>Ga0213876_10000049_pt1 | contig 145629 bp, 134 predicted proteins | sample BarmaccomBMRX_R9_FD_160113 | JGI IMG/M metagenome (GOLD analysis project Ga0213876, IMG submission 160113) | Root-associated microbial communities from Barbacenia macrantha in rupestrian grasslands, the National Park of Serra do Cipo, Brazil - RX_R9 | ecosystem: Host-associated > Plants >... | reverse complement strand
GCGGATCTCGCCTTATCTCCCGGCTTTAACTTCCTGGTTGGCGCGAACGGCAGCGGCAAAACCAGCGTGCTGGAAGCTATCTATACGCTTGGTCATGGCCGGGCGTTTCGCAGTTTGCAAATTGGCCGCGTCATTCGCCATGAGCAGGAATCATTTATTCTGCACGGGCGTTTGCAGGAGGCGGAGCGGGAAATCGCCATTGGTCTGACGAAAGACAAACAAGGCGACAGCACCGTGCGTATCGACGGAACGGATGGCCACAAGGTGGCGGAACTGGCGCTGCTGATGCCAATGCAGTTGATTACGCCTGAGGGGTTTACATTACTCAACGGCGGCCCCAAATACAGAAGAGCGTTCCTTGATTGGGGATGCTTCCACAACGAAGCCGGTTTCTTTACCGCCTGGAGCAACCTTAAACGGCTGCTCAAACAGCGTAATGCCGCGCTACGGCAGGTAAGCCACTACGGCCAGTTGCGCCCGTGGGATAAAGAACTGATCCCGCTGGCGGAACAAATCAGCCTGTGGCGTGCCGAATACAGTGCCGGTATCGCCGAAGATATGGCAGACACCTGCAAACAATTTTTACCGGAGTTCTCTCTGACCTTTTCTTTCCAGCGCGGCTGGGAGAAAGAGACAGATTATGCCGAGGTGCTGGAGAAGAACTTCGAACGCGATCGCCTGCTGACTTACACCGCACACGGCCCGCACAAAGCGGATTTCCGTATACGTGCCGACGGCGCGCCGGTGGAAGATACGCTTTCCCGTGGGCAGTTAAAACTCCTGATGTGTGCGCTACGTCTGGCACAGGGGGAGTTTTTAACCCGCGAGAGCGGTCGTCGCTGTTTGTACCTGATAGATGATTTTGCCTCGGAGCTGGATGATGCGCGTCGCGGACTGCTTGCCAGCCGCTTAAAAGCCACGCAATCACAAGTATTCGTCAGTGCGATAAGCGCTGAACACGTACTGGACATGTCGGACAAAAATTCGAAGATGTTCACCGTGGAAAAGGGTAAAATAACGGATTAACCCAAGACAAAATGAGCGAGAAACGTTGATGTCGAATTCTTATGACTCCTCCAGTATCAAAGTCCTGAAAGGGCTGGATGCGGTGCGTAAGCGCCCGGGTATGTATATCGGCGATACGGATGACGGCACCGGTCTGCACCACATGGTATTCGAGGTGGTAGATAACGCTATCGACGAAGCGCTCGCAGGTTACTGTAAAGACATCGTTGTCACGATCCACAGCGATAACTCCGTCTCCGTACAGGATGACGGTCGTGGGATCCCAACCGGTATTCACCCGGAAGAGGGTGTCTCAGCAGCCGAAGTCATTATGACCGTGCTGCACGCGGGCGGTAAGTTCGATGATAACTCCTATAAAGTGTCCGGTGGTCTGCACGGTGTAGGCGTTTCGGTTGTAAACGCCCTGTCGCAGAAACTGGAGCTGGTTATCCAGCGTGATAATAAAGTTCACCGTCAGATCTACGAACACGGTGTGCCGCAGGCGCCGCTGGCCGTGACCGGTGATACAGAAAAAACCGGTACCATGGTGCGTTTCTGGCCGAGCTATGAAACCTTCACTAACGTCACCGAATTTGAGTATGAAATTCTGGCGAAACGTCTGCGCGAGTTGTCCTTCCTGAACTCTGGCGTATCCATCCGCCTGAAAGACAAGCGCGACGGCAAAGAAGACCATTTCCACTACGAAGGCGGTATTCGGGCATTTGTTGAGTATCTCAACAAGAATAAAACGCCGATCCACCCGAATATCTTCTACTTCTCCACCGAAAAAGACGGTATTGGCGTTGAAGTGGCGCTGCAGTGGAACGATGGTTTTCAGGAAAACATCTACTGCTTTACCAACAACATTCCGCAGCGCGATGGCGGTACCCACCTTGCAGGCTTCCGTGCGGCGATGACCCGTACCCTGAACGCCTACATGGACAAAGAAGGCTACAGCAAAAAAGCGAAAGTCAGCGCCACCGGTGACGATGCCCGTGAAGGCCTGATTGCCGTGGTTTCCGTGAAGGTGCCGGATCCGAAGTTCTCCTCGCAGACCAAAGACAAGCTGGTCTCCTCTGAGGTGAAATCGGCGGTTGAACAGCAGATGAACGAACTGCTGAGCGAATACCTGCTGGAAAACCCGTCCGATGCGAAGATCGTGGTTGGTAAAATTATCGACGCGGCGCGTGCCCGTGAAGCGGCGCGTAAAGCCCGTGAAATGACCCGCCGTAAAGGCGCACTGGACTTAGCGGGTCTGCCGGGCAAACTGGCGGACTGTCAGGAACGCGACCCGGCGTTGTCTGAACTGTACCTTGTGGAAGGGGACTCTGCGGGCGGCTCTGCGAAGCAGGGGCGTAACCGTAAGAACCAGGCGATTCTGCCGCTGAAAGGTAAAATCCTTAACGTTGAGAAGGCGCGCTTTGACAAGATGCTCTCTTCTCAGGAAGTGGCGACGCTGATCACCGCGCTCGGCTGCGGTATCGGTCGCGACGAGTACAACCCGGACAAACTGCGTTATCACAGCATCATTATCATGACCGATGCGGACGTCGACGGCTCGCACATCCGTACGCTGCTGCTGACCTTCTTCTATCGTCAGATGCCGGAAATCATTGAGCGTGGCCATGTCTATATTGCCCAGCCGCCGCTGTACAAAGTGAAAAAAGGCAAGCAGGAACAGTACATTAAAGACGATGAGGCGATGGATCAGTATCAAATCGCTATCGCTCTGGACGGTGCGACCCTGCACGCGACCGAAGGCGCACCTGCGCTGGCCGGTGAGGCGCTAGAAAAACTGGTCTCTGAATACAATGCCGCGCAGAAGATGATTGGCCGTATGGAACGTCGCTTCCCGCGCGCACTGCTGAAAGAGCTGGTGTATCAGCCAACGCTGGCCGAAGCCGATCTGGGCAACGAGCAGGCCGTCACCCGCTGGGTGAATGCGCTGGTCACCGAGCTGAACGAGAAAGAGCAGCACGGTAGCACCTGGAAGTTCGATATTCGCGAAAATGCGGAACTGAATCACTTTGAGCCGGTTATTCGCGTGCGTACCCACGGTGTCGATACGGATTATCCGCTGGATAATGAATTTATCGCCGGTGGCGAATATCGCCGTCTCTGCACGCTCGGTGAAAAACTGCGTGGCCTGATTGAAGACGATGCGTTTATCGAACGCGGTGAGCGTAAGCAGCCGATCGCAAGCTTTGAGCAGGCGCTGGACTGGCTGGTTAAAGAGTCCCGTCGTGGTCTTGCTATCCAGCGTTATAAAGGTCTGGGCGAGATGAACCCTGATCAGCTGTGGGAAACCACCATGGATCCGGAAAGCCGCCGCATGCTGCGCGTGACCGTTAAAGATGCGATTGCCGCTGACCAGTTGTTCACCACCCTGATGGGTGATGCCGTTGAACCGCGCCGTGCCTTTATCGAAGAGAACGCCCTGAAAGCGGCGAATATCGATATCTAATCATCGTTGTACAGCTATATCTGAGCCGCGCTTTTAGCGCGGCTTTTTTATGGGATCCGGAAAATCCAGCGACATCGCCGCCGGTAAGCGGCTCACCAGCGTGTCTATGGCAATTCTCACCCTCAGCGGCAGATGCGGCGTCTTCTGCCAGACTGCATGAACGTCAAAACGCACATCCGGTGCCTGCCTGAAAAGCAGGGCGAGTTTCCCATTTTGAATCTCTTTGCTTGCCATCCAGCAGGGCAACCATGCAATGCCGTGTCCGGCTATTGCTGCGTCGCAGATCGCCTGTAAATCATCCATATTGAGTGATGACCGCAGAACAAGGGTTTGCGGCTTTCCTTCGTTGTCCGCAAGCTGCCAGGGTAAAATTCTGCCTGCCTGCAGATAGTTAATGGCTGTATGCTGACGTAAATCGGCAACGGTTTCAGGATGGCCTTTTTCCCTCAGATAATCCGGCGCGGCGCACAGAACCATTTGGTGCTCTCCCAGCCTTCTGGCGGCCAGCACTGTGCTGTCTGCCAGTGTGCCGTTACGCACCGCCATATCGAATCCTTCCTCCACGAGATCCACCACCCTGTCGCTGAATGACATTTCCAGCTCAAGCCCCGGATGCTCTTGCGCCAGCGTGATCAGCAGCGGAGCGACGCACTGACGACCAAAGAGCACCGGCATCGCTACACGCAGACGGCCACTCACCTGTTGCTTCCCTGTTTCCAGTAGCGATTCTGCACTACGGATCTCTTCCAGTGCGCGCAGGCAACGCTCATAAAAAAGCGCGCCGTTATCGGTCAGCCGCTGGCTGCGGGTGGTGCGCTGAAACAGACGTACCCCCAGCCGTTGTTCAAGCCGGGCGATGCTTTTTCCCACTGCCGAGCGCGACAAATGCAGGCGGACAGCGGCCTGAGCAAAACTGCCCGCTTCAACGGCCGCCACGAAAACCGGAATGTCCTTTAGCGTATCGCTCATAAATTGTATCCATTATGGCATCAATAAAGAGAAAACTTATCGCCACTGGCGACGGTTAGTCAACGATAGACTGTCGATACTGAAACTCATTTGATGACAGGAGAAATACGATGACAGAGACGATACAACGCTGGTCAATGGATGCTCTCGGGCGCGAAAACCTCAGACTTACCGAGGTACCCCTTCCGCAACCTGGCCCCGGTGAAGTCCGTGTACGGGTGAATGCCGTTGCGCTCAACTATCGCGATAAAATGGTCATTGAAGGCAACATGCCAATTTCGCGCTCCTTCCCCTTTACGCCGGCTTCTGACATGGCGGGCGTCGTGGACAGTACGGGCGAGGGCGTCACTCGTTTCAAATCCGGAGCCCGCGTCATCTCCAGCTTCTTCCCGGAGTGGATCGACGGCAAGCCAAAAGCGGACGCACGCCATTTGCCCTATCGAACTCTTGGCGGTTACTTCCAGGGCATGCTGGCTGAGTACGTGATTATGAATGAAAACTGGCTGGTTGCCGCCCCGGAAACGCTGGATGACGCAGAGGCCAGCACCTTGCCTTGTGCAGGGTTAACGGCCTGGTTCGCGCTGGTGGAGCGGGGAAATTTACGCGCCGGTCAGTCGGTGCTGGTGCAGGGGACGGGCGGTGTGGCGATATTCGCGCTGCAAATCGCTAAAGCGCATGGTGCGCACGTGTTTGTCACGTCCGGCAGTGATGAAAAACTGGCGCAGGCCAAAATGTTGGGGGCCGATCAGGGGGTTAACCGGCTAAAAGGCGACTGGGCAGAGGCGATTCTTACGCTGACCGACGATCGCGGTATTGACCATATTATTGAAACCGCGGGCGGGGAAAATCTGAAGCATTCCCTGCGAGCCGTGGCGGTTCATGGGCGAATCTCGGTCATTGGTGTGCTGGCTGGAAATGAAATATCGCTCTCTGCCAGCGAGCTGTTGCTGAAATCGCCTGTGGTTCAGGGGATTGGTGTCGGTCACCGTCGTGCGCTGGAAGATCTTGTGCGTGCTGTTGATGTCAACGGACTGAAACCTGTTATTGAGCACCGTTACCACTTTAACGAGCTTGAAAGGGCGCTTGAACACCTCGACCGCGGCGCGTTTGGCAAAATAGTTCTCACCCGCGAGTAAGCCGTTGCTCCCCGGGATAGGTGTAAAAGGGGTGCTTTTGTTGCGCAATGTAGCTCTATTTTTGTGGACTAAATCGCGTTAGCATGAGGCAGCACTCATTTATCCCGGGGAACTCATGGCTATCAAACTTATTGCAATCGACATGGACGGAACGCTGTTGTTGCCGGACCACACCATCTCGCCAGCGGTTAAAAACGCCATTGCGGCTGCACGCGAACGTGGAGTGAAAGTGGTGCTGACGACAGGCCGCCCTTACGCCGGGGTTCATGCCTACGTCAAAGAGCTGCACATGGAACGGGAAGGTGATTACTGCATCACTTATAACGGCGCGCTGGTGCAAAACGCCCATGACGGCAGCACGGTGACACAAACGGCACTGAGCTATGACGATTATCGCTATCTGGAAAAACTGTCTCGTGACGTTGGTTCGCACTTTCATGCGCTTGACCGCAATACGCTGTACACCGCCAACCGCGATATCAGCTACTACACGGTTCACGAATCTTACGTCGCCACTATTCCGCTGGTCTTCTGCGAGCCGGAAAACATGGATCCGAACACCCAGTTCCTCAAGGTGATGATGATTGATGAGCCGGAAATCCTCGATAAAGCCATTGCCCGTATCCCGGCAGAAGTGAAAGAGAAATACACCGTGCTGAAAAGCGCGCCGTACTTCCTCGAAATGCTCGATAAGCGCGTCAATAAAGGGACTGGGGTGAAATCCCTGGCTGACGTGCTGGGCATCAAACCCGAAGAGATCATGACCCTTGGCGATCAGGAAAACGACATCGCCATGATCGAGTATGCGGGTGTAGGTGTGGCAATGGGTAACGCCATTCCGTCGGTGAAAGAAGTGGCCAACTTTGTCACCAAATCCAACCTCGAAGATGGCGTCGCGTATGCCATTGAGAAGTTTGTACTGAATTAATCTGCCGCCAGGCAGGGGCGATTATGCCCTTGCCTGCGTAGGCGTCTGCTGCTGCACCGGGATATGACCAATCCCACTTTTCATGATCAGACTGCGTATCCAGGGCGTCGTCAGGCAGCGGTTTTTGATGACTTTTCCCAGCAACTTCATGCGTAATCGACGCGTTTTTTTCCAGTATGCCGCATTGAGGTTTTTTGTTTCTCCGCGCAATACCTCTGCCAGGATTTCCGCGCTATCCAGTGCATAGCTTATGCCTTCCAGCGAACTGGCGCTGATAAACCCTGCCGCTTCGCCAATCAGAAACGCATTCTCTTTTCCGCAGACAAAATCTGCCCAGCGGGACGGGCACAGCACTGTGCATTTCTCTGTTTTCACCGCGTCGCCAAAGCGGAAATCGAACGGTTCAAGGCGCTGCTTGAGGCGGCTAAAATTCTCCCTGCCATCCTTCATGGCAAATGCCCCACCGAAAATGAAATAGCCGTCTTTGCAGATACTCCATGAATAACAATCGGTTGTCTCATTATCAAACACGCAGGAATAGAACGGCGATGGGTGACGGTCTTTGAACCACTGCTGCAGCGAGACGTACTTGCGGATCTCATGATCGGGATATAGTAATCGCCGCACCATCGAGTTCGCACCATCACCGCCCACCAGGTAATCTGCCGTCGCTTCATGGGTTTTACCGTCAACCGCATACGTCAAATGCCAGAGATTATCCTGTCGGCAGACCTTCTTGCACAAGGCGTCGTGGTGAACGGTGACCGAAGCGGGGATTAATGATTTCATCCATAAATCAAAGGCGTGTCGGTCGATATTAACGTAACTGCGTTGATAGTTACGCGTTATCCCCGTTTGCATATCCAGTGTTTGTACGCTGAAAATTTGCGGATCGGCCATCACCTGCACTGGCAGCGTAATCCCGGCACGGATAAACGAACGTTGCGCGTCCGGGGCCAGCAATCCGCCGCACGGTTTCATAAATCCGCCCGTACCCTGCTGCTGTTTTTTGTCTAACGCCAGCACGCTCATCCCGCCTGCTAACTGCCGCGCCAGCGCTGCTCCCGCAGGCCCCAGACCAATAATCGCCACATCAAAATGCTGCATATCCCCTCCTCATGTTGATAAGGACGATAAGCGGCTCGGGTGAAGTTACGGTGAAGTGAAGGGGGTAATTTTGTGATCTGTCGTTCATTTTACGATCTAAATTGTAGTACAACAATGAATTATTGTACTACATTCAACCCCAGCAAAAGAAAAGTACGCTCTGTTTGTACTGCAAGGATGAGGTGAAAATCGCCGGTCGAGGTAAAGTAGGCATGCATACACAGTGAATAAGGGCATGTCATGACTCTCACCAAAACCGACCGTATCGTCATCACGCTAGGGCACCAGATTGTGAGCGGGAAATATGTCCCCGGCTCAGCACTTCCGTCAGAAGCAGAACTCTGCGAGGAGTTTGAAACCTCGCGCAACATCATTCGCGAAGTCTTTCGCTCCTTAATGGCGAAGAGGCTCATCGAGATAAAACGCTATCGCGGTGCGTTTGTAGCACCGCGTAATCAGTGGAATTACCTCGATACCGAAGTACTGCAGTGGGTGCTGGAAAATGACTATGACCCGCGACTCATCAGCGCGATGAGCGAGGTGCGAAATCTGGTAGAGCCTGCCATTGCCCGCTGGGCGGCGGAGCGCGCTACCTCAAGCGATCTGGCGCAAATCGAGGCGGCGCTCAACGACATGATTGCGAACAACCAGAATCGCGATGCCTTCAATGAGGCGGATATTCGTTATCACGAAGCGGTGCTGGAGTCGGTACATAACCCGGTGTTACAGCAACTGACCGTGGCGATCAGCTCGCTTCAGAGAGCGGTATTTGAACGAACCTGGATGGGCGATGAAGCCAACATGCCAAAAACGCTCCAGGAACATAAGGCGCTGTTCGATGCGATACGGCATCAGGACGGCGATGCAGCAGAGCAGGCGGCGCTCACCATGATCGCCAGCTCTACCCGAAGGCTTAAGGAAATCACATGACATCTCGCTACATCGCAATTGACTGGGGGTCGACCAACTTACGCGCCTGGCTTTATCAGGGGGCGGAATGCCTGGAGAGCAGGCAATCAGAAGCAGGTGTTACGCGCCTGAATGGCAAATCCCCACAAGCGGTGTTAGCAGAAATTACCCACGGCTGGCGCGATGAAAAAACGCCCGTCGTGATGGCAGGCATGGTGGGCAGCAATGTTGGCTGGAAAGTGGCGCCATACTTACCCGTTCCTGCCTTTTTCTCCGCCATTGGCGAGCAGTTGACTGCCGTTGGCGACAATGTCTGGATTATTCCCGGCCTGTGCGTTTCTCGCGACGATAACCACAACGTGATGCGTGGCGAAGAGACGCAACTGCTGGGCGCTCGCGAACTTTCTCCTTCTTCTGTTTATGTCATGCCGGGCACCCACTGCAAATGGGTGCGCGCAGATGCGCAGCAAATCCATGATTTTCGCACCGTGATGACCGGTGAATTGCACCATCTATTGCTGCGCCATTCGCTAGTGGGGGCGGGCTTGCCCGAGCAAGAACCGTCATCGGCGGCTTTTACATTTGGGCTTGAACGCGGCCTCGCTACCCCCGCCATTCTGCCGCAACTGTTCGAGGTCCGTGCTGCTCACGTGCTGGGCAATCTACCGCGCGAACAGGTTAGCGAGTTTTTATCGGGCCTGTTGATTGGCGCCGAAGTCGCCAGCATGGCTGAGTACGTTATCGATCATCAGGTCACTATCGTTGCGGGAAAGGCACTGTCCGGCCGCTATCAACAGGCGCTGGAGACGATTGGCCGCAAAGCTGTGGTCATTTCTGGCGACACCGCATTTCAGACAGGAATAAGGAGCATCGCTCATGCAGTGGCAAACTAACCTTCCGCTCATCGCAATATTACGTGGCGTTACCCCCGATGAAGCGCTGGCGCATGTCGGCGCGGTCATTGACGCGGGATTCGATGCAGTAGAGATCCCGCTCAACTCGCCGCAATGGGAAAAAAGCATTCCGGCCGTCGTCGCGGCGTATGGCGACAAGGCGCTGATCGGCGCGGGTACCGTCCTTAAGCCGGAGCAGGTTGACCAACTGGCTGAGATGGGCTGCAAACTGATCGTCACCCCCAATATTCAGCCTGAGGTTATTCGCCGCGCGGTGAGCTACGGCATGACGGTCTGCCCGGGCTGTGCGACTGCCAGCGAAGCTTTTACCGCGCTCGATGCGGGTGCGCAGGCGCTGAAAATTTTCCCCTCTTCGGCCTTTGGACCGGACTATATCAAAGCGTTGAAAGCAGTCTTGCCATCGGACGTACCGGTTTTTGCCGTGGGTGGGGTGACGCCAGACAACCTGGCGCAATGGATTAAAGCTGGCTGTGTGGGGGCAGGGCTGGGCAGCGATTTGTATCGTGCCGGGCAGCCCGTGGAACGCACCGTGCAGCAGGCAACCGCATTTGTTAACGCGTATCGAGAGGCAGTGAAATGAAAATAACGAAACTCACCACTTACCGTTTACCCCCGCGCTGGATGTTCCTGAAAATCGAGACCGACGAAGGGGTGGTTGGCTGGGGAGAGCCGGTCATAGAAGGTCGTGCCCGCACGGTAGAAGCGGCAGTTCATGAACTGAGTGATTATCTGATTGGCCAGGACCCGGCGCGCATCAATGACTTATGGCAGGTAATGTACCGCGCCGGTTTTTACCGTGGCGGCCCGATTCTGATGAGTGCGATTGCCGGTATTGACCAGGCGCTGTGGGATATAAAAGGCAAAGTCCATAACGCGCCGGTCTGGCAACTGATGGGCGGCCTGGTACGTGACAAAATCAAAGCGTATAGCTGGGTCGGCGGTGACCGTCCGGCGGAAGTGATCGACGGCATTAAAACCCTGCGCAATATCGGCTTCGATACCTTTAAGCTGAACGGTTGCGAAGAGATGGGCGTGATTGATAATTCCCGCGCGGTAGATGCCGCCGTGAATACCGTGGCGCAAATTCGTGAAGCCTTTGGCAATGAGATTGAATTCGGTCTCGATTTCCATGGTCGTGTCAGTGCGCCAATGGCAAAAGTATTAATTAAAGAACTCGAGCAGTATCGCCCGTTATTTATTGAAGAACCGGTGCTGGCGGAGCAGGCGGAATATTATCCGCGACTGGCGGCGCAAACGCATATTCCGATTGCCGCAGGCGAACGTATGTTCTCGCGTTTTGAATTTAAACGCGTGCTGGAAGGCGGTGGTATTTCTATATTGCAGCCGGATTTATCCCATGCTGGCGGGATTACCGAGTGCTATAAAATTGCCGGAATGGCCGAAGCCTATGATGTGGCACTGGCACCGCACTGCCCGCTCGGCCCGGTGGCGCTGGCGGCCTGTCTGCACGTGGATTTCGTTTCCCACAATGCGGTATTCCAGGAGCAGAGTATGGGCATTCACTACAATAAAGGCGCTGAATTGCTCGACTTCGTGAAAAATAAAGAAGATTTCAATATGGAAGGTGGTTTCTTTAAACCATTAATGAAACCAGGGCTGGGTGTGGATATTGATGAAGAGAAAGTCATTGCGTTAAGTCAGAATGCGCCGGACTGGCGTAATCCGGTTTGGCGGAATGAAGACGGCACCGTCGCCGAATGGTAAATGCGCTTCATACTTCGCACTGGTGGCGCGTTGGCTGCGTTTTCTTACCCCGGTCACATACTTTTGTATGCTCCCGGGGATGCGAAAACTTGCCGCGTTACTCGGCTTGTCGCCTCGCCCCTTTGGGGCCAGCGCAAGCGCTGTTCAAAAACGCTAATGCGTTTTTGTCCCCCAGCACGAATTATTTAGCGCATTACGTGTAGCATTTTAATTAATAAATAAATTCAAACACCCTCTGTAAATTACCGGGCATGGTGAGCGGCCTCGCTATGCCCAAAATCTGGAGACAGATTGCGATGGATATTTCAGTTACTGCTGCAAAAGTCGGTCGTCGGCGTTATCTGACGCTGGTGATGATCTTTATTACGGTTGTTATTTGTTATGTCGACAGGGCTAACCTCGCGGTGGCCTCCGCGCATATTCAGCAAGAGTTCGGTATTACCAAAGCGGAAATGGGCTATGTCTTTTCTGCCTTTGCCTGGCTTTATACCTTGTGTCAGATCCCCGGCGGTTGGTTCCTCGACCGGGTCGGCTCTCGCCTTACTTATTTTATCGCCATTTTTGGCTGGTCGGTGGCGACCCTGTTCCAGGGCTTTGCGACAGGATTAATGTCGCTGATTGGTCTGCGCGCCATCACCGGGATTTTTGAAGCGCCCGCCTTTCCGACCAACAACCGCATGGTGACAAGCTGGTTCCCGGAACACGAACGCGCTTCCGCCGTGGGCTTTTATACCTCCGGTCAGTTTGTCGGCCTGGCATTTCTTACCCCGCTGCTTATCTGGATTCAGGAACTACTGAGCTGGCACTGGGTATTTATCGTTACCGGCGGGATTGGCATTATCTGGTCGTTAATCTGGTTTAAGGTCTATCAGCCGCCGCGTCTGACTAAAAGCGTCACCCATGAAGAGCTGGAATACATTCGCGAAGGCGGTGGTCTGGTAGACGGCGATGCGCCTGTGACCAAAGAGGCGCGCCAGCCGCTCACCAAAGCCGACTGGAAACTGGTGTTCCACCGTAAACTGGTCGGTGTTTACCTGGGTCAATTCGCCGTCACCTCTACGCTGTGGTTCTTCCTGACCTGGTTCCCGAACTATCTGACCCAGGAAAAAGGTATCACCGCGCTGAAAGCCGGGTTTATGACCACGGTACCGTTCCTCGCCGCGTTCTTTGGCGTGCTGCTCTCTGGCTGGCTGGCGGACAGGCTTGTGCGCAAAGGCTTTTCCCTTGGTGCGGCACGTAAAACGCCCATCATCTGCGGCCTGCTGATCTCCACCTGCATTATGGGCGCGAACTACACCAATGACCCGGTGTGGATCATGACGCTGATGGCCATCGCATTCTTTGGCAACGGCTTCGCCTCTATCACCTGGTCGCTGGTCTCCTCCCTTGCGCCGATGCGTCTTATCGGGCTGACGGGTGGCGTCTTTAACTTTGTTGGCGGTCTGGGTGGTATCACCGTGCCGCTGGTGATTGGTTATCTGGCACAGAGCTACGGTTTTGCCCCGGCGCTGGTGTATATCTCCGTGGTAGCGTTGATTGGCGCACTCTCCTACATCCTGCTGGTTGGCGACGTAAAACGGGTAGGTTAATCCCCCCGCCTTGCGCTACCCTGATGCCAAATAGGGCATCAGGGTATCCGCATGAAGCAAATCACTCGCGCGCCGCGCAACCATCAACTCACCAATATTCACACCTGGACACCGGACAGTCAGTGGCTGGTGTTTGATGTACGCCCCTCCGGCGCGTCTTTTACCGGTGAAACCATTGAACGCGTCAATATCCATACGGGCGCCGTTGAGGTTATCTATCAGGCGAAAGAGGGGGCACACGTTGGCGTAGTGACCGTTCATCCTCATGAAGAGAAATACGTTTTTATCCACGGCCCGGAAAACCCGGATGCTGACTGGCATTATGATTTTCACCATCGTCGCGGCGTCATCCACGCCGACGGAAAAACCGCCAATCTGGACGCGATGGACATCACCGCCCCCTTTACGGCGGGCGCGCTGCGCGGCGGTAGCCATGTGCATGTCTTTAGCCCCAACGGTGAGAACGTCAGTTTTACCTATAACGATCATGTTATGCATGAGCTGGACCCGGCGCAGGATTTGCGTAACGTCGGTGTCGCCGTACCTTTTGGCCCGGTACATCCCCCGCTCACACATCCACGTGAGTATGCGGGTAGCCACTGGAGCGTGTTGGTAAGCCGTACCACCCCAGCGCCTGTTCCCGGCAGCGATGAGATCAACCGTGCGTATGAAGAAGGTTGGGTAGGCAACGATAAACTGGCCTTTATTGGCGATACGCTGTCATTAACAGGCGAGAAAGTGCCGGAGCTGTTTATCGTTGATCTGCCGAAAGCGGTGCAGGGTTGGAAGCAGCCAGGCGATACGCCGCTGCAGGGTACGCCGACAAGCTTGCCTGCTCCACCCGCCGGGATTTTGCAACGGCGCCTGACTTTTACCCATCAACGTGCCTTTCCAGGGCTGGTTAACGTACCGCGCCATTGGGTGCGCAGTAACCCGCAGGGCACTGCGATTGCATTTTTAATGCGTGATGATGCGGGTATTGTCCAGCTTTGGCTGATCTCGCCACAGGGGGGCGAACCGCAGCAGTTAACCCACACGGAAAGGGGCATTCAGTCTGCCTTTAACTGGCATCCTTCGGGGGCGGCGTTGGGCTTTGTGCTGGATAATCGTATCGCGTTGTGCGATGCCGCTTGCGGCAACATCACCTTTTTGACAACCGATCACGGCAATCCGCCGTCTGCAGACGCCGTCGTGTTCTCGCCGGACGGTCGGTCTATCGCCTGGATGGAAGAGATTGCGGGTTTCCGCCAGATCTGGATGACGGAAACGGGTATGTAATTACTGCTTAGCCATGGGGGCGGGTGGAATCACGTTGTCCGTCGCCATGGTGGCCTTTTCGCTTTTCTCAACGCGAGATTTAACGGAGCTGTCGGTGCGGAACATATCCCACGGCAGCAGTATCGTGTCCATGACCGCGGTAAAAGGCATATCCAGAACCACCAGGGATTTCATACCGATATTGGTATCATCGTCGGATAACATCGTGGAGCTTGCTTTCATACCCGGATACAGGCCTTCCTTGCCCCCGGTATGCGACATCACGCTGGAGCAACCACTGAGTAACACCATTCCACTAAGCAGCGTCGAAATAAACAGAGTATTTTTCATCATTCATTAATCATCGTTATAGGCAGTATGAAGACTGCTGCTGGCGTTATATCTGTCCTGCGCCGAAATAAACAGCCTCCATGCTGCGCTCTGTGGCGACATTCGCACTTTCACCTTTTGTGCTGTGATCCCAGTCTATGCAAAGCGCGAGAAACTGCAAAAAAAAGTCAGAAAAAGACCCTTGAAAACATCAGCGTCACCCCTATTTTAAGAATGTAGCCGGAAGACACGCCGGAAGGGTGTTGGGCTACCGCAGCCTGTCCATTGTGGAAGGCAAACGACAATCTCGCTGATTTCAGGAGCTTTATTTATGCGTAACTTCGATCTTTCTCCGCTTTATCGTTCAGCTATTGGTTTCGACCGTCTGTTCAACCTGCTGGAAAACAATCAAAACCAAAGCAACGGCGGCTATCCTCCGTACAACGTTGAATTAGTTGACGAAAACCATTATCGCATCGCGATCGCGGTAGCGGGGTTCGCGGAAAGCGAACTGGACATCACCGCGCAGGACAACCTGCTTATCGTGAAAGGCGCGCACGCGACCGAACAGAAAGAACGTACCTACCTCTACCAGGGCATCGCCGAACGTAACTTCGAGCGCAAATTCCAGCTTGCCGAAAACATTTATGTTAAAGGCGCAAATCTGGTGAATGGCCTGCTGTACGTTGATCTTGAACGCGTTATTCCGGAAGCAAAGAAACCGCGTCGCATTGAGATTAACTAATTACCTGAACTGAATGCTTGCCGTCAGGGAGCATATGCGAGCCACCGGCTTGCAGGAACTTACTCGCTTCTTAGAAGGAGAAATATCATGCGTAACTACGATTTATCCCCGCTGCTGCGTCAGTGGATCGGTTTTGACAAACTGGCTAACGCGCTGCAAAGCACCACTGAGCAACAGTCATTCCCGCCCTATAACATTGAAAAGGGCGATGACAACCATTACCGCATTACGCTGGCTCTGGCCGGATTCAACCAGCAAGAGCTGGATATTCAACTGGAAGGCACCCGGTTAGTGATCAAAGGTTCGCCGGAAAAACCGGCCAACGAGCCTAAATGGTTGCACCAGGGGCTGGTTATCCAACCTTTTACCCTGAGCTTTACGCTGGCGGAAAATATGGAAGTCTCTGGCGCGACCTTCGCTAACGGCTTACTCCATATTGACTTGACCCGTAACGAGCCGGAAGCCATTGCGCCACAGCGGATCGCCATTAGCGAACGTCCTGCGCTGAACAGCTAATATCTGTTATGGCAGGCACCCAAACCGGGCGCCTGCGCTCTTTCGCATCGAGAGGGCGCAAACACCAAAACGGTCACCTCAGGGTGGCCGTTTTGCGTTTACTTTGCTGCCGTTTCGGCGGGGCTTTTTTGTGCGCCAAAGCCCATACATCCTGCTATAGCTCTGAGAGAATCCTTGATAATTACAATGTTATTCACAGGGAGCCATCATGAGTGATATAGCGTTAACCGTAAGCATGCTGGCGCTGGTCGCGGTCGTCGGTTTGTGGATCGGCAATGTAAAAATACGCGGCGTGGGTTTTGGGATTGGTGGCGTGCTTTTCGGCGGTATTATTGTCGGCCATTTTGTTGATCAGGCTGGGATTACCCTGAGCAGCCCGATGCTGCATTTCGTGCAGGAGTTCGGCCTTATTCTCTTCGTCTATACCATCGGTATTCAGGTCGGGCCAGGCTTTTTTGCCTCGCTGCGCGTTTCCGGGCTACGCCTGAACCTGTTTGCCATTCTGATTGTGATACTTGGCGGCCTGGTCACCGCTATTTTGCACAAACTCTTCAATATTCCTCTGCCAGTCATTCTGGGGATTTTCTCTGGTGCGGTCACCAACACCCCGGCACTGGGGGCCGGGCAGCAGATCCTGCATGACCTGGGAACACCGTCTAACGTTCTCGATCAGATGGGGATGAGCTATGCGATGGCCTACCCGTTTGGCATCTGCGGCATTTTACTGACCATGTGGCTGATTCGCGTCGGTTTTCGCATCAACGTTGAGCAGGAAGCGCAACTGCATGATGCGGGCGTTAGCTCGGGTAACTCGTTGATCAAGACCATCAATATTCGCGTGGAAAACCCGAACCTGAACAATATGGCGATTCAGGATGTGCCGATGCTGAACAGCGATAAAATCATCTGTTCGCGCCTGAAACGCGATGAATTGCTGATGGTACCTTCGCCGGGCACCATTATTCAGGTTGGCGACCTGTTGCACCTGGTTGGTCTGCCGAAAGACCTGCATAGCGCGCAACTGGTGATGGGCCAGGAGGTGGACACCTCGCTCTCAACGCGGGGGACCGACCTGCGCGTTGAGCGTGTGGTCGTCACCAACGAAAAAGTCCTTGGGAAACGCATTCGCGATCTGCATTTCAAAGAGCGCTATGACGTGGTGATTTCCCGTCTTAACCGCGCCGGGGTCGAACTGGTAGCCAGCAGTGATTCCAGCCTGCAATTCGGTGACATTCTCAACCTTGTCGGGCGTCAGGCGGCCATTGATGCGGTGGCTTCTGAGGTGGGGAACGCGCAGCACAAACTCCAGCAAGTCCAGATGCTGCCTGTCTTTATCGGCATTGGATTGGGGGTGTTGTTGGGGTCGATTCCCGTCTTTGTTCCCGGCTTTCCGGTCGCATTAAAACTGGGGCTCGCGGGCGGGCCGCTTATCATGGCGCTGATCCTTGGGCGTATCGGCAGCGTGGGTAAGCTCTACTGGTTCATGCCGCCCAGCGCCAACCTTGCTCTGCGTGAGCTGGGTATCGTGCTGTTCCTCGCGGTGGTTGGACTGAAATCCGGTGGTGATTTTATCGCGACGCTGACCCACGGCGATGGGTTTAACTGGATGTGCTACGGGATTTTTATTACCGCTATTCCCTTGCTGACCGTTGGGATTCTGGCGCGGTTGTTTGCGAAGATGAACTATCTGACCCTGTGCGGCATGCTGGCCGGTTCGATGACCGATCCCCCGGCGCTGGCTTTTGCCAACGGCCTGCATGCTACCAGCGGGGCCGCTGCGCTCTCGTATGCTACGGTTTATCCACTGGTGATGTTCTTACGTATCATCACGCCGCAATTGCTGGCCGTACTGTTCTGGGGCGTCAGTTAGCCGGTCAGAAAGGCGAAGAACCAGTGAGGAAAGCTATAATGGCTAAGAGTAAAAGGATGCCCAGGACAATGCCGATACCAAATAGCAACGCATGAAATGCAAGGGTACCGCCGCCGAAGCAGAGGGCCCCGCAAATTCCCCAGCGGCTCTCTTTGCGCATACCGCCGATAAATGCGCAAAGTAGCGCCGCGACGGCCATCGCGATACCCGCCGTATCTACTACCTGGTCAATATCGATAGCCTTTTTCTGCGTTTCGCTAACAGCTACCGTTTCGCCTTTCAGGCCCGCCATAATCCCTTTTTTCACCGCCGAGACTTTCTCTGCAATGACGTTTTCCAGCGTAGGAGGCGGTGAGGAAAATGGCCCCATTGAGAAATGCACCAGACCGGTTATTAACGCGATAACGCCCAATATCATGCCCAAAGAACTGAATTTGTTCTGTGAAACCATTGCCCATAGCTCTCCTTTACGATGCGAAGTTGTCATGCTCAATAGTATCATTGAGGCAAAAAAATGCGCTTAAGAGAGATTAAGGAGCCTTCATGAAAATTTCCCACCTCGGTGAAGCGCCGGATTACCGCTTCTCACTGGCCAATGAGCGCACTTTCCTGGCGTGGATACGCACCGCGCTGGGCTTTCTGGCGGCAGGGGTCGGGCTTGATCAACTGGCGCCGGAGTTTGCCACGCCGCTGATTCGTCAGGTGCTGGCGCTGCTGCTCTGTCTGTTTGCTGGCACGCTGGCGGTTTACGGCTATATGCGCTGGCTCCGCAATGAAAAAGCGATGCGCCTGAAAGAAGACCTGCCCTATACGCGAAGCCTGCTGGTGATAAGCGCCGTTCTGTTGACGGTGGCTGCCGTGGTGATGGGACTGGTGCTGTATGGCGGATAACCGCAAGGCGCGCCGCGCGGCAGATCCAGGGCTACAGCCGGAGCGCACTTCGCTTGCCTGGCTGCGTACCTTTTTTGGCTATATTGCCCTGCTTGCCTTTGCGGTGAAGCACAACTGGCAGCACTCGGGGATCACCTTCTGGATCTCGCTGGTGGTGCTGCTGTTGGTCGGCGGTATGCTGTGGCGTTATACGCGCAATCGCACCCTGATGGATGTTGAAAGCAGCGATTTCGCAAAGCCTGGCGCGATCCGCGATAAGTTGCTGATTGCGCTGGCCGTGCTCTCTCTTTCGTTGCTGTTCGGGCTAACGCATATCCGCCATATCCTGAATTCTCTGTAAGCGTCAGATCTGCCGGGCTTTTGCCAGATACTGCGTCATCTCTTCTTCGGGCACCATGCCACCTCCGGTCGCCCAGACGATGTGGGTGGCGCTGTCTAACTGTTGCGCCGTAAACCCCTGTAAACTGTGATATTCCGCGCTCGCGCAAACGCGCTGTGACCCCGCCATTCCTGCCAGTGCGGAGGGCTCAAGCCGAATATTTTCTTCCTGCGCCAGCATACCGAGCAGGTCATACATCGTTTGATCGTCAAGCGTATAGAAACCATCCAGCAGTCGTTGCATGGCGTGGCCCACAAACCCGGACGCTCTGCCTACCGCCAGTCCGTCTGCCGCAGTGACATTATCAATACCTAAATCCTGAACGGAAATAGCATCGTGCAGCCCGGTGTACACCCCCAGCAGCATGCAGGGGGAATGGGTCGGCTCAGCAAAAAAGCAGTGCACGTTATCACCGAACGCCAGTTTCAGGCCGAAGGCCACACCGCCAGGACCGCCGCCCACACCGCACGGCAGATAGACAAATAGCGGGTTTTCGGCATCCACTACCCGGCCTTGCGCTTCAAGCTGCGTTTTCAGACGCTGCCCGGCAACTGCATAGCCCAGGAAAAGCGTGCGCGAGTTTTCATCATCAATAAAGAAACAGTTAGGGTCGGACTGTGCTGCCTTGCGCCCCTGCTCTACGGCCACGCCGTAATCTTCCTCATATTCGACGACAATCACGCCGTGGCTGCGTAGTTTGTCTTTTTTCCAGGCACGGGCGTCGGCAGACATATGTACCGTGACCTTAAAGCCGATACGGGCGCTCATAATGCCAATCGACAGCCCCAGATTACCGGTCGAGCCGACGGCAATGCTGTACTGGCTAAAGAACTGTTTGAATTCAGGGGAGAGCAGCACGCTGTAGTCATCATCGATACTCAGCAAACCGGCTTCGAGCGCCAGTTTTTCCGCGTGGGCCAGCACTTCATAAATGCCGCCACGGGCTTTGATGGAGCCCGAGACCGGCAGATGGCTGTCTTTTTTCAGCAGCATTTCACCACTGATACGCTGTCCGTAAACCTTTTCCAGCCGCTTTTGCATCGCCGGAATAGCAACCAGTTCAGATTCAATGATGCCGCCAGAGGCTGCGGTTTCAGGGAAGGCCTTCGCCAGATAGGGCGCGAAACGGCTGAGACGTGCATGGGCATCCTCAACGTCCGCCTGCGTGAGGCCGACATAAGGCAGCCCCTGCTCAAGAGAGGTCGTGGTCGGGTTAAACCAGGTCGTTTCCTGCAAATCTATCAAGGCTTGTAGCTGTGGGAACGTCGCGATGAGTGTCTGTATTTGGTCAGGATTCATGTTAATTTCTGCACAATAAACGAAAGGTGTATGCTCTACAGTGATCGATTTTTTTTATAAGCGCCAGCATCGACAACGTTTACGACGGTACATCCGGGCATAATCTTCATATTCTGTCGCATAACTGCGAATTTATTACGTTTATACGCTACGTATTCGGCGATAAATCATGCTAAATACATGTAATCACCACCGATTTTGGCAAGGTCAATTGTGTTAAAACCACTGTTAGCGATTGCTCTTCTTCTGGCGGGCATGCCTGCGTTTGCTACTGATACGCCGCTTACGGCAACACGCTACGCTCAGGAACTGGGCGTGGGTATGGATGTCGACTGGGCGCGAACCGAGCGCGGTATCCGCGAGTTCGATCCGCTTATCGTCCGTGATTTCTATGCGGAGGGGATTCGCCACGTACGTATTCGGGTGGCCGATCCGTTAACCGAAGCCCGCCTCATTCACCTGCGTAAGCTGGTAGAGGCCTGCGAAAAATACGGTGTGATCCCGATAATCTCCTACCAGGCAGATACCTTTAAGGCTGAGCCGGTCGCAAAAAACGAAGCCCAACTGGTCGCCTGGTGGTCAACGATGGCGAACTACTTTGGTACCGAACATCCAATGCTGGGTTTCGACCTGATTTATGAGCCTTCGGATAAGCTCAATCACGATCTGTCTGCGCTTAACCGTGCGTATGAAAATATCATCAAGACCATCCACGACATCAATCCGCAGCGCATGATCTTTATTGCGCCGCGTCTGCGGGCCGCGCCTGAGGATTTAATGTCGTTGAAATTGCCAGGGCGTAGCCAGAACTACCTGCTGGCAGAGTGGCATATCTTCCCGTGGGGGCCACTGAAAAATAATGGCAAGTACCCGTGGACATCGGGTACGGCGGCTGAGAAAGCGGCAATCAGAGCACGCATTAACACCGCAGTGCACTGGCAGCAAAAAACCGGTCACGCAACCTGGGTTGGCGGCTGGTCGGTGGGTGAAACCATTAAAAGCCCGCCAGGTGAGTCGCAACTGGCATTCGCCGCGTTTATGGCCTGCGAACTGAATAAGGCGCAGATCCCCTTCGCCCTCAATGCGGATACGCAATTTTATGATGGCGAAGAGGGGGCGTGGCGTCCAACAACCGAACCGTTGCTGAAAGCGATTATTTCACCGGACTGTGAGAAGGCTGATGCGAAGCCGGATCGCCGGGAAGGGAAGCCGCCTGTTCATGTTCATGGCGCTTCTGGCGCAGCGCCAGCGGCAGCCAGCTCAGCACAATCAAAAGTCCCGCCAGCGTCATCAGCATCCCAAGGCTAAACTGGCTGGTCTGGGGAAGCTGAGCGGAAAACCATGCAAGGGCGCCTGATCCCATATTTTGCATGCCGCCCACCAGCGCCCCCGCCGTGCCCGCCAGAAAAGGGAACGGCTCCATTGCGCCACTGGTCGCCAGTGGAAAGAGCATGCCCGCCCCGAAGAAGAACAGCGCGGCGGGAACCAGCAGCGTCCAGACCGTCATCACGCCAAACCAGCCGGGGATCCACATCATTACACCTGCCAGCAGACAACTGGCGACCGCCTGCCACATCAGCGTGGAGAAGCGCGCGTTTTGCCGCCCGGCGAACCAGGCACCGAAAAAGGCGGCCGGAATGGGCAGAATAAACAGGATACTGACCGCCATACTCGAAAGCCCAAGCGTAGCGCCCATCAGCACGCCTGAGCAGGCCTCAAACACCGCGATACCCGCCAGCCCGCCAATCAGCATCAGCAAATAGCAGTTAAACATGCCGTTACCCAACAGGGTTTTATAACGGGCAATCAGGCCCATTTTTACGGTACCGGTCGGGCGCGTTTCCGGCATCCAGCGCGCCATGCTGTATGTGACGCCAGCACAGAGCACCAGCAGGAAAGCAAAACAGGCGCGCCAGCCCCAGAGGGTAGTCAGCAAGCCGCCAATCAACGGCGCAAGCAGCGGGCTTACCAGAATGCCCATATTCAGCAAACTGTTAGCGTGGCGTAATTCGGTGCCGGAATAGAGATCGCGCGGCAGGGTACGTGCCATGACGCCGCCGACGCCGGTCCCCATGCCCTGAAAGGCGCTGGCGACTATCAGCACGGTCAGGCTGTGGGTCGTGACAGCGACCAGTGTTGCCAGCATAAACACTGTTAAACCGCAGAGGATCGCCGGACGGCGGCCAAAACGGTCGGCTAACGGGCCGTAAAAGAGTTGTGATACGCCATAGGTGAGCAGATAGGCGGCCATGACATTCTGTACCGCCCCTTCACGGGCATTGAGATCCTGCGCCATACCGGCAATCGCGGGAATATAAATGGTTTGCGCCATCTGCCCCACGGCCACCAACAGGACCAGCATCAAGAGTAAACTGACATTACGCTGTCTTTTCATTTCGCTGAATACGTTTTAAAAATAGATAAATAAAGAATATGGTGCTGCCATAACCGTAAAATGCGAGAGGAATCTACCACAGTAATGTGACACAACAAGATGCGGGGTCAGAAAGAGCGACCGCCGCCAGGCAGGATTTGTAAACAACCATCGGCAACATTTGTTGCCAGCGTGATCAGGACAGGCGCAGCAAAATAGCCCCCGCAGCGATGCCACAGGCGGCAACGATACGTAATCCGGCAACCTTTTCTTTGAGCATTAAAAAGGCGAGCAGCGCGCCAAAGAGAATGGAGGTTTCACGCAGTGCGGCGACCACCGCCAGCGGTGCCTGCGTCATCGCCCATAGCGCCAGCCCGTACGAGCCCATGGTACCAATGCCGCCAGGCAGCCCTTTTTTCCAGTTATTCACCAGATAGTGAGAGACTTCACGGCGGCGAGCGATCATCGCCCAGGCCAACAGGCAAAAACCGTTCATGAAAAAGGTCCAGAGGGTGTAACCGAACGCGCTACCCGCAAGGCGTACACCGGTGCCGTCCACCAGCGTGTACCCGGCGATAAAACAGGAGTTCAGCAGCGCAAGCCAGATCCCACGCGTTGAGCTATGTCGCCCGTTACAAGCCATGCCAAGAATGGACAGACAAATGACCGCGATACCGAGCCAGGCAAAGGTGGATAATGTATCCCCGAGAAACAGTACGCTGATCAGGGCCACCAGAAGTGGCGCGGTGCCGCGCATCAACGGGTAGGTCTGACTCATATCGGAAACTTGATACGTTTTAGCGACCAGCACCGTATAGACAACCTGTAGCAGGCAGGAAACGGCGAGATAAGGCACGCTGGCAAACGACGGCTGCGGTGAGAAGGGCAGCATGACCAGGGCGATTAAAGCCGCAGAGCCGCTGACGCAGATGGCGGAATAGAGTTTGTCGCTGCCCGCTTTAACAATCGCGTTCCAGCTCGCATGCAGAAGTGCGGCAAACAGCAGAATACAAAAAACAGTAACAGTCATGAGTATGCAGTGTCAGTGGGCGGCGTAAAAACGTACCATGAAAGCATTGATCGGAGCGACTATTCTGTGCGGTGACGAAGACTGCCTGCGTTTATTAAAGAGGGGCGGCTGCCCGCCCCTCTTAGGTACGACTTGAACCTGAATTACCGCAGTAATTTCAGGACAGCTTCAAGCAGTTGCAGCAAGGCAACTATGAGTTTCAGGATAAGGATAACCATATCCATTTCGCCCATACGTTTCTCCTTTGGCAAGGAGCACGACCGGCTGGCGTACCTTTCCGCTGCCTGTGACCAGCCGTGTTGTTGGCGTAACACAGTGTGCTCTCAAGGGGTTAAGGCACTGACGGCACCACCCGTTTCAGCCAGGACTTTATGTGCGCCCGTATCATAGCGGTCCCCTCATACACCGTGGTCGGCAACACCATTATAAATTCATACTGTAAATATATACAGTGATTTCTGGACGAAATTTGCATCCTGTTTCATACTCAAACTGCTCGTAGTGTGTGCATAATTTGCGCGCAGGATTAATTGATCGTATAGTTTCACTGTTGACGTAACACAGTGTGCTTGCGGCCACCAACCGCAAAAACCTGCTAGAAACCTCGCTCCGGCGGGGTATAACGGACGGCATTCTCTGCTGTCCGTTTTTATTTGTGCCATGCACCTCCACACGATTCCGATAGCTCCTTTTTCATATCAGCACATGCCTTTCCCTGTTATTTAACAGGTCGTTTATATGCTTATAAAATTCGGTTTTTTAAACATATGGTCGTGACATGTCGTTGCTATCGACATATTATGAATATATGTCGATAAAATGGGATTTTTTAAACATGTCATGGATGCCCGAACGCTCATATAACCAGCTTCCGCCACTCCCACCTGATACAGCGCTCGTCGAGACGCGTAAGGTACTGAAAGCTTGCATTAAGGCACGAGCTGCTTTAGCTGAACTGAATACATCTGGCGAACTGCTGCCCGATCAAAGGCTATTGATAAACTTGCTGCCAATGCTGGAAGCGAAAGACTCCTCTCGCATTGAAAATATTGTCACAACCAGCGATCAGCTTTTCCAATACGCCGATCGTATGGAAGGCGCTGACCCAGCAACAAAAGAAGCGTTACGTTATCGCACTGCGCTGTATAAAGGCGTTAATCTTTTACAGGACTACCCGCTGTGTTCTGGCACAGCTATGGAAATCTGCACAACGCTGAGAGCCATTGAAACTGACGTGAGAAAAACGCCAGGCATAGTGCTTCGCGATCAAAATAAGAACGTGGTATACACCCCACCTGATGGCGAAACGTTAATTCGTGACCTGTTATCTAATTGGGAACACTTCATCCATTCAGATATTGATTTAGATCCTTTGATAAAAATGGCCGTAGCCCATTATCAGTTTGAATGCATTCACCCCTTCTCCGACGGAAATGGTCGTACGGGCCGCATCCTGAATATCCTCTATTTAATGAACTGTGGCGTGTTGTCGCAACCGATTCTCTATCTGTCTCGCTTTATCCTGGAAAGGCGGAGCGATTACTACACCTTGCTGCGTAACGTTACGGCTAAGAATGATTGGGAGTCCTGGGTTCTCTTTATGCTGGAAGCCGTGGAAGACACGGCAAAATGGACGACTGAAAAAATCGCTGCTCTGCGGAAATTAATAGATGAAACAGCAGCATGGATCCGTGAAAAGCTGCCCAAAATCTATACGTGGGAGCTTAACCAAACGCTATTTTCTCAGCCCTATTGTCGCATTGAAAACCTGGTCGATAATGGGATTGCAAAGCGGCAGACGGCCTCAATTTATCTTAAGTCACTTGTTGAGATAGGTGTGCTGGAAGAAAAAATTGCCGGGCGTGAAAAACTGTACCTCAATACACGCCTTTTGCAGGAACTGAACAGCCAATAGAAACGTGATCTTCGGCTCATTTTTGCGCTGATGAATAATTTTCCATTGTTTCATTCCGCGAGCTGTGTTTGTATAAATCCTGTTAACTATTCAAACACGAGTCCCCAATGAACGCTTCCACTATGACGATGAACCTACTAAAAACCGCGCATAACGCCGCGGTGGTCGTCGTGCGTGTGGTGGTGGTCGTCGGCAATGCGCCGTAGGGACTGGAACAACACACGATTCCAAAACCCCGCCGGCGCAAACCGGCGGGGTTTTTCGTTCAAAGCCTCCCGGAAAGTCGGCCCAGAAGAAAAGGACTGGAGCATGGCAAGTTCGGGCACAACACAAACGACACGCTTTACCGGCGCACAATTGATCGTTCATTTACTGGAACGCCAGGGCATTACCACGGTAGCGGGTATTCCTGGCGGGACCGTTCTCCCACTGTATGACGCATTAAGTCAGAGCACGCAAATTCGCCACGTCCTGGCGCGCCACGAGCAAGGCGCCGGGTTTATCGCCCAGGGCATGGCCCGTACCGAAGGCAAACCCGCCGTCTGTATGGCCTGTAGCGGGCCAGGCGCCACCAACCTGGTGACCGCCATCGCCGATGCGCGTCTCGATTCCATCCCACTGGTATGTATCACCGGCCAGGTGCCTGCCTCCATGATCGGCACCGATGCGTTCCAGGAAGTCGACACTTACGGCATCTCTATCCCCATCACTAAGCACAATTACCTGGTTCGGGATATCGCCGAACTTCCGCAGGTGATGAGCGACGCGTTTCGCATTGCGCAATCCGGCCGTCCCGGCCCGGTGTGGATAGATATTCCTAAAGATGTTCAAACCGCGACCATCGAACTGAGTGAGTTGCCGGAGCCGGGCGGCAGAGCGCCTGCTCCGGCATTTGACGCGAAAAGCGTGCAGGAAGCGGCGACGATGATTAATGCCGCACAGCGTCCGGTGTTGTACCTGGGCGGTGGGGTGATTAACGCGCCGGAACAGGTGCGCGCTCTGGCGGAAAAAGCGAATCTGCCGACCACCATGACCTTGATGGCGCTGGGCATGTTGCCAAAAGCGCATCCGCTGTCGTTGGGGATGTTGGGTATGCATGGCGCGCGTAGTACCAACTTTATTCTGCAAGAGTCTGATTTGCTGATTGTTCTTGGTGCACGTTTTGATGACCGGGCGATTGGTAAAACCGAGCAGTTCTGCCCGAATGCGAAAATCATTCATGTGGATATCGACCGTGCCGAACTGGGTAAAATCAAACAACCGCACGTTGCCATTCAGGGCGATGTGGGTGAAGTGCTGGCACAATTGCTGCCGCAAATTGACGCGCAGCCGCGTGAGGAGTGGCGTGGTCTGGTGGCGCAATTACAGCAGGAATTCCCATCTGCCATTCCGCAGGGCGGTGACCCGCTGACCCATTACGGCCTGATCAATGCCGTTGCCGCCTGCGTCGATGACGAGGCGATCATCTCCACCGACGTGGGCCAGCATCAGATGTGGACCGCACAGGCCTATCCGCTCAATCGACCACGTCAGTGGCTGACCTCAGGCGGGCTGGGCACTATGGGCTTCGGCCTGCCTGCGGCGGTAGGTGCTGCGCTGGCGAACCCGCAACGCAAAGTGATCTGCTTTTCCGGAGACGGTAGCCTGATGATGAACATTCAGGAGATGGCCACCGCCGCAGAAAATAACCTGGATGTGAAAATCATTCTGATGAACAACGAAGCGTTAGGTCTGGTGCATCAGCAGCAGAGCCTGTTTTACAAGCAGGGCGTGTTCGCGGCGACGTATCCGGGAATGATTAATTTTATGCAGATTGCCGCCGGTTTTGGCCTGCAAACCTGTGATCTCAACAACGAGGCTGACCCGCATGCCGCGCTGCAGGAGATCATTGCTCGCCCTGGTCCGGCGCTCATTCACGTGCGCATCGACGCCGAAGAAAAAGTGTATCCGATGGTGCCGCCTGGTGCGGCAAATACTGAGATGGTGGGGGAATAAGCCATGCAACAGACAGTTTCTGACAACGTAATTCTCGAACTCACCGTGCGTAACCATCCGGGTGTGATGACCCACGTCTGCGGCCTGTTTGCCCGCCGCGCGTTTAACGTGGAAGGCATTCTCTGTTTGCCGATCAAAGACAGCGAGCAGAGTCGCATCTGGCTACTGGTGAATGACGATCAGCGTCTGGAGCAGATGATTAGCCAGATTGAGAAGCTGGAAGACGTAGTACAGGTCGTGCGTAACCAGTCTTCACCAGGGATGTTCAACAAACTGGCCGTGTTCTTCGAGTAAGGCGACACCAGGCTCGCTTAGCGGGCCTGATCGTTTTCTGAGTCCGGTGTAATCACTTTCACAAACCCGTTACGGCAATGGGTCGGGTAATCCGCCGGTAATGGACGGTCGCTAATTAACACATCAAACCCGGACAGCGGCGCAATGCTCGCCGGGGCGACCTCATCAAACAGAGCATGGCGTGCCAGCAGAATTTTGCGCATGCCGTGCTCCATCGCCTTTCGCTTCATGGGCAAATCATCCAGATTAAACCAGGTTACGCCGTGGTGTTCGTGCACGCCGCTGGCGGAAATAAACACTTTTCGCGGGTTTAATGAATCTAACAGCGAGGGATTATTCGGATCGTAAAAGGCATCGCTTTTGGCGCGCCAGGTGCCACCGCAGAGCATAGCCGTTGCGTTAGGCTTGGCGGTAAGCGCGACAAATACCTGATGGGAATAGCAGATGCCCGTAAAGGTAATGTCATCCGGAATCATGCTGATAACCAGCGGCATTTCCGGCCCATTATCAAAAAAGACCAAATCGTTTTCGCTCACCAGTCCGGCGGCAAGGATGGCGACAGGTAAATCATCACGATGATGGGGGCGTAGGGTAGGTTGTGGTGCGGCGATGGGGGCGGATGGTTTGTTCACCATCACGATATAGCCACCCAACAGCGCTAACGGCAGCGGTTCGTCATCCTGGCTAAAGTCCCTGCGGATGGTCATGACAGACACTTCCAGCATACGCGCGGCATCTTTTAAGTGGATCCGGTCGGTCTTTTTCAGTAACTCCACCAGACGTCGGATACGTTCTTTTTGCTTCGTTTCCACTCTCTTTCTCCGCTCTGCTTTGCTCTGCTGTGTTTCTAAAGTAACATTTTCTATCAATCAGGAACACGTAATGATATCAACACTATAATCCTGTTACCCGGCAAATAAAAGTGATGTGGCGCGGTATGTCAGGGATTTTGCGGTGTTGGAGGGTAACAAATGTGATTCTCTAATCGCGATCATGGTCACAAATGATACTAAAATAACATGTTAATGTTACTAAAATATCATTGTTATGTGATTGTTCCTGAGAGGTAGCAAAATGGATATCGCAGTCATCGGCTCCAACATGGTGGATCTCATCACCTATACCAACCAGATGCCGAAAGAGGGAGAAACCCTTGAAGCCCCTGCCTTCAAAATCGGTTGCGGTGGTAAAGGCGCGAATCAGGCGGTGGCCGCCGCTAAAATGAATTCGAAAGTGATGATGTTGACCAAAGTGGGTGATGATATCTTTGCGGACAATACCATCCGTAATCTGGAGTCCTGGGGAATTAACACCACCTATGTGGAGAAAGTCCCTTGTACCAGCAGCGGCGTCGCGCCGATTTTTGTCAATCCCAACTCCAGTAACAGTATTTTAATTATTAAAGGCGCAAACAAATTTCTCTCGCCGGAAGATATCGATCGCGCTGCCGAAGATTTAAAAAAATGCCAGTTAATTGTCCTGCAACTGGAAGTACAATTAGAAACGGTATATCACGCCATCGAATTTGGTAAAAAGCATGGCATTAAAGTGTTATTAAATCCTGCCCCCGCGCTGCGTGAACTGGATATGACCTACGCCTGTAAATGTGATTTCTTTATTCCCAATGAGACCGAGCTCGAAATTCTGACCGGCATGCCAGTCGACACCTACGATAATATTCGTACGGCGGCACGGAGCCTGATTGATAATGGCCTGAATAATATTATCGTGACCATGGGCGAAAAGGGTGCGCTATGGATGACCCGCGAGCGCGAAGTTCACGTTCCGGCGCATAAGGTCAACGCCATTGATACCAGTGGCGCTGGCGATGCCTTTATCGGCTGTTTTGCCCACTACTATGTCCAGGGCGGCGATGTCGAAGCGGCGATGAAAAAAGCCGCGCTATTCGCTGCCTTTAGTGTGACCGGTAAAGGCACACAATCGTCTTACCCCAGCATTGAACAATTTAATGAGTACCTGGCTTTACATGAATAATAACCGCTGAGTTTATTCTGTAGCAGGCACATTGCTGCCTGCTATTCGGAATAAGACAGTGATAAACCCTGCACATTGAAAGGTAGCACTATGAACGAAAAAAATATCGTTCAGATGCCCGACGGGTATTTGAATAAAACCCCTTTGTTCCAGTTTATTTTGTTATCCTGTTTATTCCCGTTATGGGGATGCGCCGCTGCGTTAAATGATATTCTCATTACGCAATTTAAAAGCGTGTTCTCATTAAGTAACTTTGCCTCTGCGTTAGTGCAGAGTGCGTTTTATGGCGGCTATTTCTTAATTGCGATCCCGGCTTCTCTGGTTATTAAAAAGAGCAGCTATAAAATTGCGATATTAATCGGGCTGACTCTTTATATCGTCGGCTGTTCACTGTTCTTCCCGGCCTCGCATATGGCGACCTATACCATGTTTCTGGCGGCGATATTTGCCATCGCCATTGGGCTGAGTTTTCTTGAAACCGCGGCCAATACGTACAGTTCGATGCTGGGGCCAAAATCACATGCGACTCTGCGCCTGAACATCAGCCAGACCTTCTACCCGATTGGTGCGGCGGCGGGCATTTTGCTCGGTAAATATCTGGTTTTCTCCGAAGGTGAGAGTCTGCAAAAGCAGATGACCGGGATGACGCCAGAGCAAATTCATAATTTTAAAGTGTTGATGCTCGAAAACACCCTTGAGCCCTATAAATACATGATTATGGTGCTGGTGGTTGTCATGGCGCTGTTTATGTTCACCCGCTTCCCGAAATGCAAAGTGGCGCAAACGGAGACCCATAAACGCCCGACCGCCATGGAAACACTGCGTTATCTGGCACAGAATGCCCGTTTTCGTCGTGGTATTGTCGCGCAATTCTTGTATGTCGGCATGCAGGTGGCGGTGTGGTCGTTCACCATTCGTCTGGCACTGGAACTGGGCGATATCAACGAACGCGATGCGTCAAACTTTATGGTCTATAGCTTCGCCTGCTTCTTTATTGGCAAGTTCGTCGCCAACATTCTGATGACGCGGTTTAACCCGGCCAAAGTGCTGATTCTCTATTCCGTGATTGGCGCCTTGTTCCTGGCATACGTGGCGCTGGCCCCCAGCTTTAGCGCGGTGTACGTGGCGGTGGCAGTCAGTATCCTGTTTGGACCATGCTGGGCGACCATCTATGCCGGCACGCTGGATACCGTGGATAACGAACATACGGAGATGGCAGGCGCGGTAATTGTGATGGCGATTGTAGGCGCGGCGGTGGTCCCGGCGATTCAGGGCTATGTGGCAGATATGCTCCATTCGCTGCAACTGTCTTTCCTCGTTTCCATGCTGTGCTTTGTCTACGTTGGCGTCTATTTTTGGCGCGAGAGTCGAGTGCGTCGCGAACTGACCGAAGCGACCGCTTCCTGAGGAGAAGGACGATGGCAACACGATTGACCCTGTGGCGTGAGCTGTTCACCCAACAGCCGTGCACCTTACTGGAAAACAGCGATTTTACCGTCACGGCGTTCCGCTACCCGAGCGGCGTGGAGGCTGTACGGCTGGAGAACGCCCGCGGGCACCTGGTCGTACTGCCCTGGCTTGGACAGATGATCTGGGATGCGACCTTCGACGGGCACGACCTGACGATGCGTAACATGTTCAGCCAGCCCAAACCGGCGAATGTGATTGTTGAAACATATGGCTGTTTTGCTTTTCATTCCGGGCTGCTGGCGAACGGTTGTCCGTCAGCGGAAGATACCCACGCGCTGCACGGCGAAATGGCCTGCGCCACGATGGATGAGGCGTGGCTGGAGCTTGACGGCGACGCGCTGCGTCTGGGCGGGCGCTATGAGTATGTGATGGGTTTTGGCGATCACTACCTGGCGCAACCGTCGGTCACGCTGCATAAAGCGAGCGCGCTGTTTGATATCGCCATGGATGTCACCAATCTGGCGTCGGTGCCGATGCCGCTGCAGTACATGTGCCATATGAATTACGCCTATGTTCCGCAGGCGACATTTAGCCAGAACATTCCGGATGAAGCGTTAACGCTGCGCGAATCCATCCCGGCGCATGTGAAACCGACGGAGCAGTGGCTGGCATTCAATCGCCGCGTACAGCAGGGCGAAGCGACGGTCACTGCGCTGACGGAGCCGGAATTCTACGATCCGGAAATCGTCTTCTTTGCCGACAGGCTTGACCGCCACACGGATAAGCCTGAATTTTGTATGCATGCACCGGATGGCACCACCTTTGTGACGCGTTTTTCCAGTGAGCAGTTTAATTACGTCACGCGCTGGATCCTTTACAACGGCGATCAGCAGGTCGCAGCGTTTGCCCTTCCGGCAACCTGTCGCCCCGAGGGATTCCTTGCTGCGAAGCGTAACGGCAGTTTACTCAGCCTTGCGCCACAGCAAACCCGCCATTTTAGTGTCACCACGGGCATTGCCTGATGGCCTTACCTGAGCCCGGTTCGCCGGGCTTTACTGTGTGTTCTCATCAATAAAATCAGCCATCTGCGTGATCCCGTGCACCACGAAAAACCAGTAAGCTCACGCTTCGACTGTCCATTGTGTGCATTTTGACTTTATGATGTGCCTCCTGAGATGTGGCGGGAGCTTTCATGATTTGGTTAACACTGACGACACTGGTTGTGGTTTTTATTATTGGTTTCAGGGTATTAACGTCTGACTCACGTCGCGCGGTCCGTCGGTTGAGTGAGCGGTTGGCAATCACGCCGGTGCCGGTGGAAACCATGATTGATCAGATGGGAAAAAGCGCAGGGGCGGAGTTTATTCAGTATCTGGCTCGCCCGGATGAAGCACATCTGCAAAATGCCGCCCAGATGCTCTTTATCTGGCAGGTTTTTATTGTCGATGGCAGTGAACAGCATCTGCAATCCTGGCATCGCATTCTGCAAAAGGCCCGGCTGGCCGCGCCCATTACCGATGCGCAAGTCCGTCTCGCGCTGGGCTTTTTACGCGAACTCGAGCCGGATGTTGCTGAGCTTAATGCCTTCCAGATGCGCTATAACACCTTGTTTGCCCCTGAGGAAGGGGTGCACTGGTTACACTGATCTTATTGTCCGGCGGTGTAAATAGTTGCGTAAATGTTAAATGAATCACACTGTTGTTTGTTACACTACACGGCTTTCACAATAAAACATGAAGCCGGGTGTAAAAATGATGGAAATGCAGCGGACGCAGCCTGCAACAGGCGGCGTAAGTCGCCCAAACTGGTCGGCGGTATTTGCCGTCGCCTTCTGTGTGGCGTGCCTGATCACCGTGGAGTTTCTGCCGGTGAGTCTGTTGACGCCCATGGCGCAGGATTTGGGCGTGTCGGAAGGTGTTGCCGGTCAATCGGTGACGGTAACGGCATTTGTCGCCATGTTCGCCAGCCTGTTTATCACCCATATCATCGGCAAAACGGACCGCCGTCTGGTGGTTATTGCCTTTTCCGTGTTGCTGACGCTTTCGTGTCTGCTGGTTTCGTTTGCCAATAATTTTACCTTGCTGTTGCTCGGGCGTGCTTGCCTTGGGTTAGCGCTGGGCGGTTTTTGGGCGATGTCTGCCTCCCTGACTATGCGACTGGTGCCTGCCCGCACTATTCCGAAAGCGCTGTCGGTCATCTTCGGTGCGGTCTCCATTGCGTTGGTGATTGCGGCGCCGTTGGGCAGTTTTCTCGGCGGGATCATTGGCTGGCGGCATGTGTTTAATGGCGCAGCGCTGATGGGGTTCGTCTGTATTGGCTGGGTGTGGATGGCGCTGCCGTCGATGCCGGGACAGACGGAACATCATCAGAATATGTTTGGTTTGTTGAAGCGCCCTGGCGTGCTGGCCGGGATGCTGGCGATTTTTATGGCTTTCGCCGGGCAGTTCTCGTTTTTTACCTACATTCGGCCGATCTTTATGACCCTCGCCGGCTTTGATGTTGATGGCCTGACGCTGGTGTTATTGAGCTTTGGTATTGCCAGCTTTGTGGGTACTTCGCTTTCATCACATATCTTAAAGCGCTCGGTAAAACTGGCGCTGGCCTGTGCGCCGCTGATCCTTGCGGTGAGCGCGCTGGTGCTGATTTTGTGGGGCAGTAATAAAGTGGTTGCTGCGGGGATTGCCATCGTCTGGGGATTATCGTTCGCCCTGGTGCCGGTGGGTTGGTCGACGTGGATCACCCGCTCGCTTGCCGATCAGGCGGAAAAGGCGGGGTCGATTCAGGTAGCAGTTATTCAACTGGCAAATACCTGCGGCGCGGCGGTTGGCGGCTATGCGCTGGACAACCTGGGCCTGCTTTCACCGCTGGTGCTGTCCGGGGCGCTGATGCTGCTTACCGCGCTGCTGGTGGCAGGAAAAGTGAAGGTGAAGTGATTTTCCCCTCCCCCTTATCCGGGTTACGAATTGACCCTCTCCCTCGCCCCGGTAAGCGTCAGCGCCACCGGGGGAATGTCAGGCTGCAGCCTGCATGCGTTTGCGGGAATCCAGCGAAATCAGCAGCACCGACGACACAATCATCAGCGTACCCAGCCAGTCCGGCAGCGTAAAAGCGATACCCAACAGGGCAACCGAGAGCAGCGCGCTACTCAGAGGTTCCGCACAGCTCAGAATACTGGCGCGTGAGCCGCCAATCATCTGCGCCCCTTTCAGATACAGGCTAAAGGTCAGTGCGGTACCTACCATCACCAGATACATAAACGCCATCACCAGATTGCCGTCGATAACGAAATCGCCACCGCTATTGCCATAGAACGGCGTCAGCATTAATCCGGCGAGAAACATACTCCAGCCGACAATCGGCAGCGTGCCGTAACGGGCGATAAGTTTCGACGGATAGGTGGAATAGAGCGCGGCGGAAAACGCCGACGCGATGCCCCATACCAGCGCTTCGGTGGAAATCGACAGCGATGTCATATTTCCGTGGGTCACCAGCAAAAGGGTGCCAATCAGAGAGGTTGCAATCGCCGCCGTAACCGCGAGCGTCGGCTTCGCTTTTCGTGCCAGGGCAAACCACGTCACGATGATTGTTGGCGAGAGAAATTGCAGTACTGTGGCGGTGGCGGCATTCGATTTCTCGATGGTCACCAGGAAGGTGAGCTGAACGATAAGCGCGCCAAACAGCGAAAAGAACAGCAGGCTCAGCGTGTCTTTGCGGTTTTTCACGATCGCGAAAATTTTATCGCCATGGAAAAACGACAGAATTAATAACACAGCGCCGCCGGACAGCAGGCGAACCATCGTCAACCAGGGGGCTGCGATGTGACTTTTCTCCATGATGTACTGAGCGCAAACGCCGGAACTGCCCCATAAAATGGCGGCAATCAGTACATAAAGCATCCCTTTTTTTGTGAAACCCATTTTCTACCCAGTCCTGCCATGCTGCTTTCTTATTGATGAGTTTTGCATCATAGCACAGGCGTGATAGATAACCGGAGGCAGCATCCCTGCCGCCCGTGGATTTACATTAGAACCAGGCTTCCCACATTGCACCGACGTTGAAGGAGTCCAGCGTGGTGTCATCCGTGCCGTTAACACGCGCGGTACGCTTGTTGTCAACTTCGCCACCGGTCACGTAGAAGCGCAGCATCGGACGGAACTCTGGCCCCATATCGATGGAGATATTCTGCGACAGGGTCGCTTTCCAGCCGTTGTTATCACCGCCTTTGTCGTAAGCCACTTTCTGCCAGCCCAGCTCAAGCCAGGTGGAATGAACGTCGTTCCACCAGTACATCGGGCGCACAATGGCGTTGTAGTTCTTACGGTTGTCAGACTTGTCTGCGCTGTTGTCGTAATCGTGGAAGGCGAGGAGATATTCCACCTGCATCTGGCGACTAAACTTGTGCAGCCCTTCGAAGCTGGCATAAATAGTCTTCAGATCATCCGTTTTGTTATAAACGCTGTTATCTGCGTTATCGGAATAACGGGCGATAACTTTGTTCACACCGCTGTCGTTGGTATGGCTTAACACCACGCCACCCTGCCAGGCTTTCAGGCGGGCGTCGCTTTCAACGGCCTTTGAGTCAAAACCGTAGTTTGCGTAAACTTCCAGATCCAGCGGGCCGACTTTCATGCCGTGGATTTTTGAGGTGACGGCGTAGTTGCCTTTGTCACCGGTGCCGGAGCCGCCGGTACAGGTAATGCGTGACGGGTTATCCCCGTTGTCTTCCACTTCCGGGTTACAGGACTGCACGGCAGCTACAGTGGCCACGTCAAACTGTACGCCACCGATATCGAAGTTTTTCACCCCGGCACCCTGGCCATCGTGGTTCATCCAGAAGTAGTCGTTGATGCCCTGTTGTGGACGCTGGTGGAAGTCACGACCTGCCCAGAAATAGGCGTTCGGGTTGGATTCCAGCAGGTTGGTCACACCGGCATAGGCTTTTTTCAGGTTAACTTCGTCGCCCCAGTGATCGAACATCACGTTGACGTCCCAGATTGCTCCGTGCGAACTCTTAAACGCTTTGGAAAGCTGGAACTCGCCACCGTTGCCTTCGTTACCCAGACGGCCAATCGCAGACGAGCCGTTATATGAACCGTCTACGCCAACGTATTTCTGATCGCCGCTCTGGTAATGGGCGCCATAACGGGCGTAACCGCTAAATTTCACGCCATAAGGAATGGCTAAGTCAGGCGTTTGCGCAGTACTTTGCGGCTCGGTAATGACATCCGCTTTTTTATCAATGGCGGCATCCATTTTTGCCTGCCGCTCGGCTAATGCTTTATCCACCGCTTTTGCCACGATGGCGTCGATTTGTTCTTGCGTAAATTCTTGTGCTATCACCGAACCAGAGCAAAGCGCAGCCGCAACCGCCAGTGCCACTGGAAGTTTATTGTTTAATTTCATAGTTATCTCAATTTATACCCTTTATATTTCAAGTTGCAGGGCATTGGCTGCACGCATTCACCCGAATCACTTACATCAGTAAGCTCATCGGGATTCTTTCGTCTGCCGTGTTCCTGAAGCTCGAATTATTTAGGGTCTCGTTGGTTGTTTTTAAACAATAACCATCCTGTCCTGATTTGACAGAACAACATGCCAGTATCAAAACAAGCTGATTTATATTTTATAATTCAGGTACAGAGTTATATCTTCCATAATCAATGAGCTTTTAACGCTGATAAAGCTGAATAATCTCCTCTGATAATTCACGCGCCAGTAACGACGTCATTAAATGATCCTGGGCATGTACCATAATTAATGTCATGGGTTGCCGGGCTTCGCCGGCATCCTGTTCAATTAATTTGGTTTGCATTTGATGGGCCTGACGTGAATAACCATCGGCTTCACGCAGCAGTGTTTGGGCTTCCTCAAAATTGCCCGCTCTTGCGGCACGCAATGCTTCAAAGCACAGACTGCGTGACTGACCCGCGTTAACGATAATTTCCATTACCGCTTCTTCTAATGCGACCATATTTATTTACTCTTCATCAAAACCATTATTCTTCGCGGTGGCGGCAAACCATTCTCCGCTTTTCTTAACGGTACGTTTCTGGGTTTCTAAATCGAGCTGAACAAAACCGTAGCGATTTTTATACGCGTTACACCATGACCAATTATCAATAAAGGTCCACATATGATAACCAAGGCAATTACAGCCTTCGCTAATGCCTTTATGCAGCCATTTAAGGTGATCGGCAATAAATGCAATCCGGTACTGATCGTTTATTTGCCCGTTTTCAATAAAGCGCTGCTCATTCTCGACACCCATTCCATTTTCAGAAATAAAGCAGCGGGGGTTGCCATAATTATCACGAAGATTAACCAAAATATCGTAAATACCCGGCTCATAAATTTCCCAGCCGCGATAAGGGTTCATTTTTCGCCCCGGCATCTCGTAATAATCAAACAGCCATTCCGGCATAAACGGTGACTCTGGGTTAACGGCGCTGTCCCGGCATTTCACCCGCCGTGGCTGGTAATAGTTAATGCCCAGTAAGTCTATTTTCCCGTCGGCAATCAGCTCCTTATCGCCCAGATGGCACTCAGGAAGCTGATCATACTCTTTCAGCAAGGCCACCAGGTCCGCCGGGTATTCACCCCGCAGTACCGGATCGAGGAAGCTGCGGTTAAACAGCAGATCCGCATGGTGTGAGGCTTTCACATCCGCCGGATGCTGGGAACGCGGATACGACGGCGTCAGGTTGAGCACAATGCCGATCTCACCAGGGTGACGCCCGGCGCGAAACGCCCGCACCGCGCTGGCATGAGCCAGTACCGTGTTGTACGCCACTGTGGCTGCCCGTTTGAAATCCACCACGTTCGGGTAATGGAAGTCATACAGATAACCCCCTTCAACCGGCACAATGGGTTCGTTGAAGGTAAACCAGTGCTTCACCTGATGACCAAACAGGTCGAAACAGATCTGCGCGTAGCGGGTAAATGCTTCAACCACTTCGCGATTTTCCCAGCCGCCTTTCTCCTGCATCACCATTGGCATGTCGAAGTGGAATAGGGTGATAAACGGTTCGATGCCCTGTTCCACCAGCTCGTTAAGCATGGTGCTGTAAAACGCAACGGCCTGGGTATTCACCTCACCGGTACCGTCAGGAATCAGTCGGCTCCAGCTTATTGAGGTACGAAAGCTGTTGTGGTTCAGTTGTTTTAACAGGGCGATGTCTTCGCGCCAGTGCTGGTAAAAGGTGGACGTATCCTGCGGGCCCACCTGCTGATGAAAGCGCCAGGGTTGGCTGGCGTACCAGGCATCCCATGTTGTGGCGCTCTTCCCGCCCTGTAAGCTTTCCCCTTCGGTTTGTTGCGCGGAACTGGCGCTGCCCCACCAAAAGTTTTCGGGAAATGCATATTTCATTTTTCTCTCCTTGTTCAGTTACTGCCGACGGTTTCCGCCATCGGTGCGCTGTTCTGCGCTTTTTGCTCTTCGGTCTTCATCAATGAACGTTCGTAAGCACGTAGGAACGGCAGGTACATCAGTGCGGACATCACCATACAAATCAAGCACATCACCACCGGACTCAATGCCCAGTTGGCTGCCCAGGATGCGCCAATCGGTGCCGGCGTCGTCCATGGCGTCAGTGAGACAACCTGTGCCAGAAAACCCATGCGCGTTGCCGCATACGCCAGAATGGCGTTTACCAGAGGGACACAGACGAACGGGATAAACAGCATCGGGTTCATGATGATCGGTGCGCCGAACAGAATCGGTTCATTGATGTTGAAGAAGCTTGGCACAACGCCCATTTTGCCGATAGTCCGCAGGTGCGCAACGCGGCTACGCAGTAGCAAAAAGGCCAGCGGTAAGGTTGAACCCACGCCGCCGATCAGCAGGTAGTGATCCCAGAAACCTTGCAGGTAAACGTGCGGTAATGCAGCGCCTGCGGCCAGTGCAGCCTGGTTGGCGGAGAGGTTTGCCATCCAGAAGGGGTTCATGATGCCGGTGACGATAAGCGAACCGTGGATACCGGCAAACCAGAAGATCTGGCACAGCAGCACAGAGAGCAGAATGGCAGGCAGTGAATCTGATGCGGAGACCAGCGGTTCCAGCAGGTGCATAATCGCCTGCGGCAGGATCATGCCGGTTTGCGCTTCAATAAACAGGTTCAGCGGATGCAGCGTACCGATAATCACCAGAACCGGGATCAGGATTTCAAACGAGCGGGCAACACCGGTCGGCACCTCTTTCGGCAGGCGAATGGTGATGTTGTGTTGCTTGAGCCAGGCATAAACGCGAGCGGAGTAAATCGACGTCAGCAGTGCGGTGAAGATGCCCTGGCCGGAGAGGTACTGAGTGGAAATCTGTCCTTCATGATAGGGGGCCGCTACCAGCAGGAACGCCATAAACGCCAGCAGGCCGGTCATCACCGGGTCAAGATTAAACTGACGGCCCAGGCTCGCGCCGATACCGACAGAAATGAAGAAGGTCATGACCCCCATGCTCAGGTTGAAAGGCAACATTAGCTGTGCGCGATATTCGGTTGAGAAATCCAGCCAGGCGCGGGCAAAACCGTTAGTCGTTTCCGGGGAGAACGGCGGGAAAATAAACACCAGCATAAACGAGCCGATGATCATGAACGGCAGCGCGGCGGTAAAGCCATCGCGGATAGCGATAACGTATTTCTGCTGTCCGAGTTTGCCCGCAAGCGGGGTAATGGACTGCTCAATGACGCCAATCATAGACTGATATAACGAACTCATGGGTTCACCTTTTAGTGCGCCGCTTCAATCAGCGACAGTGCATAGTCCAGTACTTTATCGCCACGCTGCATCCCGTAGTCCATCGGATTGATGGGCTGCACGGGGATACCGGCGGCGGCGGCCTTTTCTGACAGCGTATTTAACATATATTTCACTTGCGGTCCGAGAAGCACTACCTGGTATCGTGGAAACTGCATATCAAATTCAGCCACACCGTACGCATCGATCTCGACCGGCAAATTCCGTTGCTGCGCCTCTTCAACCATTTTCCTGACTAACAGGCTGGTAGACATACCGGCGGAGCAACACAACATAATCCTGAACATCTTGACCTTCCTCGAATGTAAAAAGTTATTGCGGGGATGATTGGATATCATACGGAAACCGGTTTCCATCTCGTCGCAAAAGAAGTGTGATGGGTATCAAAGTCTCGTTGGTATAAGCGCTTTTTTCTGGATTCAGCTCACGGAATTTGGATGGATTCTGATAGCAATAGAGTCCAAATGGAAAATCGGTTTCCATGAAAAAAAGAAAAGGATATACTGCGAATGGTTATATTATGAACCATTGCTGTACTTGGTATTTTCAGGCGTAAATTAGTCGTCTGTCAGGGGAGAAAGATGTCTACAATCAACGATGTATCACGTTTAGCTGGGGTGTCCAAAGCCACAGTCTCACGGGTGTTGAGTGGTTCGCGCGGCGTTAAGGAAGCCAGCCGCCTTGCAGTACTGAAAGCGGTCGATGAGCTGAATTATCGGCCCAATGTTATCGCACAGTCCTTACTCAGCCAGTCGACAGGCTGCATCGGTGTGATTTGCGCCCAGGACAATATCAACCAGACCACCGCATATCTTTACGCGTTGGAAAAACACCTCAGCCAAAGTCAGAAACATTTGCTGCTGCGCTTTGCCAACAGCAAAGCGGGGGTACTGAGCGCGCTGGAAGAACTTACCTGTGGGTTGTGCGACGATGTGTTAATTATCGGCGCCCGTTTCCCGCTGAATATCAACGACGAGAATGTCATTCTGGTGGATTGCGCGGAGTCGGAAACGCCAAACAGTATCCAGTTCGACCACGCATTCGCGGCAGAAACGGCCTGTAATTTCCTGATAAGCCAGGGACGACGCCAGATTGCCCTCATCCACCCGGATACCAGCGGCCCGGCAGACCAGGTACTGCTCGGTTATAAGCATGCGCTGGAAAACAACTTCCTGCCGTTTAATCGCAATCTGGTTTTTATGGATGACACCTCGTCATCTGTGGCGTTGCAGGTATTGCTCAACAATGCTACCACCTTGAATTTCAACGCACTTTTGGTTGCCGATGAGCAGGAAGCGCAGCGGGTGATCCCGCAGTTGCAGGCGTTCAATAAATCCGTACCGGGCGACATCATGGTCTTTAGCCTGGCGGGGTCACTGCATCTGCCGGGAGTTCCAAAAATCCCGGCGATTGAGTACTCCATAGACTCGATGGCGGCGCGGATTGTCGCGTGGCTCAATGAAAAAACCCAAAGCGCGCTGGGCTCTTGTGTGGTGCGCGGGGATTTAATTATTCCTGAGATGATCAAGCGTTAACGTTTAAAGAGAGCCTCCGCCCGGAGGCTTTTTTACGCCGGGATCACTGGCTGATAAATTCCACCGCAACCTGCCGGGTCAGCCAGACGCCATTCTCCGCCTGATAGAACGGATAACCCTGTTCAAACATGGCTAATGCGTTAATTTCCAGCACCACCGGCGTGCCGTAACGCTGTCCGACCTGGATGGCCACCTCCCGATCGGCGGAGAGATGAACATATTGTCGCGACTGTGCGGTTAATCCTTCTGCAAGAATGGCGGAAAGAAAACGGCTGGCAGTGCCGTGGTACAAGATGCCCGGTGGTTTTTTTTCAGTAAAGGCGATATCGACTTTCGCCGTCGAGTGCCCCTGAACGGCACGAATACGCAGCCCGTCTTCGGAGAGGGCGAAGCGCTTTTTATCACTGCCTTCCACGACCGCCTCAATGAGTTGTTTGTCCAGTGATGGCCCCTGGCCTGCCGCGCCTGCGATCAGTGCATCAATGTTCGCCCACCCTTCGCTATCGAGTTCCAGACCAATGGCTTCAGGTTGATGGCGCAGAACGTAGCTCAGAAACTTACTGACTTCATTATGTGCTTTTTTCATTATTGTCTGCCTTAGACATCGTTTTCAGTGAGAATACCATTCAATGCTGTTTTGCAAATAATAAAATTAAACCTCGCTGAGGAAGCTCGCTTTTTGATATGTGAAATGTAATGGTTGGGAAGCGAGCCTGTAGATAATTAGACTTGCAGAAACCAATTGTTATTTAGCAGTGTCACACATTTTAAGTTATACGCTAGCGCGAATGCAGGCCGAAATATTATTATATATTCGTCATACTTCAAGTTGCATGTGCGTTGGCTTGTCTCGCTCACTCCAGTCACTTACTGGAGTAAGCTCCTGGAGATTCACTGTGTTGCCGCCTTCCTGCAACTCGAATTATTTAGGGTATAAGAAAAAAGAAGTAATTTACCTGTGAGGAATGTTTGTGGAACTCCATCAGCTTCGATGTTTTATTGCTGTTGCCGACGAATTACATTTTGGCCACGCGGCACAGATGCTGGATATGCTGCCATCGGCGCTGGGTCGTTATATTAAACTTCTCGAAGAGAACCTTGGCACGCGGCTACTCACGCGCTCCACGCGTAATGTTTCGTTGACGGCACACGGCGCGCTTTTTCTGCCAGAAGCGCGGGAACTGGTTACCCGGGCGGATGACATACAAAAACGCTTTCAGATGCTTGCAAGGCAAAATGCCGGTACATTACGTGTAGGCGCCATCGATAGCGCGGCAATAAGTCTCATTCCCCATGTGCTGCATCACTTTCGTGAAAAGTGGCCGGGCGTGGAAATCCATTTTCTGGAAGATAAATCCTCTCGCTTGCTACCAAAGTTAAAAACCGGACGCCTGGATCTTATTTTTATTCGCCCGATGGGGGCGATGGACAGTGAATTTCAGAGCCAGTTTTTGTTTTATGAAGATGTGGTACTGGCGATTTCGCAAAATCATCCTCTGGCGCAGAAAGCGGAAATCAATGTTGAGGATTTACGCGATATCTCACTGATTGTACCGGAAAAGCGTGTCAGGCCGCATAGCTATGACTTAACCCTGAGCCTGTTTGAGCACGCCGGGTTTAAACCCCAGCTTATCCAGATTGCCGATGAAAAACAGACCATCATTAATATGGTAGCGGCGGAATTAGGTGCGGCTATTATGCCGAAATGGGTCATGCGAATGGCGGCGCTAAATATTAAATTTATCCCTATTGGTCGGGGTTACGAAAATATCCGCAATAAATTACCAATGTCTGCCGTGTGGGTAAAAGGGGCGCGGGATGAAACACGGGATAATATGATGCAAATCGTCATGGATGAATTAAAGACGATAGCCAGTTTGTATTAACGAAAAACCCGGCAAGTATGCACTGCCGGGTTTATTTCATCGCAATCAATGCGCCATGGCGTTTGACAGGGCGGTCACGCGGTTAACGAGACGACCAATCTTGCCGATTTCCACTTCAATCACGTCGCCTTCTTTCATGAATAGCGGCGGTGTGCGTTTTTTACCAACGCCACCCGGCGAACCGGTGATAATCACATCGCCAGCCTCCAGCGGGCTAAAGCGGGAGATGTATTCCACCAGGGCGGCAACCGACCTGACCATATTCTGCGTGGTGTCGTGCTGAACACGGTTGCCGTTCAGCCATGTGCTGATCGCCAGATCCTGCGGGTCGCGGATTTCGTCGCTGGTGACCAGCCACGGACCGAATGCACCGGTCTTGCGCCAGTTTTTGCCAGACGTAAACCAGGTATATTGCATGTCGCGCACCGACCCATCCATGAAACAGCTGTAACCCGCAATATGATCTAACGCTTCTTCGCGACTTACGTTGTCGGTCGGTTTGCCGATGATCACCGCCAGCTCGCCTTCATAGTCGAACTCATTGCTGCTATCCGGTTTACAGACCACTTCGCCGTGGGCGGAGAGGGTGTCCGGGAAGCGAACAAACAGGGTTGGCGCATCGATAGTTTGTTCAAACTCGATCCGCTTTTCCATGTAGTTCATGCCCACACAGAAAATTTTGTTAGGGTTTTCGATGACTGGAAGAAAACGGATCTCGCTGGCGTGAAAATCTGCCTGCTCCGGTTTCACGCGTTCCAGCTCGCTTACCGCGTGGGAGGCGATGACCGATTTCAGATCCGGGTAGCACGCGCTGAGGCGTTTTCCCAAATCGTAAACCTTTTCGCCTTCAATACAGCCCCATGTTTTTACACCGGATTTCGGGTTAACAAAACTTAATAACTTCATGATAATACCTGTGCCTGGACGGCGAGTTATTTAATAAACTTAATCTGCTGATTTATTTCTTCGATAATCGGCATTTTCCTCGCATTGAAGACCTTCTTATTCTCTTCGAATAAGTTGTTGCCTTCGCAGTCGATGGAAATAATCAGCGGACCGAACTCTTTCACCTTATTGACCCATAGGGTCTCTGGCATACCGAGATCGCGCCATTGGGCGTCTTCGATTTTTTCCACGCAGGTTGCCGCCAGTACGGCGCATCCGCCGGGGAAGACTGCATGCACGGCTTTGTGGGTACGGCAACCTTCTTCGGTGTTCGGCCCCATACCCCCTTTACCAACAATCAGCTTCACGCCGGTCTGCTCGATAAACTCTTTCTCGAACTTCTCCATTCGCATGCTAGTGGTCGGCCCAATGGAGATCATTTCGAACTCATTTTCGCCTTTTTCGACGACGATCGGACCCGCATGGAAAATAGCCAGACCTTTCAGGTCTACCGGCAGCTCACGCTTCAGTTCGATCAGACGACGATGCGCCACGTCACGACAAGTCACCAGTGTACCGGTCAGATAGACGATGTCGCCCGGCTTAAGCGCCAGTAAATCTTCGTCTTTGATAGGGGTTGTCAGTACTTTTTTCATAATACGGCGCCTTCATGGGAAAGAATTTCGTAAGACAGGTCAGCTGCGAAACGGATCGCGCCACGACGGTGTGCCCAGCACCCGGTCGACACGGCAACGCCGATAGTGGATGGATGACGTGCGGAGGATTCGATATTGACCCCCATCACGGTCGCTTTACCGCCCAGCCCTTGTGGACCCAGACCGACTTTGTTCAGACCTTCTTCCAGCAAGACTTCCATTTTCGCCGCATCAGCGTTCGGGTGAGCGGAATCCACCGGACGCAGAATCGCTTTTTTCGATAATCGTGCCGCCGTTTCAACGGAGGTGGAGACCCCTACACCAACCAGCAGTGGCGGGCAGGCATTAACGCCGTATGAGGTGATCACGTCGAACACGAACTGGTTCACGCCTTCATAACCCTGGCCCGGCATCAGAACTTTTGCTGCGCCCGGCAGGGAGCAACCGCCGCCTGCCATGTACACCTCGATGGTGCAACTGTCGTCATCCGGGATGATGTCCCAGTCCAGCCACGGCACACGAGAACCGGTGTTGGTGCCCGTGTTTTTCTCGATAAAGGTTTCAACCGCGTTATGGCGCAGTGGGGCTTTTTTGGTGGCTTCCAGCGTGGCGGTACGCAGCGCATCCTGCAGGCCGCTTAAGTACGGGAATTTTGCGCCGCAGGTGATAAAGTACTGAATCACCCCGGTGTCCTGGCAGCACGGTCGGTCTAACTCATCCGCCCGTTTCTGGTTTTCAAACATTGAGTCATAAACCGCGACAGCCAGCGGTGCATCTTCTTCTGCACGTAGAGCTTCGAGTTTTTTCATGACGTCTGTTGGCAGACGTTTACCGACATACCCGGTAAAGCGGGTCATCACATCAGTTAAAGACGACATTGCATCGGAAGTGTTCACAATTTGCTCCATTTTTCGTTAAGCCAATGAGCTTTTCATTGCCTTGCGTTTACGGCTAATTTCAATAGAAAGGGTCAGTACGGCGGAAACCACCAGCATGGCTGCAACGCAGTAGAGTGCGAGGGAGAAGTCGCCCGTGGTCTCTTTCAGCCAGCCAATGATTGCCGGGCCAGCAAAGCCACCGAGGTTGCCAATTGAGTTGATGGCGGCGAGGCCTGCTGCGGCTGCCGGGCCATTGAGGAACAGTGACGGAATACTCCACAGCGGCGGTTTGCACGATGAGATACCCACACTTGCCATCACCAGCGCGACAACCGCCAGCGGCAGGCTGTGCACAGTACCGGCCAGGATGAAGCCCAGACAGGCGAACAGGCAGGCGCCCACAACGTGCCAGGTGCGCTCTTTGGTTTTGTCAGAGTGTCTGGCCCAAAGAATCATCGCGACGATAGAAAGCGCAGCCGGAATGGCGTTGATAAAGCCAATCTGCATCGTGGTCAGGCCGAAGGATTTAATAAACTGCGGAGACCAGATGTTGAGAGAATAAAGCCCCGCGGAAGTACCGAAATAGACCACGGCCAGCGTCAGGACGCGTATATCGGTCAGCCCCTTCCAGATGCTGGTTTTCGCTTGCCCGGCTTTGCCTTTGTTCTCTTCTGCCAGAGTGTCGATCAGCCACTGAGTTTCATCTTTAGACAGCCAGCGGTTTTTCTCCGGACGGTCATTCAAGTAGAAGAAGGTGAAGATGCCGAGCAGAATGGCTGCCACGGAATCCAGCATGAACATCAGTTGCCAGCCTTTCATGCCAAACGCGCCGTGCATACTGAGAATGATGCCCGCCAGTGGGGAACCGAGCATGGAGGAGATTGGCGCAGCCGCCATAAATAACGCAATAACCTGCGCCCTGCGTTTAATCGGGAACCAGGTGCTTAAATAAAGAATAATGCCAGAGAAAAAGCCCGCTTCTGCGACACCTAATAAGAAACGCAGAATATAAAAACCAGTAACGGTTTGCACAAACATCATGCAAGCAGCAATAATGCCCCAGCTCACCATAATTCGTGCTAACCAAATACGCGGACCGACTTTTTGTAAAATAACGTTCGATGGAACATCAGTTAAAAAATAGCCAATAAAAAACATGCCCGCACCCACCCCAAATACCGTGGAAGAGAATCCCAGGTCCTGGTTCATGGTGAGCGCAGCAAAGCCGATATTAATACGGTCAAAAAATGCAATAAAATAAGCAAACATCACAAATGGCACTATTCGCCACGATATTTTCTTGAGGGTAATCTGCTCTATTGATGGATTCATGTCATCGTTTCCAGCGGTAATATAATAATGGCAGGCGACGTGATGGAATAAAAAGTGACCTGCTGACGCGGGCAACTATGCGGGGAATAATGGTGGGGATCATCCAACGAAGATTGTATAAAAAATTAGAATAATCGAGGTGAGAATAACAAATCCATGCATAAAGCATGGTTATGATCAATTAAATCGCAAAAACAGGTCAATTGTTAACAAAATAAACCGGAATTGGTAACGTAATTTGAACAAATTCGGAGTGAAAGAAATCGTGGGGAATGTGATAAGGCTCAAATATCTGCAGTTATGATGTTTGGCTGTAAAATGCCAGGCGCCGCCGGGGAGAGTTCCGGATGCATCGCGCACGCAGTACGGTCCCCTCTCCCTTGAGGGAGAGGGTTAGAGTGAGGGGGAAATGCCGCAAACAGCACGCGTGCAGCATTCACCATCAAATAAAGGTAAAAATCTCTTCACGCGGCAGGCGGGATTTCGGCAATGCGGCGTTGAAATCACTTTCGCTGCGGTAACCGAGCGACACCAGTACCACACTGGTCAACCCTTTTTCACGCAGACCCAGCGAGAGGTCCAGCGCACGTTGATCAAAACCTTCCATCGGCGTTGCGTCGATACCTAACATCGCCGCGCCCAGCAGCAGGCCGCCCAGCGCCAGATAAACCTGTTTCTCCATCCACTGCGGAATATCACGGGATTCATAGCGGTGCATATCCACATAAGAGCGACGGCCTTTATCCTGGCCTGCCTGCGCGCCTTCGGCGACGAAACGGCCATCTGCGCTCTCCTGCGCCAGCACCTTTTGCAGATGCTGATCATCCAGATCCGTACGCATGCAAAGTGCAATAACGTGCGAGGCATTCAGCACTTTAGGCTCGTTGTAAATGAAAGCGCCGGTGGTGGATTTTGCAATCGCGGCGCGGCCTTCGGCCGTCGATGCCACCACAAAATGCCACGGCTGGGAGTTCACCGAAGAGGGGCTGTTTTGTAGTACATTCAGCAGTGTCTCAATCTGCTCCTGCGGCAGCGTTTTACCCCCTTCAAAGGCTTTAACGGTATGGCGGGCAATCACAGCATCATCTAAAGTCATCGTCTCTCTCCGGCAGGAAAATGAAATAAATACGGGACTTGCCGCCCCGTCTGGTAGGTCGAGAATAAACACAAATAGTGACGAGATAAATCACCTCCGCTGTGCAGCACTTTCCCTCCGGGAGTGAAAATAATGTCATGGCGCTTTGCGCCTGTGGGTTTTTCTGGCAAAAAGAGGGCTGACCGTAAGCCCGGCAGGAGAAAGCATGATTCGCCTTGAAGATGTCACCTTATTTGTTCGCTCTGCTGCGCTGGGCAGTTTCTCCAGTGCGGCGCGAGAGGCGGGGCTGTTGCCGGGGCAGGTCAGCGCCGCCGTGCACCGTCTGGAGCGCGACCTCGACAAGCGCCTGTTTGCGCGCTCGACCCGCAGTCTGCGGTTGACCACAGAGGGCGAAAAATATCTGCCCTTCGCTCAGGAGATGTTGGCCGTGGTGCATGCGGGGGCGGAAAGTCTGCACAGCAGTGACAACGACATTCAGGGCGAACTGCGTGTGGCCGTGCCGTCTGATATTGGCCGCAACGTGCTCTTGCCGCTCATCACCCGGTTTTGCCAGCAGCACCCCAAAATCTCGCTGCGCCTGTCGCTCTCCGATGAAATCAGTGATGTCTTTCGCGACCCGGTGGACATTGCGATTCGCTATGGCGTGCTGGATAACAGTAGCTATGTCGCACTACCGCTGGCAGAAGATAACCGCCGCGTACTGGCCGCCTCACCGGTTTATCTGCAACAACACGGCCGGCCGCAAATCCTGGACGACATCGTCAATCACCACTGCCTGCTGTTTACCATGAACAGTCACGTCTATGACAAATGGAGCTTCCCCGAAGACGGTATGCGCCGCCAGCTTATCGTTAAAAGCCGAATGCTGTGCGACGATGCGGATGTTGCCCGACGTTGGGCGCTGGAAGGGATGGGCATCATCTACAAATCGTGGATTGATATCAGCGCGGACGTTCAGGCGGGCAGGCTGGAAGTACTCTTACCTCAGCACCCTGGCGAAGCGGCGCCCCTCAACCTGATTTGCCCGCACCGCAAGCAGTTCTCCCCGGCGATTCGCCAGTTGCACAGTGCATTACGCGAGCCTCTGCGCGCGATTACTGCGTTGCTGCATACCCACCCGGCGTTTCACCCACAGCCCTGATTTGCTCATCCTGCATTTGCACACGCCCCTTTGGCCCTGAGTGGTGGGGTATGCCCTGTGCATCTATCGTCAGACAATATTCAGCTTTCAAAAAGCCACGTTTTGCTAACCCCTGATGTGGTGATAGGCGACTATTGTTGAAGCCATACAAAAAATCAGGGATCGCGTTCAGTGAGGAATGCGGCGAAAAGGCGTATATCAGCGCCCAATGTTGTCCGGGCTGGCGACGCGAGGAGTGCCGGGTTCAGTCCGTCATCTAAAAGGTATGTGCGAATGGCTTTACGTTCATTAGGTACCACGGGTTTACAGATCCCCCGGCTGGTTTTTGGCGGTAACGTATTTGGCTGGACCGTGGATGAGAAGCAGAGTTTTAGTTTGCTGGACGCGTTGCTGGAGCGAGGCTTCACGGCAATCGATACCGCGGACGTTTACTCTGCGTGGGCGCCGGGTAACAAAGGCGGCGAATCGGAAACCATCATTGGCAAGTGGTTTGCCGCCCATCCTGGCGTGCGTGAAAAAGTGACTCTTTTTACGAAAGTCGGCGCTGATTTGGGCGCTCCAGGCAAAAAAGGCCTTTCCGCACGCTGGATTGAACAGGCGGTCGAGGACTCATTGCGCCGTCTGCAAACCGACTACATCGACTTGTATTTCTCCCACTGGCCGGACAGCGAAACGCCGTATGACGAAACCCTGGGGGCATACCAAAAGCTGCTTAAAGCCGGGAAAATCCGTTCGGTCGGGGCGTCAAACCTTAATGCGGAACAGTTACAGGCTTCTCTGAAGGTGGCGGATGACAACGGCTTGCCGCGCTATCAGGTACTGCAACCGGAATATAACCTGTACGACCGTGACAGTTTTGAAGGAAAACTGCAGGAGTTAACGGTTCGGGAAAATATCGGTGTGGTGACCTACTACAGCCTGGCGTCGGGCTTCCTGTCGGGCAAATACCGCAGCGAAAACGATCTCAGCCAGAGTCAGCGCGGGCAGGGCATCAATAAGTACCTGAATGCACGTGGCTTTGCCATTCTGGATGCGGTGGACAAGGTGGCGGAGAAACATAATGTGAAACCCGCTGAGGTAGCGCTTGCCTGGCTTATCGCTCAACCTGGTGTGACTGCGCCTATCGCCAGCGCCACAAAAATCGCCCATGTGGAGAGCTTCGTGACGGCGGTGTCGCTGGCCCTTTCCAGTGAGGATATCGCGACACTGAATAACGCCGGTCAGTAAGGCGCAAAACCGGATGGTCATGCGCCATCCGGTACGCTTTTCCCACCTAAAAATTGTAGTTTTGCATGACCTGAGACAATTTTTCCCGTCGTTCGGTTGGAGTTTTTGTCGCCCCTGCCGTTAACCTCTTTGATGAACGCCACGTATTACCGCACAAGTCCGGCAGGTGATTGCCGCCGCGTAAGCACCTTCTGACTTGTCGCTCGGGACAGGGAACAATGAAGGAAAGTCACGCAAAGAAACACGACGTGCTGATTGAGCGACTGTGCGAAATTTTCTCGGTCCTTTATCAGGGAAATACCATCGATAAAGCATGGTTATGCACGAAATTTGGCATTACGGCGCGCACCGCGTACCGGGACCTGGCGCGGCTTGCCCACTTGCTGGATCAGGTCTCGCCTGGCCGCTATCGCCTGAGCACGCATCTGCTGCCGACGCTACATACCGGGCACCTGGCGGAATTTGCTGATTTCGCAGGCGTTGCGCATCTGTTCCCTCGTCGGGACGGACAGTCGCTACGTAACAGCATGAAAAATCGGGATAACATCGCTTTTCATGGCGTCAGTAGCCGGGAAAATTACACCATGGATGACCTGATAGGTCAGCTCAATCAGGCTATCGCCGCCCGGCAGGAAGTCACGTACCGCTACCGTGAAAAAAACCGCTGCGTTCAGCCGTATCGCCTGATAAACCATTATGGTTTGTGGTATCTGGCGGCGGTGGATGCGGGCACGCTCAAGGCCTTCGAACTGGCGCTGATTTCCCAGTTTGCGCCAGGGGCAAACCGCTTCACGGCCGATCCACTGGTGCTGGAGGAGCTGGAAGCAGGCTCGGGTATTCGCTTTGGCAAAAAGACCGAGGTGCAATTACGGATTTCGGCTCATGCGGCGAAGTTCGTCAGCCGACGCCCGCTTTTTCCTGCTCAACGCCTGGTGGAACGGCACGACGATGGCGGCATGACGATTTCATGTGACATTCGCGACCCGCACACGCTGTTTCGCTGGCTGCGCTACTGGCTACCGGATGTCAGCATCCATTCGCCCGCTTCCCTGCGTGACGCGTTTAAGCAAGATTTACAGCGGCGTTACGCCGAGGCTAGCGGCGATATTGTTCATCCGATACCTGCTCCAGCCAGGTAACCGGGCTGCCGTTTTGTGATTCGGCGATAGCGATATGGGTCATCGCATTGTCTGGCGTTGCGCCATGCCAGTGCTTCACATCCTGCGGGATCCAGACGATATCGCCCTGGTTCATCTCCTCAATGGGTTCCCCTTCACATTGGATCCAGCCTTTGCCATGGGTGACGATCAGCGTCTGACCAAGCGGATGGGTATGCCATGCCGTGCGCGCACCCGGTTCAAAGGTGACAGTCGCGCCGCCAACGCGCGCCGGGGCATCGGTCTGGAACGGGGCGTCGAGGCGCACGCGGCCGGTAAAATAGGCCTCCGGGCCGGGTGCGGAAGGGACAGAACCACTACGGATAATTTTCATTTTCTTCTCCTGAAAGGTAAAAACCACAGGATTAAGTTTACGCAGTGCCGCCGGGATTGATTAGTCGGGGAAATAGAAAAGGACTTATGAGAGACATTCATGAGTGTTTCAGGGGGGAGCCCGACTGTGCGGCTACAGAGTAACGGCGAGCCGGAGCGATGGAATCGGATTGCGGGTGATGATAACCCGGCAGAATTATAATGGGGTTATAAGACTAACTCATGAATGGCGTTCACTGACCGTCATGGTAAACCACACTTCTTCATCACTGTCGTTGGCATAGGCATGGGGCGCATCGGTCCGCGCTACGGCGGAGCTGCCCTGCGTGACGGCCAGGACGGTTTCATCGACGGTGACGGTCAATGTGCCTTGCTCCACATGTAGCAGTTCAAAGGTGCCAGTCGGATGGCCCGGTGAGCTAAAACGTTCGCCGGGAAACAGATGCCAGCGCCACATTTCCAGCATGTCGGGCCCACTGGTGCCTGCCAGTAAACGGGCCGAACCGCCCTTATCCCCATGCCAGAGTACCGGGATATCCCCGGCGTCAATCAGGTGGACGGCGGGTTTACTGGCCACATCGACAATATCCGCCACGGAAACGCCCATCGCCGCGGCGATTTTACACAGCATCGCGATGCTGGGGTTGGCCAGACATTTTTCGATCTCGACCAGCATGCCTTTGCTGACGCCTGCCCGGCGGGACAGTTCGTCCAGCGATAGTTTTTGTTGCTGGCGGAACGCTTTAATTCGCACCGCCACGGCCTGGCTAACGGTCTGGAGGTCGGCACCTGAGTCGGTCGGTATATTGACTTTTTTGGTCATCGGTCACTACTATGGGATAAATTAGTCACTAAAAGGATTATCCGATGCTTTCTGTTCAGCCGTCAATCGACGCCGGTATCGCCCGCATTGCGCCACAGTTTCGCGCGCTTAGCATGCTGGTGGAGGCCGCACCGTTAAGGCATCCTCAGGTGGGAGAAGCGGCGCTGGCGCGTGCCTGTGCAGAGGTGGTGGCGGGTGGCCCTGATTGGGCGCAGGCGCATCTGGATGCGTGGAGCGAGGTGTTTAAACGTTTCGGTGCGAAGCCAAAACGCACGCCATGTTCTGCCGACGCGCTGCGAAAACGGGTGTTGCGTGACGGCTCGATGGCGGCGATTGATCCGGTGGTGGATCTCTATAACGCCATCAGTTTGCGCTATGCGATTCCGGTGGGCGGCGAGAATCTTGCCGCGTATGTGGGCGCACCGAGGCTGGTTATCGCCGAAGGAACAGAGCGTTTTGACATGATGAAAGACGGACAACTGGCGGAAGAGTCGCCGGAGCCCGGTGAAGTGGTGTGGTGTGATGATCTCGGGGTGACGTGCCGCCGCTGGAACTGGCGGCAGGGTGTGCGTACCCGCCTGAGTGTGACCGACAGCCAGATGTGGTTTATCCTGGAAAGCCTGCCGGAGATGCCGATTGATGCTTTGCACGCCGCAGGCGATGAGTTGGCTGCCGGTTTGCAAGAGATGATGCCTGGCAGCATTATCCGTACGTCGCTGCTAACGGTGTGAAAGGGAATACCCCGGATGCGGTGCGCCCGTAGCCCCGGCAAGCGCAGCGCCGCCGGGGATGCCCCGGATGAGCACTACAACCTCGTCAACGTCGCAAAATAGGCGGCGAGACTGTCAATCAGGGCTCTGACCGCAGGCGGCAACCCTTTGCGTGTAGTGAATACCAGGTGAACTATCCCCGGCACGCTGCGCCACTGCGGGAATATCTGCACCAGCTCCCCCTTCTCTAATGCGCGATGGCAAAAGTGCTCCGGCAAAAACGCCACGCCGAGCCCCTGACTTGCCGCCGTACGCACCGCCGCAAAATCACTACAACTCATCATCGGCTCATGACGAAACATCATGCTTTGCTTATCGCGGTTTTCCAGCGGCCATTCCGCTTCGGCGTCGCCATCGTTGGTGCTGAGCGTGGGCAGGGTATTCAGTATGGCGATATCCTCTCCCGCACGTCGCGCCAGCGAAGGGCTCGCCACCAGAATGCGGTGCGAAGTACCCAGCGTGCGCATGATGAGTTCCGCATCGCTATTAAGCTGCGTGCGCACACGCAGGGCCACATCAATGCGCTCATTAATCAAATCCACGGGCCTGTCGAGAGCAAGGATTTGTAGCCGGACTTTCGGGTAGCGGTGCATATAGGCCATCAGCGTGTCAGAAACCACCTCCACCATCCCGGTCGGGCAGCTAAAACGCACCAGGCCATGCGGCTCGGCATGGGCATTCATAATCAACGCCTCTGCCTGCTCTGCCTCTTGCAACATGGCCCGGCAGCGCTGATAAAACGCCTCGCCCACTTCGGTGACGCGAAAACGGCGGCTGGTTCGTTCAATCAGCCGTACGCCGAGGCGAGATTCCAGTTCGGCAATCCGGCGGCTGAGTTTTGATTTTGGTTCGTGCAGTGCCCTGCCTGCGGCGGCAAAGCCCCCGTGGCGCACCACCTCGGCAAAATAGCGATAGTCATTCAGATCGGTACGCATTGTCGCCTCATCGTTCCTTTAATAGAACGATAGGTAGCATAATTGCTATCTTTTTGCACTATCGTTCCACTGGTATCTTCATCATCACTAACCCAACGGAATAAACCGGAGCTTAAAATGAACAGATACAGCAACAAAGTGGTGGTAGTGACTGGCGGTACCAGCGGCATCGGCCTGGCAACAGCAAAAGCCTTCGCAGCAGAAGGGGCGCATGTTTACATCACCGGGCGTCGCCAGGAAGCACTGGACAAGGCGGTACAGGCCATCAGCGGCAGCGTGGTCGGCGTGCGTGGCGATATGGGACAACTGGCCGATATCGACCATCTCTATGATGTGATTCAGCAACAGCACGGTCAGATTGATGTGCTGGTGGCGAATGCGGGCGGCGGCGACTTTGCGCCCCTTGGTGAAATTACCGAACAGCATTACGAGCAGACCTTTAACACCAACGTAAAAGGCGTACTTTTCACCGTGCAAAAAGCGCTGCCGCTGCTCAAAGATGGCGCCTCCATTGTGTTGACGGCTTCGACCACCAGCGTGAAAGGTACGCCGGCATTCAGTGTTTATTCGGCCACCAAAGCGGCGGTACGTAACTTCGCCCGTAGCTGGATTCTGGATCTTAAACCGCGCCGTATTCGCGTCAATGCCGTAAGCCCTGGCCTGACCGATACCGCCGGACTGAATGAGCTGTTTGGTGGTGGTGAGCAGGCGGAAGGCACCAAATCCTGGCTCTCCGAACAGGTACCGTCAGGCCGTATTGGCCAGCCTTCTGAGGTTGCCAGCGCCATCACGTTCCTCGCCTCGGAGGATGCGAGCTACATCAACGGTATTGAGCTGTTTGTCGACGGCGGTCTGGCACAGATTTAATGTATAAGTGTTGCCCCGCATCAGGAAGGAAAGGTGTGGGGCAATGACGTATATCCCATTACATATCCCGTGCATGATTTAAGCTTATCGTGTAAATTTTCACCAGCGGAGGATCGTATGGAAAAAACGACACTCTTTAAAAGTAATCGCAGCCAGGCCGTACGTTTACCTAAAGCGGTTGCTCTGCCTGATGATGTGAAACAGGTTGAGATTGTGGCAATAGGCAGGACACGGATAATTACTCCTGCTGGAGAAGACTGGGATAGTTGGTTTGATGGCGAGAGCGTGAGTCCCGACTTTATGGGGGCGCGAGAGCAGCCAGGGGAGCAAGACAGGGAAGATTTTTAATGCTGAAATATATGCTGGTTACCAACAATACCCGCGAATTTGAGCGTGTCCCTGGCATTCGTTTGTCTGACTGGACGATTCAATGATACCTGAGGTGAGGATTAGAAATAGACTCCCTCCGGATTGTTGATACATAAATCCTTTATGCCTAAAACGCAAAAGCATTTCTATAAATAGCAATTGTGAAAAGTAACTATCCATTCCTGGTATATCTCGATACATCCGCAATAACCCCGTGGTAGACTCGGCTTATAAAATATATCGATGTCATCTAATTTATAACAACTGAAATAATCATTTTCAGGGAAGGTGAAGTGTGCCTGATTGGTTATCGTTAGCAATAGATTCATTTTGGCCAATGCTGTATGCCGGGCTGACATTTACTATTCCATTAACATTGATTACCTTCGTCCTTGGATTAATTCTGGGGTTCGTTGTGGCGTTAATTCGTTTATATGGGCCTGCGCCGCTGAAAAGCGTAGTGCGCTTTTATGTCTGGATTATTCGCGGCACCCCCTTACTGGTGCAACTGTTCCTTATTTTCTATGCATTACCGAATGCGGGTATCACACTCGATGCGTTTCCATCGGCGGTGATTGGCTTTACGCTGAATATTGGCGCCTATACCTCGGAAGTTATCCGGGCGACGCTGCTATCGGTACCTAAAGGCCAGTGGGAAGCGGCACACTCCATCAGCATGAGCTGGAGCCAGTCGCTGCGACACATCATTTTGCCGCAGGCGGCGCGCGTGGCGGTGCCGCCATTATCAAACACCTTTATTTCACTAGTAAAAGACACTTCGCTTGCATCGGTGATTACGGTTCCTGAGATGTTTCTCGCCGCGCAACGTATTGCCGCCGTCACCTATCAGCCGCTTATTCTTTATAGCGAAGCAGCGCTCCTCTACCTGTTGATCAGTTCCGTCTTATCGTATTTACAGTCGCACCTGGAAACCCGATTAGAAAGAAATACCGTGGTTAAGGAAAATAATAATGATAACGCTATCCGGAATTGAGAAAAGTTTTGGTTCGCAGAAAGTACTGCACGATATTTCTCTTACGCTTCCGGAAGGTAGCGTCACGGCATTAATTGGTCCCTCCGGTAGTGGGAAAAGTACATTATTACGCTGTGTCAATTTGCTGGAAATTCCGCAGGCCGGAACGGTGAAAATTGGCAGCGAAGATATTTCATTTAACGGACACGCCAAACCGAAGAAAAAAGACATCCGGCGCATATGCCAGCAGACCGGCATGGTCTTCCAGAATTTTCAGCTATTCCCGCACTTAACGGCGCTGGAAAACATCATGCGCGGGCTGGTGGTGGTGCAGAAATGGCCCGTTGCCAAAGCCAAAGCGCGGGCGGAAGAGTTGCTCACCAAAGTGGGCATGCTACATAAACGCGACGCCTGGCCTGCCATGCTCTCTGGCGGCCAGCAGCAACGCGTAGCGATTGCCCGTGCACTGGCTCCGTCGCCGAAAGTTTTGCTCTGCGACGAACCGACGTCGGCGCTCGATCCTGAATTGTCGCTGGAAGTCGTTGCCGTCCTGCGCCAGCTCGCCCAGGAGGGGACAACCATGTTGATGGCGACACACGATTTACGGCTGGCGGCGAATATCGCCAACCAGGTTGTCTTCCTGGAGTCCGGGCACATTGTGGAGAGCGGCACCTCGAAAGCCATCTTCACCCAGGCGAAAAAGACGCGAACACAACTGTTTATTTCCACCCTGACCGACACCCTTCCCGATTCCTGGGAAATTTAAAACAACAACACGGCAACTCTTTAAGGAGCTAATGATGAAAGTATTAGTCACTGCATTGCTGGCAACCGCCATTCAACTGAGCGTTTCCCATGCTGCTTTCGCTGCAGACGATCTGGCCGCTATCAAATCTGCCGGGGTGTTAAAAATCGGCACTGAAGGCACCTACCCGCCGTTCACCTACCATGATGCCTCTGGAAAACTGGTGGGGTTTGATGTGGAGATTGGTCGCGAAATCGCTAAACGTGTTGGCGTGAAGGCGGAATTTGTCGAAGGCAAATGGGATGGTCTGATTGCCGGGTTGGACGCTAAACGCTACGACGCGGTCATCAATCAGGTGTCGATTACTCCGGAGCGTAAGGCGAAATTTGATTTCTCCGAACCCTATATTTCCTCCAAAGCGGTGCTGATTGTTAATAGCAATAACACGGCGATCAAGAGCTTCGATGACCTCAAAGGCAAGAAATCTGCCCATACGCTGACCAGTAACTATGCGCAACTGGCGCGTAAATACGGCGCGGAAGTGGTGGGGACCGATGGCTTTGACCAGTCGGTATCGTTAGTCGCCCAGGGGCGTGCGGATGCCACCATCAACGACAACCTCTCATTCCTCGACTTCAAGAAACACAAGCCGGATGCACCAGTGAAAATTGTGGCGTCGCAAAATGATGCAGAACAAGTGGGTGTCCTGATTCGTAAGAATGAAGGGGAGCTGCAACAGGCGATCAATAAAGCCCTGGACGGCATTAAAGCTGACGGGACCTACCAGAAGATTTCCAATACCTACTTCGGGACCGATGTCTCTAAATAACCGGTCAGCCGCAGCGGTCATTGCGCCACTGTAGGTTTTAAAAAAGGGCAGCAGTTGCACGGGAGAGCCAGGGGCAAACTGCTGCCAAAAGTACAACGTTTACTGCGCTTTTTCTTTTATTAACATTGCAAGGACAAAGAACACGGCGACGAAAGCGATGATGAAGTTAAAGCCCGTCGAGATACCGTAACTGTCGGAGACCTGGCCTATGACCGAGCCTGCCAGCGCGCCGCCGAAGCCAGAGGCGACATAAATCAGCCCCATCACCGAACCGCTTTTGCGAGTAAGGCGCGTGGCAATGGCTGCCGCCGTCGGGAACAGCACGGACATGGCAAAGCCGAACAGCATGAACAGGTAGACGAACTCCACTACCAGCATGCGGCTGACGATGATGGAAACCAGCGAAAGAATCGAGAACCAAATCAGCGTCCGGCGCTCGCCCAGTTTCAGGGTGATAAAACCGCCAATCACGCGGCCAATGGTAAACAGCCCGGCAAACGAGGAAATGACATAAGCGGCTTTCGCGGCCTTACCGGCGACGTCCAGGTCTGCGATATCGAGTGCGGCGTAGAAAATCGGGAAGAAGTTCAGGAACGCCGCTTCGGCTGCCACATAGAACAACAGGAAGGCGATCACGACCATGATGCGTTTCTGGGTCAGCAGTTCGATAAAGTCACTCAGCTTCATGCTGGACTGGGCATTGCTCTCCAGCTTCAATGTGCTCAAAACCAGCACCAGCACGGCGACGATAACGGCGATGCCAACGTAGAAGGCGCGCCAGGAGACACTGTTGGCGAACAACTGATGCAGGATCAGCGGGGTGACAATCATCCCGACGCCAAACATGGCGTTGGAAATATTGAACATCATCCCGGCTTTGTCTTTATAGAAGGTCGGAATGACGGTCACGATGGAGACCATCATCGAGCCAATGCCCAGACCAATCACCAGATAGAAACCAAAGAACAGCGCCACGGTATAGGCAAGGCTGGTGCCCATCAGGCCGGCAATCATCAGCAGCGAGCCGACCAGCATCATGATTTTAAGACCTTTTTTGTCGGTCAGGTAGCCGGTCAGCAGGCTGGAAATCAGAAAACCAATCTGAAACAGGGTAATTAACGTCCCCACCTGGCCCATATTGAGATCAATGCTGTGCTGTACCTGTTCAAGGATCAGCCCTTTAGTGTTCTGAATCCCGCCCAGCAAAAACATGGTCATAAAGAGCAGGAAAAAGACTTTCCATTTTTGCGCATTCGTCATTATTCAGCTTCCTTGCGTAGTTCATATTCTCCGATGGCGTCAAACAACGCCTGATCTGCCCATCCGTAGCAGTAATAGAGCAGGTCATCGCAGGCGCTGGCTTCTGCAGCGCGTACCGCTTCCAGCAACTGCTCTGGCGGCAGATTCCACATCTGGATGCCGCTGAAAATAAAAGTACCTTCCTGTGAGAGCTGGCGTACCCGGTCGTTTTGCTCTTTGACAAAACTGATCGGGAAGCCGGAGGCTTTAAAGTCTTCGTAGCTAAGCGCGTAAGGCAGGTTGAACAACTTTTTAAACGCCTCAAAAGCGGGTTCATGCGCGGCTTCATCGCTGGCAAAGAAATTGACCAGCCCCTGTACGTCCGCACCGCCCCCGAGTTTGTGGTAAGGGAAGTGTTTCAACGTGCCGGAAAGACGCGTCAGCGCGCGGTAATCCTGCCCGAGGATCCAACTGTAGGCCGGTGGCCACAGGTCGAGCCAGAAATGGATATCGCCAATGTTCTCTTTCGCGTTTTTCAGGATTCGTTCGACCAGCCCGGTAACGCTTTGCTGGCGAAACGCAACCCAACGGGCAATGATGGGGTTATCGCGAAACGCCTCAACGGGATAAGCGAAGTCCCCTTCGGCAAGGGCGGCAGCGATTTTATCGAGCTCGTCTTTGACCACCTCTGGCGCGAGATCCTGGGCTTTCATGGCCTCCTGGCAATGCGGGCAGAAACAGGTAAAAAGCCCGGCGGGATTGACCTCTTTTCCGGCCCAGTCAGGAAAGCGGATACGGTCAATCAAGAAAGTGTCGTAACCGTAAAGGCTCTTGATGCGGCTGAACGTTTTTTGCCAGTAATCGGCCACATCCGGCGCATTGGGGCATAGCCAGTACTTGATGACCCGGCCACGATAATCAACGACCTGGTTGTTGGCGATATCACCACTAAAATCCCCGTTCAGGATGTTTACCCAGGGAATCACTTTATAGCGAGTGCCTTCTGTCGCCTGTTGAACCCGACGCAAAGGATCGTTGCCCGCCAGCACGCCGGGGTCTATTTTCTGCTGCAGACGCGTATCGGGATTATCGATATTGACGTGCAACATGCCGTTGCCCATTACCGATTCGTGTACCGGGTTATGCGGTAATACGCCCACGGGATACGGATTACGTTCAAAAATGGTATTTAATTCGACAAATAAATGTTCGACGTTCTGCATGCCGTCTATGCGTTGCAGAATGTTCTCCATTCCTTCGTCCAGAATATCGTGCGGATGCAAATGGATTCCTGCCATTATGTTCTCCTTGTCGTCAGGTGACGGGCACTAATTAATTTGTGCGTCTGGCATAAATTGAATTGCGGGATAAATAGCGGAAAGCGCCAGAATGGCGATGCCATAAAGCGGTGCTTTTTCGCGTAATTCTGATAATTCCACGGTGACGTGGGTATTGGTGAAAAGCTGTCTGTCGAGAGTGGCCTGCACACGGGGTAAGAAATAGTCTGCTACGTGGGTGACGCCGCCGGTTAACACCACCTTTTGCAGGTTCGCCATCGCCACAAGATTAATAATCCCCATGGCTAAATAATCGGCCATCTCATCGAGCAGTGCGCAGGCCAGTGGCTCGCCCTTATGCACGTATGACATTATCTTTTCCAGCGAAAGCGTCTGGTTTGTCAGTTCTTTAAACCTGTCGCTGATACCAGAGCCTGAGCAGTAGCTTTCAAAGCACCCCTTATTGCGCCAGTTTTTATAGAGCTGGCCGCGGTTAAAAATCATGTAACCAATCTCGCCCGCTGCGTTATTGGCTCCGCGAATGATTTTACCGTCCATCAGCAGCGCTGATCCTAAGCCAGTCCCGATGCCAATCAGCGCGGCGCTGTTGCTGTGGCGACATTTACCGCACCACATCTCGCCCACCAGCGCGGCACGAATGTCATTCTCCAGGATGACCGGCAGAGAAAGCCGCTTTGTTAGCTCATCCGCCAGGGGAAGACTGGACCAGTCGGGCAGATTGGGCGAGCCTTCCAGCACTACGCCATTACTGATATCGATAATGCCGGGTGTCGCAAGACCAATAACGCCGATACGGCGATGTTCAACGCCACTTTCCACGATAAAGCTGGCGATGCTGTTGGATAAAAGGTCAATAAAGGCATTACGATCGTCGGTCTGGTAAGTCGCTTCGCGTTTTTCATACAAAATCGTGGCATCGAGATTAAACAGCGAAAAGGTAATTTTCGTTCCGCCCAGATCGATGCCAATTCCCAGCCTGGCGTGTGGATCAAAATTAATCAGAATGCCTTTTCTTCCCTGCCCGGTTTGTTCGCTGACGCCGCCTTCAAAAATGATTTTCTCCAGCAGTAAATCGTTAATAATTTCTGAAACGGTCGCTTTGGTCAGTCCACTGATTTTAGCGATTTGCGCGCGTGATAATGGACCCTGCTCACGAATGATATTGAGCACCAGCGTCGCGTTCATCTGGCGTAAGGTATTGGGAACCACAGGCGTCATAATGAATACCCTTTAGTTTGCTTTCCATACTTAATCGTAAGTATTAACTGACTTCGATGTCCTTTTTTGCGTATTTATTGCCAGGAATACTGCTTATGTAAAGTATTTTTGCTTATTTAGTTTGTATCCCATACTAATTTGGTGAGCGCTGTCACACGCTTATGGTTTTTCGTTTTTTAATATTCTTCTTGTGAATGTTTGTGGGTGATGGTTTTTGCTTTTTTAATATTTTTATGGGTGATTTGAATATTTGTTTATATATATTTTATGAATGCTTTTAAGCTATTTAATTCACTTCTATCTCTTTTTCTTTTTCATTTTTTGATAAAAAGAATGGACGTTTTTCGATGGAGGGTGTCGCGCGTTGTGTTTTAAAAGTCCGTTTGTACCGTGGCGAATGTCGTCAAAAAAGACGTGCAAAATAGTGCCAGTCGTAATAGTTTTCGATGCCACAAACGTCGGGCTGATTAAGGGTGGGGAACGATCCTGATGAGTAAAGGTAAAATAATTGTTGCGTCAATGATGTTGTTTTGTGTGCTGTGTTTTGCTGCAGTGGCGTTTTATTTTTTGGGTAATAATACGCAGCCGTCAAACCAACAGCAGACCGCTGCCATACTCCAGGTTGCCGGGCTGGCAACCCCAGGGAAAAACGACGCGCAGGCAATGAAAACACTTTTTGAACGCCGGGTTATTCCCCGCCAGGTAAATCTGGATAGCGGCACGCTATTACCGGTATCGACCCACGAGGATGCCCAAAAATCCTGTGTCAGCCTGGCGGCAGATCAGGATCCTGCACAGGTCCGCCTGCGTTGTAATATCGCAGATGTTTATCTGGTGAAAAATAATGAGCATCAAATTCAACAGGTTATTATTCCTGTTTCCGGTAAAGGGGCGAAATCGATGATGCATGCGTTCATCGCGCTGGAGACCGATGGCCGCACGGTGAAAAACTTGCTGTTTTACGAGCAGAACGAAACGCCGATGCTGGGGGCGAAGGTTGAAGACCCTGACTGGCTGCGTCAGTGGCCGGGAAAAAAAGTACTGAACGATGACGCTCAGCCCGCGCTAAAAGTAGTCCAGCAGCGTAGCGGAACCGCAGATGAATACACGGTGGATGGTATTACCGGGGCGACAATGACCTCAAGCGGCGTGGAGAAAAGTATTAATTTCTGGCTGGGCGATCGCGGCTACGGACATTTCCTGCAACATCTGGCAAAAGATAAGCAAATATTATCGAATTAACCCATTCCTTTAAATCCGTCGACATCAAGCCAGCAAGAATGATATTGCTGGCTTTTTACTTTTCTGCACTGCCATTATTTCCTCGCTAATCAGGCGGTAACCGCGATAAATATGCCACCATTTCCCATGAATAACCCTGGTTTACGCCTCGGGTGTTCAGGGTTATTTCTGCGTAGTCTTCTTCATTTATTTACATAACCTGTAACTGTTTGACACTTTCATGATCCTGGTCATGTACAAGCGACAAAAAAGAATCATGATAATCATTATCATTTGTATTCTGGACGGTATGCACGGTGTCAATTTCCCGATCTTTTCTGATGGCTCTGTTTGGTCTGCTCGTTAGCACCTGTGTGTGGGCGGAAACCAACTATGCGCCGTTTATTGAAGATATTGAGCAACGCCTTGATAAAACGGCGGAACTTTATCAACAGCAAAAAAATAACGACGCCCGTCGCGAAGTGCAGATGGCCTATTTCGAGGTATTCGAAAACCTGGAAGGCCCTATACGCATCAACTTCTCCGCCAGCAAAAGTTATGAAATGGAGAGTACCTTCGGCGAAATCCGCAAGATGATCGGTGACGGCAAACCCCTGACTGACGTGCAGGACAAAATCGACGGGCTGAAAAAAGCGCTGCGTGAAGTTGAACCGGTGCTGGACGGTGGGCACAAGCTGGTCGCCGAAGAGCAGCATACGGCACTCTCCCGCGATGATATTGCCGTCTACTGGCAGGACAGCTTCCGTACCATTGATGATTTACTGGCGCAGGCCGTTACTGAATATCAGGCCGGTAACTACAGCGCGGCCAGTCAGCGCGTTCAACAGGCCCACTACCAGGGCTTCAAGAATTCAGAAATGGAGATGTCGGTACGGCAAAACCGCTCGGCAAAAGATGCCGCCGCCATTAACCAACAATTTACCGCGCTGATTGCGTTAACCGCCGGGCCTGACCGCCTCAATGACGTCTCTTACCAGACAACCGCGCTGTTGCAGGACATTGAAGACCTGTTGCCTGGCCTGCCGACGACCCGTGACGATCAGCCGGTGAGTGCGCCAAAATCGGTTGCCGATAACCTCCCGGCGGCGAGTGATACGCCTGCCAGTGCCGACTGGGCCAGCGTGGCGTCCGGCATTAATCAGAACATCAGCGACGCCATTGCCCGCTATAAAGACGGCAATGCACAGGAGGCTATCCTCGATGTTCAGGACACCTACTTCGACCGTTTTGAAGCGTCCGGCATGGAGAACAAAATCGGTTCTCGTGATTCCGCATTCAAAACAACGCTCGAAAATCACTTTACCCGTCTGGTCAGCCTGATGAAGGCCGGGCAGCCGGTGGATACGCTGACCGCCGAAGCCAGTGCGCTGCAAACCGATCTGCAAAGCGCCGTCATCATGTTGGGTGAAGGTGAAGAGACTCAGTGGAGTCTGTTGATTTACAGCCTGATGATCATCGTGCGTGAAGGACTGGAAGCGTTGCTGATTGTGGCGGCCATCGTCGCTTATATGGTGAAAAACAACCATCAGGACAAGATGCCGCTGATTCGCCAGTCGGTACTGGTGGCGCTGGCTGCCAGCATCGTGACGGCGGTTATCTTCCAGATGGTGTTCACCAACTCCGGGGCCAGCCGCGAGCTGCTCGAAGGTTTCACCATGCTGATTGCCGTGGTGATGCTCTTCTCCATGAGTTATTGGTTGCTGTCAAAAGTGGAGGCCCGCCACTGGAAAGCCTGGCTGGAGGGCAAGTTATCTCATTCGTTAACGCGCGGTTCTCTGATCGGCCTGTGGCTGACCTGCTTCCTGGCGGTGTATCGCGAGGGCGCGGAAACCGTGCTGTTCTACTTCGCCTTGATTGGCGATGCGAAAGATACCGCGGGTCATATGGCCATCGGGGGTGGTTTCGTCATGGGTTGCGTGGTGCTGCTGCTGGCCTGGCTGATAATGCGTTACACGGTCGTCAAGTTACCGCTCAAACCCTTCTTCATGTTCACCGGCAGTTTTATGTACCTGATGGCATTTGTTTTTGCCGGTAAAGGGGTACTGGAATTGGTGGAAGGCAAGCTGTTCCAGCCAACGTTAATTAATGGGATGCCGGAATTCGGCTGGCTGGGCATTTATCCCTATGTGGAAACGTTGTTGCCGCAGGTGGCCTTGCTGCTTGCTGCCGTGGTGGCGCTATGGGTCATGCGCCGTCGCAACCACGTTTCGGGGGAGACAATTAAAAATAACCCGTAGCCAATTTTTAAGACGAGAGGATATGTCAGATGACCATCAAGAAGACCTTGATTGCCGGTGCCGTAATGGCCGGGATTTTTACTGCACCAGCAGCGTTGGCATTTAAAGAACACCCGGCAGGCGAGCCGGTCAAAATGAACGAAATGGAACTGGCTGCTGTTTACCTGCAACCGATCGACATGGAACCGCGCGGCATGGGTCTGCCGGCGGCGAAGTCCGATATCCATCTGGAAGCGGATATTCATGCGACTGAGGGGAACAAAAATGGCTTCGGCGCGGGCGAATGGGTGCCGTACCTGACCATCAGCTATACCCTGGTGAATACCGACACTGGTGAAAAACAAGAAGGCACCTTCATGCCGATGGTCGCGAGCGATGGTCCGCATTACGGCGCGAATATCAAAATGATGGGCGTGGGTAACTACAAAGTGACCTACCACATTGAGCCGCCAGCGAAAGCCGGCATGCACCGTCACACCGACACCGAAACCGGTGTTGGCCGCTGGTGGAAACCCTTCGACGTGAGCTACGACTTCAAATACGTCGGCCTGAACTGATAAGGCGCAGGTGTTTGTGTCGTTTACGCGGGGTGGTCACGTGATCATTCCGCGATCTGTTTTTCTGGCGCGCCACCTTTTTGTCTCCGCCATACCCGAGTCGACGTTATGAGTTACTTTTTCGTCACCACGCTACAGGTTTTTTTCTGTGTAGCCCTGCTATCCGGCTTGCTCTGGAGCCGTAGCCCACTTCCCACTGTGCGTTCACTGGTGTGGACGGCGCTGCCCGCGCTGATTGCCGGGCTGCTCTTCGGCCTGCTTTTCCGGGGCTCTCAGCAAATCCAGCTACTGCTGATCTGCGCTGAAATCCTCGTGACGCTCCTGTTTCTGCTCAGCTTTTGGTGGACCCCTCATCGCCTGCGTTACCTGTGGCAGGCCGTTCTGATGCTGGGGGCGGCGCGTCACTGGGGGCTGGACCCGAATCTCGGCGGCCTTACCAGTACCCATGTGCTGAATACCGATCTACTGCTGAACCTCACCTCGCTGGTACTGGCATTCGCGGTGCTGAGTCTGGTGGCGGTGCTGTGTGGCATGCTGGTGAGCCGGATGCGCTGGCTGTACTGGCCGCTGACGTTCATCGTGATGGCCATGCTCTGGCTGCCGCTCAGCGGCAACCTGCTGTTGCTGCTGATGAAGCTGCAAGTTGTGCCGCTGCTGAAACCGCTGTTGAGCTTTGTGGCGCGGGTGACAAATAACGCGCAGATGTATAACTGGGCCGGGGCGGGTTTATTGCTGCTGCTCGGCCTGTGCTGGTTGCCCCGCTTACGCCGCTATTTCCGCGATGTCTGGACGACCCGCGATCCGATTGCGCACCGTCTGGCGCGTGCTCAGCGGCGCAATGCGCTGCGTCTGTTAATGACCACGGTTGGCTGTGCTGTCGTGGTTATGGGCAGCCAACTGTGGTGGGATCTGGTGGCCTCTCAGCCGCCGCAACTGTCGCAGGCCCAGCCGGTGACGCTTGCCAGCGATGGCATGGTGCATCTGCCGGTTGAGCAACTGCGTGACGGCAAACTCCACCGTTTCGTGTGGGTGGCGGATGACGGCAAAGCAGTGCGCTTTTTCATCATCAACCGTTACCCGGACAAATTGCGCTTCGGCGTAGTCTTCGACGCCTGCCTGCTGTGTGGCGATCAGGGCTATGTGATGGAAGGCAATCAAGTGATTTGCGTGGCCTGCGGGGTGCATATCTTCATTCCATCGATTGGCAAAGCAGGGGGCTGTAACCCGGTGCCGATCGACAACTGGCGCAACGACGAGAAAGAGCTGACCATCCCCGCCGACGCGCTGGCAGCAGGGGTGAACTACTTCTCCACGGTGATGACCATCAAGGTGACCGACCCGGTGGACAAAACGCAACTGACCAACACGTCTGCAGAGTACAAATACAACTGGGGCGGCAAAACCTGGTTCTTCGCGTCCGAAGCGAACTATAACCGCTTCCGCAATACGCCCGAGCAGTTCGCGCCCGGCGTGGCGAAGGAGGAATAGTCATGTTATGGCGAATGCTACGGCAATCCTGGGGGCGTAATCTCCGGCGCAAGATGCTGGCGATCCTGACCGTTTTTCTCGCCTCCAGTTTGATTTCGGCGCTGCTGGCGGTCTCGATTGATATTGGCGACAAAATGTCGCGCGAGTTGAAATCTTACGGCGCGAACATTCTTATTGAGCCTGCCGGACAGGCGGCGCTGCCCGCGATGTTCAGCGAGAAGAGCAACCCGCTCTCCGGTCAGGATTTCCTCGACGAAAACGAACTGCCCAACATCAAAGATATCTTCTGGCGCAACAATATTGTCGGGTTCGCCCCGATGCTCGGCGGCGAAGTGACGGTAAACGGACGTGATATTCAGGTATCAGGCACCTTTTTCAGCCAGCCGGTTGATATACCGGATGAAGAGGGATATCAGACCGGGCAGCGCGCGGTGAGCCCGTTCTGGCAGGTAATCGGTGAGTGGCCGCAGGAGCCGACAGGCGACGTGCCGCAAACGTTGGTGGGCCATGCGCTGGCGCGCAACAGTGGCTGGAAAGTGGGTGATACGCTCACGCTGAACGCCGGAACCCATACGCAAACCGTGGTGGTGAGCGGCATTTTATCCAGCGGTGGTGAAGAAGATAACCAACTGGTGATGCCGCTGAATGTCGTCCAGCAACTGCTTAATTTGCAGGGCAAAGTGCAGGCGATCCGTGTCTCGGCCCTGACGGTGCCGGAAAACGAACTGTCGCGCCGCGCACGTGAAAATCTCGATGCGTTGAATGCCGAAGAGTATGACCTCTGGTACTGCACGGCGTATGTCTCGTCTATCGCCCACCAACTGGAAGAGGCGATTTCCGGTGCGGAAGTGCGCCCGGTCTGGCAGGTCGCCGCTTCGGAAGGGGTGGTTATCGACAAAATCCAGTTGTTGATGGGCGTTGTGACGCTCGCCGCGCTGACGGCGGCGGCCATGGGCATCGCCTCGTTGATGACCAGTACCATCATGGAACGCGCCAAAGAGATTGGCCTGATGAAAGCGCTGGGGGCGCGCCAGTGGCAAATCTTACTGCTTTTCTACCTGGAGGCGGCCTCCAGTGGTCTGGCGGGGGGGGCGGTCGGTTGCATTGCGGGCTGGGGCCTGGCAAAAGCCATCGGGCTGATGCTGTTTGACGCGCCGCTCAATTTTGCCTGGGTTGTGATCCCCTGCGTACTGGTGATTGCCGTGCTGATTTCGCTTATCGGCACCTGGTTCCCGGCCCGGCGCATTGCCCGTCTATATCCTGTGGAGGTGCTGTATGGCCGCTAAGCGCGACATGCTCTGGTTACTGGTGTGGCGAGCGTTGCGCCTGCGTTTGCAGCGTGTCAGCGTGGTATTTGCCGCCCTTACCGTGGGGGCGACCATTGTCACGGCGCTCTCTGCCGTGTGGTTCGACATCAACACCAAAATGAGTGAGGAACTGCGCACCTTCGGAGCGAACTTCTATATTGGGCCAGGGCACGGCGCCAGCATGCCGCAGGCGGAATTGCAGGCCATTCTCGATAAAGCCCCGCAAGGACTGATTCACGGGGCCAGCCCCTGGCTGTATGGCATGGCACGCACCGAGCTGGAAAAAGTGGTGATTGTCGGGGTGTGGTTTGAATCGATGCAAAAACTGGCGCCGTACTGGCAGGTGACCGGCAACTGGATTGGCGTGAGTTTTGATGACCGGAACGCGATGGTTGGCGTCAAACTGGCCGAGCGCCTCAACGTTCGACCGGGCGACAGTATTACGCTGGTCGACCATAAAGAGCGTAAAAAGCTGCTGGTGAAGGGCATTGTCGAGGCGGGTGACGCCACTGATAACATGCTGATTGTCAGCCTCGATGTGGCGCAAAACTGGCTGCATCAGCCGGGTAAAATCAGCCACGCGCTGTTAAGTGTCAGCAACGACGTCGGGCAGGTAGAGCGCTACGCGCAGACGTTACAGCAGCAATATCCGGATCTCGAAATCCGCCCGGTGCGTAAAGTCTCCGCTTCCGAAGGGCTGGTGCTCGATAAGATCAAAGGGCTGATGGGGCTGGTCTCCATCGTCATTCTGGCGCTCTCATCGCTGTGTGTAAACACCACGCTAATGGCGATTGTCGGTGAACGTTCCAGAGAATTTGCACTGCAAAAAGCGCTCGGCTCGAGCAATAGCGACATCATGCGCCAGATGATGCTGGAAACCGGCATTATCGCGTTGGCGGCGGTGGTAACAGGCTGGGTTTTGGGGTATTTGCTGGCGCAACTGCTGGGCATGACGGTGTTCAATGCCGCCATTTCTCTGCGCCTGCCCGTACTGCCGATCACCCTGGTGCTGTCTTTGCTGGTCGCGGTACTCGCAGCCATTGTTCCGGTACGACGCGCAGTGAGCGTTGAACCTGCAAAAGTATTGAAAGGAGAGTAACGCCATGTCTGTCACCTCTATTCCGCAGATGGCGATTGAAACCCGCCATCTGTACAAGCGCTTCGGTGAGGTTACCGCGCTGGATGACATTAATCTGCGCATCGCCCGTGGCGAGTTTGTGGCGATTATGGGGGCGTCCGGCTCCGGTAAAACGACACTGATGAATATCCTGACCTGTCTGGACACCGCCACCGAAGGGCAGGTGATTCTGGACGGCACCGATGCCGCCGCGCTCGATGAAGAAGGCCGTCGCCGCTTTCGCGCGGAGAAAATCGGCCTCGTTTTCCAGCAGTTCCATCTGATCCCGTTTCTGACGGCGCTGGAAAACGTCATGCTGGCGCAGCACTACCATAGCGTGGTGGACGAAGCCGCTGCCCGCGCCGTACTGGCGCAGGTGGGGCTGGAGCATCGCGTGACGCACCTGCCAAGCCAGCTTTCCGGCGGTGAGCAACAAAGGGTCTGTATTGCCCGCGCGCTGGTCAATGAGCCGCCGGTGATTTTCGCCGATGAGCCGACTGGTAACCTCGACGAAGAGAATGAACAGCGTGTGCTGGACCTGCTGACCGACCTGCACCGTCAGGGGCGCACCATTGTGATGGTGACGCATAACCCGGCGCTGGGGCAGTTTGCGGACCGCATTGTGCGTTTACAGCATGGGAAATATCTGGGCGAGGAGAGGACACAACATGCGCTGGCTTAATGGGTTTGTCTTATTGCTGTTAGTGCTGCTTAGCGGCTGCAAAGAAGAGAAGCTGGCACAAGGCGCACCCGCACCTGCGCTGGCGGCGTTTGATCTGCACGGCAAAGATGCCAGCCTCGAGAGCTGGAAGGGGAAGGGGATTTACCTCAATTTTTGGTCGGCAAGTTGCGGTGGTTGCCTGGCGGAGATGGACACCCTGCAAGCCCTGAGTAAGCAGTATGGCGATAACGTGGTCGTGGTTGCCGTCAATACTGACCCGGATTCGGTGGATATCAACGCGTTACTGGCAAAGCATCAGATCACTTATCCGGTTTTACGTGACCAGCTCAACATCACCCAGGAGCGCTATCAGGTGATCGGCACGCCGACGTCGGTAATGATTGACCGCCAGGGACGGGTGTTCGACCTGCACCAGGGCGCACGTAATCCTGCACAATTGCAGGAAACGTTTGTACAGCTGGCACGCCAGTAAGACAGAGGATATTGGGAGAAGATTTATGGCATTCATCTGGACAGACAAAAAGTTAGGTTTTCTGCGAAAGAGTGCGGGCATCCTCACAACCAGACAAATAGCCGAGAAACTGGAGACCAATATCACCGTCGTACGCAACATGGCCTATCGGCTGAACCTGCATTTGCGGGTGCCGAAATATAGCGAGACAGATCTCGTGCAGGTGCAGGCGCTGTACGAATCCCCGGAAAATCTTAGCCTGAAAGAGATCGCCAATAAGACCGGGCTGACGCTCAGCACGCTGCATTACATTCTCTATGTTAAAAGCAACCACGTGCTCTACAACAAAACGGAATATGTAGTGTTTGATACCGAGGACGCGGTGCAGTACCGCGTGCCGAAAGATGTGCTGGATCTGGAAAGCTCTGGCCTGGACAACATCACCAGCGGCAGCGACATCCGCGAGATTTATCTTCTTGATGGTACCCGTTTTTCCGCCCGCAATATCAAACAAGAAGTGGTGATTAGTCGCACCAGGGCGTGACGGCTCAAAACAGATACACTCTGGTTGATCATTCGTTTATTTCGTTTATTTCGTTTATTGTTGATTTCGATTATTTCGTTTAAACTTCTTCCCATTGCAGAAGGAGGGTAATCACATGACAAAATCGACCCCATTAAATCTTCCCGATACGCGTGAGAGTGAACTGGCACAGCGCGGACAGAAAGAGCTCGCAGCATGGCTGTCGACCCGGCTGGAAACACAACGTATCTCGATTATTGGGGATGATGAAAAGACCCACACAATTGAATTGCCCACCAGTGCGATGACGTTGCTAATGGATATTCTTGGCGAGCTGGCATCCGGTAATGCTGTGCAAATTGTGCCCGTCCAGGCCGAGCTCACCACGCAGGAAGCAGCAAACATTCTTAATGTCTCTCGTCCCCATATGGTCAAATTGCTTGAGGAAGGGCAATTACCTTTTCACAAAACAGGTCGCCATCGCAGAGTTTTGTTTGCAGATTTAATGAAATATAAAAACAAACGGGAACATGAAAGCCTGGATGCCATGCAGGCGCTGGCCGATCAGGCACAGGACTTAGGCATGTACTAATAAAACACTCACCTTACCCGGTGATGCTGGATGCATGTGTTTTATACCCTGCGAGGCTAAGGGATTTGCTGATGCATTTAGGGATCGCTGGTCTGTATCAACCAAAGTGGAGTCACCGTATCCATGAGGAGTGGTGCCGAAATCTATTGCAGAATCGGATGGGTATCGCCCCCGCATCACTTAAGCGAACGGTTGAGTTAATGAACATTGCGTTGCCCGATGCCAATGTCACTGGTTACGAGTCGTTAATTGCGGGCCTTGAATTGCCAGATGAAGATGACAGACATGTTCTGGCTGCTGCGATTCGCGCCAAAGCAGAAATCATTGTCACGCTTAAACGCAAAGATTTTCCTCAGGTGGTGCTCAATACATTTGATATTGAAGCGCTCCATCCTGATGATTTCATCTCTGATCTATTCGATCTCAACCATGCTTTGGCGCTCGAAGCGGTGAGACGTCAACGCCAGTCCCTCTGGCATCCGCCGCTCACCGTTGATGAATTTCTGACGATGTTACTTAAACAGGGATTACCAATGACGGTAAAAGCACTGGAAGGTTATCGCTACGCCATTTAATGCCAGTGGCGCGATGGCAGCGCGATGTGCTCCCTCACCTGAGGGAGAGATGCCTACGCGGCACGAAGTCCACGGTGACGCCACTCCCCCATTACCGTACGACCTACATCACCATACTCGCCAGTAAGATAAACAGCAGGCCGCAGATGGAGAGCAGGGTTGACATCAGCGTCCAGGACAACAACGTCTCTTTGGTGGTCAGGCCGAAGAAATCCTTAATCATCCAGAAACTGGCATCATTCACATGTGAACAGATGCAGGACCCCGCACCTGTTGCCAGCGTAATCAGCGCCAGATTGGTATGGGGATGCGCCGCCAGTAGCGGGATGACCAGCCCGGCGGTGGAGATCGCCGCCACCGTGGCTGAACCCAGGCAGATTCGCAGGAACGCCGCCACACCCCAGGCCATCAGAATCGGGTTGATATCCATCCCCGACACCAGCGTGGAAATGTACTGACCCACACCGGAGTCAATCAGCACCTGCTTAAACGCGCCGCCGCCGCCGATAATCAACAGCAGACCAGCAATCCCGGCAATCGCTTTGCTGCAAGAGTCCATCAGTTCCGAAATGGTTTTCCCACGCCCCACACCCATGGTGTAAATCGCGAACAACAGCGAAATCAGCATGGCGATAGTGGAGTTCCCCAAAAACAGAAAGATGTTATAGAGTGTGCCAGGATCGCCTGCATCTTTCGGGCGAGCCATTTGCATAATGGTCACCAGCGCCATCAAAATCACTGGCAGCATGGCGGTTAAAAAGCTGATGCCAAAGCCCGGCATTTCGCTCTCGCTAAAACTTTTCGTCGCGCCGAGAGAGGCAATATTGCCCTCTTTTTTAAAGGCATCCGGAATTAAACGTTGGCACACTTTATTCAGCAGCGGACCGCAGAGAATAAAGGTCGGAATACCCACGATAATGCCGTAAATCAGCACCATCCCGACATCGGCGCCATATTCACGGGCGATCACGGTAGGGCCTGGGTGCGGCGGCAGAAAACCATGTGCAACCAGCAAACCGGAGAGCATCGGCACGCACATATACATCGGTGATATTTTCGCTTCCCGGGCGATGGCGAAGATAATCGGCACCAGCAGAATCAGGCCGACTTCGAAAAAGAGCGCAATCCCGACGATAAACGCCGAACAGACCACCGCCCAGTCGAGTTTCTTCGCACCGAAATATTTCAGCATGGTTAGCGCGATACGCTGTGCGCCACCCGCGTCAGACAACAGACGCCCAAGCATCACACCGAAACCAAATATCAACCCAATATGGCCCAGCGTACCGCCAAGGCCGGATTCGACCGAGGTGACAACTTTATTCAGGTTCATTCCACTGGCGATGGCGACCCCGATTGAGACGATAATTAACGAAACAAAGGTGTTTAATTTTATTCTTATAGTTAAAAGCAGGAGTACAGCAATACCTGCCACGACGATAAATAGTGGCATAACGTCCTCTCTTTCCAGGATACAGATGTGATCTACCAGACTGCCTGAATCAGGCAGCCGAATAATAAATAATTTAATAATGGGTATGTCTTAACTCAGGGCTTATTAATATAGCCCTGTAGCGCTTCACTAATTTTATTAACGTCATAAATACAGCCGCGCCATGTCCCGCCGCTCACGGCCTGCAGCATTGCCCAGAGGCGCGTATCATCCGGTAATTCCGGGTCAGGCATTAAATCCGGATGTGTATTGCGGGCATTTAATATTGCGGCCGCTTCCTCACGCGATGGCAAAATAGTATGGACATCGGTTCCTAAGAAATTCACCTCCCCATGTAGTTGTTTGCAGTCGATTTTAATTTCAATAATATCGCCGGTACGTAACTTACCAATCGGCCCACCCGCCAGGGCTTCTGGCCCGACGTGACCAATACAGGCACCGGTTGAGACGCCGGAGAAACGGGCATCGGTAATTAACGAGACATGTTTACCGTATGACAGGTGTTTCAGCGCGCTGGTGACCTGATAGGTCTCCTCCATTCCCGTACCGGAGGGGCCTGCGCCAATAATCACCAGAATATCGCCCGCTTTAATTTTGTCGTGTTTGATATCGTAAATGGCGGCTTTTTCCGAGAGGTACACTTTCGCCGCGCCTTTATGGTAATAGACGCCCTCTTCATTAATCACCGACGCATCAATAGCTGTGGATTTAATCACCGATCCTTCCGGCGCGATATTGCCCACCGGGAAAGTAATAGTAGACGTCAGCCCGCGTTTAGCGGCCTGTTGCGGCGACATAATTACCTCGTCTGCTGCAACCTGTTCTTGCTTAAATAACAGTTCTTTGAAAATCTGCCGACGTTCAGACTGCTCCCACCAGTCGAGGTTTTCCTTGAGCGTGTTGCCGGTGACGGTCATGACATCTTCATGCAATAAACCCAGGTTGCGCAGATGCAGCATCACTTCCGGCACGCCGCCTGCCATAAAGGCATTCACCGTCGGGTGATAGACCGGGCCGTTCGGCAGCACGCTCACTAAGCGCGGCACCTGCTTGTTAATGCGGATCCAGTCTTCCACGGTTGGGATATGACACCCCGCCTGATGGGCGATCGCCGGGATGTGCAGCAGCAGGTTGGTGGAACCACCAAAGGCCGCGTGAACCATCATGGCGTTTTCAAAGGCTTTATCGGTGAGAATATCCTTTGTAGTGATGCCTTTCCGGGTCAGTTGCAGCGCTGCACGGGCGGAAGCGCGGGCGATTTCCTGCCACACCGGTTCGCCTGATGGCGCCAGAGCGGAGTGGGGGATTGCCAGCCCTAACCCTTCGGCCACCACCTGCGAGGTGCCTGCCGTGCCCAGGAACTGACAGCCGCCGCCGGATGATGCGCAGGCCTGGCATCCCGCCCGACGAGCGCCCTGCAATGACAATTCGCCGTTGGCAAAACGCGCGCCGATGGTCTGCACTTTGCCGTTATCTTCGCCGTGCAACGCAGGCAGCGTCGCGCCGCCGGGGATCAGCACCGTGGCTTTGTCATGCTGAGAGGCGAGCGCCATCATGGTGGCGGGCAGCCCTTTGTCGCAGGTCGCCACGCCAATCACCGCTTTGGCATCCGGCAGGGAGCGAATCAGGCGGCGCATCACCATTGAGGCGTCGTTGCGGTAGGGTAGCGAGTCGAACATCCCGGTCGTGCCCTGCGTGCGGCCATCGCACGGGTCGGAGACATAGACCGCGTAAGGCAGAGCGTTATTGTGTTTGATAACGTCTGCTGCCGCTTTCATCTGGATATCCAGCTCGTAGTGGCCCTGGTGAAGCGCCAGCGCGACAGGTTTCCCGTCTGGCCCGCGAAGCCCGCCCAGCGTGCTCAGTAGCAGAATGCCATCACGGTTAAGCTCGTCTGGCGACCAGCCCATCCCGGCATTCATCGTCATACCAAAAATATCGCCGCTGGGTCGGTTGATCAGCATATCCGGGGTCAGAGGCAGCTCGCCTTGCGGGCCAGCGGCATGCGTCCTGACGCGGTAAATATCCCGGTTGTCGTTATCAAATATTTCGCGAACAGACATGGTGTTCCCCTTATTGTTTTAAAATTCCCTGAGAGGCCAGGATCGCTTTCACTTTTTCTTTTCCTTCCGCCGACGCTTCCAGAATCGGCGGCAGGCAATACGTGTTCACCGGGAGCCCCACGCACTGCATGGCATATTTGATGAGCGAGACAAACGGAGTTTCCAGCGCATAAATCGACGGCAACTGGAGCAATTTTTTATTGAGCGTGGCGGCCGTGGCGAGGTCGTTTTCCTGCCAGGCGCGGTAGATGCCGATGGATAACTCCGGCGCGAAGTTGGCGCTGGCGGTAATCGATCCGTCACCGCCCAGCAGTAACGTGTTGAGTAAATGGTCGTCATAGCCACAGAAAACGGAGAAATCCGGGCGCACTGCTTTGACGGTGTTAATCATTGCGCGCAGGTGGCCGACGCTGTCGATGGTGTCTTTAATGCCAACGATGTTGTCGTTTTGCAAAACCAGGCGTTTAACGGTCTCCGGCGCCAGGTCCTGGCCGGTCAGGTCGGGGAAGTTATAGATGATTACCGGCAGCTTTACGCTTTGCGCGATGCGGTGGTAATAATCATCCAGGTTGCGCGGGGCGACTTTCCAGTAATAGGGGTTGATGGCAACAATGCCATCCGCGCCACAAACCTCAGCATGCTGCGCCAGTTTTACCGCTTCGTCGGTGGAGGGAGAACCCACGCCAATCAGCACAGGAACGCGCTTATCCGCTGTGGCGACCGCCGCTTCGGCGAGCGCCATCCGTTGGCTGGCGTTCATCTGGCTGAATTCCCCGCCGGTCCCCAGATAAAACAGCCCGTCGACCCCTTTCTCAATCAGGAAATCTGCGACCGCTTTCATGGCGGTTTTATCGATATTTCCGTCGTTATCAAAGGTGCTGGAGACCGGCGGAATAATTCCCCTGAACTTTTTCATTACATCAGTTTCCTTTTCTTAGGTTTTCACTTTCACTCCGGTATCCCAGCCCATATGATATTTGCCCGGCGCACTGGCGGAGCAATTCGAGATAACCATCGATCTTATTTCCTGAATACACCACCGGATCGCCCGACAGTGAGATCGCATAATTAACCCGGTTATACATATTGAATACCGGCATACTCAGACATACAGCGCCATAGGTTGATTCTTCATTGTCTATGGCCCATCCGCGTAGACGCGTTTTTTGCAACTCTTCCCGAAATAACTTCTTATCTGTAAAGGTATTTTCGGTATGTTTGGTGAGCGCTAACGCATCCAGAAAATAATCCATCTCTTCACGGGGCTTCCAGGCGAGTAACGCTTTGCCGAGCGCCGTGATGTGTAATTCTAATTTCTTACCAATCCAGCTTTTTTTCGTGGGTACGGAACCGGGACTTTCCACTTTATCGAGGTAAATGGCGTAGCAGTCTTCAATGGCCCCTAAATGACAGACCAGGCCGCTTTTTTGCGAGAGTTCCTGCATCGGGCGTTTGGTCACCTCAAAAATATTTTTGCGGTGTAATGCCTGACAGCCAAGCTCATAATTTTTAATGCCAAGGGAATATTGATTGCGATCGCTTTTCGTTAGAAATCCACAATCAACCATGACATTTAATAAATTCAGCAGGCTGCTCTTCGGATACTGAAATTCCCGTAGCAGCTCCATAAAACTCGCCGCGCCAACATAGGCAATGTAGGTCAGTATTTTCTCAGCCCGAATAAGTGAATTACACCCTTTACCGCCCATAACGGCTCCTCTATTGATTGAGTAAAAGTTTATCCATCCTGTGTAAGGGAGAATACATGTGGTTCAACAGGCTGAACCGAGTTAGGGCAGGGAAACGTGATCTATAGCGAGGTTTTGAATAATGGGGGGAATTGCCTGGGTAAGAAGGGAAGGCGGTGTCTCCCCTCCCTGAGAGAGAGGGGAAATTTAACAGCTAAGCCTACTCGTAGGTCATTTCAAACTGTACGGCTGAATTAGCCGTGCCGCCTTTGATCTTCCCGGTACGGATAAAGCGAGCCTGCATCGGGACGGTGTAACTGCCTGCGCCGCTGTAGCCCGTGAATTTCGTTTTGGTATTAAAGGGGACATTGTTTCCATTCTCATACTGCAACTGAATTCCTACGCCGCTGGCCGTTGAGTCATTTTTCAGGGTGAGATACTGCCCGGTACCACTACCCTGGAGCGTCACCCCGGATGCGGGTTTAAAGGTATAACTTACCGCACTCATGCCTGCATCACAGTTATTGATTTGAAATTTAAAGGGTACTGGTTTGCTGGTAGAGCCGACAGCAGGGAAATCGGAATAGGAATTTTTTTTCATATCAACGGAAATATCGGGTGTCTGGCAGGCCGCAATTTTCAGAGAGATGTTAGAACTGACTACATTTACCACGCCATAGCGAACCGCCCCAGCGGCGCTGACACTCGTATTAACCCAGCCTTCAACTAATGGCGAAGGTAATTGTATTTTCCCGGTCGGGTTCTCACCAGTTTTATAAAACTGAATTTTCATACCCGTGAGACGGTTAGGTAAATTAAGGTATTCTGGTGGCCAGGAATACCAGTACTGAAGATTATTATTGACTACAATATCGTAGCCATAGGCCCAGCCTGTCGACGAGACAAAGTCATCCCAAACTTTAACACCGATCCCCGGCACGTTCGTATTATATACATCCGGGAAGTATGGTGAAGGCGTCATTGCTGTTCCATACTTTAACATAACTTGTACTGGTTGATTTGTACAAACGACGCCTGCATCTGGCCCGGTCGGAATACTTATAACGTCGCCAATCGGCCCCCATGGTTTATCTTGCGCGATAGAGATTGTTGTGGCTGGAATTGTTGCCGTATAACTTGTTGGGTTGCTTACCGTGCAACCTGCCCAGCTAACTGGCACAAACAGTAATGCTAAAATAATAAGCGTTATAGAATAGATATATTTCTGCATAATATTATCCCGATGATTTTTAATGGCTCAGTCTTACTTCGTGTTTCTTTAAACCGCCATAATCATCTATCGTGGTAAAAAATATTTTCTCATTTGCCTTTTCCTGAAATGAGAAGACGGTTGTTCCTTTTGCCTGGCACATTCCATGCTGGTATTCAGTATCTTTTTCTGATGACGGTGAAAGGCTTATCTTGTGGAAAGAAACGTTAAATGGAGAAGGGTTTATACATTCCACTCCGCCATGCGCGACGCGCCAGCGTAGCGTGGAAACCGCCTCGTCTGGTGAACCAGAGAGCCCTTTGGGACGATAAAAAAGTTTCAGGCGCGAACGGATGGAAAACTGCACATAATCATTCGCACTTTCTTTTTGTGCTGAGGATTTTGGCTGTATTTCAAGGACATTAAGCCAGAAGACCGATTCGCGATCCTGCGGCACCTTACCGCCGGTGTACATGATACGCAAAGTCTGACGTTTCGTTGCGTCAATGCGAAAAATGGGCGGGGTAACAATAAAAGGCACGTTCGCATTATCGGCGTTGGTATCAGGATTGCCGTCATCCACCCAGGCCTGAATCAGACGCGGGGTATTTGCATTATTCGTAACGTTAAGCGTCACTTCCTGCTTGTCCGCAGGATAGATAATCCGCGTGGTGTCGATAAGGATGCCTGCCTGTGCTGAAGGCAGGAACAGTGCAAGTGTGAAAAAGGTAGAAATAAATGTCTTCATACCCAACCTCCCTGAATGGGCCGTGAATTATCTGGTCCACCTTTTTACAGGGTGCAGGCGAGGCTAAATATAAATGTTTGGCGGGTAGTATTTATATGATCAATTAATGGATATGGATATACATATAGCGGTGATATATTGAGGGCGATTTACTCATCCTGTTTAAAAGATGGCCTAATAATAACCCTCTTTTTTTGTTTAAAAAAATAAATGCCAACTTTTGGGAAAAAATTTAGTTTCTAAAGATGAACGGGATTCTCCGTAAACGAAAGCGCGTTACGGGTTTGCTTTATTAAACTATTCCTTGCGTCGATAACGACAGCAAGCATTCGTGTGTGATCTTTGCATCGGGAAGAGAGAATTGCAGGTAATTTGACTTAAGTTTCTTTCGGTGTCGCAGAATATGAAAAATGTGTTTTTTATCGCGCGCTCACTGACATAACGTGTCATCCGTTGCCATTACACTGCGGTTATTTTCTGCGAGTGAGGGATTCGAAGTGGGGAAAGCAACCGGAGCATATGAAAAACTGGCGCACCGTCTGGCCGAAACAATCATCCTGTTTCACCAGCAAGAGCAGGTGACGCGCCAACAGTTAGCCGAGACATTTAACGTTTCCGGGCGCACTGTCTTTCGCGACCTTAGCCGCCTGAGCGCGATCATTGAACACATCAGCGGTGACAGTTACTGCCTGGCCCCGCAATATCATCAGGCGTTGCGTACCCGCGATATTCGCCAGTTGCTTGATATAGCGGGCGTTTCACCGCTTTTTGCCGGGCAGAACCCGGCCTTCTGGTCGGCGCTATTACAGACCGAAGGTATCCCACAATTTTCGATTAAACACCCAGCTGCGGAACACGAGAGCGAAAATGCGCTGTCCCGTCATTTCAGCCTGCTCCGCCAGGCCATTAGCGAACGCCGCAAATGCTCATTTTTCTATAAAGAGAAGTCGCGCGTCGTTGAGCCGTACCGCCTGGTGAATGTGAAAAACGTCTGGTACCTGGCGGCCATGGAACAGGAAAACCTCAAAGGCTTTTTGCTGAGCGGCCTGGAGTGGCTGGAACTGTGTGACGAGACGTTTGTGCCGGAAGCACGCATTGAGCAGTGCATCGACGAAGAAGATGACGTCTGGTTCAGCCTCAACAAATTCCCGGTACGCCTTCATGTGAATGCTTCCGTGGCGGGCTATTTCCTGCGTCGTGATGTGCTGCCAGGCCAGGTCATCGACACGCAAAACAGCGACGGTAGCCTGGAAATTACCTGCAAAATTGCCGATGAACGCCAGCTATTACCCTGGGTGCGCTACTGGCTGCCCAACCTGACCATTCTCTCCCCTGTATCGTTACACGCGACCCTGCAGACGCAGTTGGCCGACGCGCTGACGGCTTTCGCATCGCCAGATAAACATTAATAAGGAGTGTTAAACATGGCTGAAAATGACGTAATTAGCGAGCAACATCGCGCGACGCCTGCGCCGTTAGATCTCTTAGACGAGACACATCAGGAACAACTGGCGGACGATATGGACGTAGCATGGCGCGAGGCGGGCGGCGATCCGCTGGCGACGACGCAACTGCTACAGCAGTTTACGCAGCAGGCGAGCCATTCGTCGGATGCCGACCCGCTTATCTGGCTACAGGTGCAGTTTCGCCAGCATGCGGAACTGTGGCCGAATGATGACGCGCTCACCCGTGATGCCGGCGAAATCGTCGAAACCGTAAAACGCCAGCAAGAACTGACAGTGTCCCTGAAAGCCGCGCGGCAGAAGGGCAAAAGCCGCGATAACTGGCTGGGCAAAGAGATGCAGCATTCGGCCCAGCGCCATGGCGTGCTCAGCACCGGGGAGTACGGGCAATCAATTGATAATGCGCTGACGCATGCCAATAACCTGCTGCGCGACACTATCACCCGCAACGACGGGCAGATCAGCATGGCGCGCAATCTCGACGGGTTTATCGCTGAGGTGCACCACGTCAACACCTTTAATATCAACGCGAAGGCAGCAGGTTCCTCGGCGCGGGCTGAACTGGTGGTGAAACCGGGCAAGGCATTCGGCAAAAACTCCGTGGACATTCAGATCAAAGATGGCAGTGGCAAAGTTGTGCGTCGCTACCAGGCGAAATATGGCGCGGATGCGGGCAGCACGGAAAAACTGTTCGAGCACGGCGATTATCGCGGCCAGGGTTCCCTGGTGCCGGAAGGCCACTCGGCGGATATGCAGCGTAAAGCGGTCGAAACCATTGATTATGACGGAGTGGAGTCCACGCCGTTATCGAAAGAAGAGGCGGTCCGCCAGCGCGAGAAGGCGCATAAAGAGAAGCAGATCAGCGAGATGGACTGGCATAACGCGGATGCTATCACCGTTGGCAAACAGATTGGCAAAACCGCGCTGGTGGCGGCTGGCCTCGGGGTCTGCTTCCAGGGAGGGCGCATTCTGGCCCGTCGCCTGTGGAACAGCCTGACCGGCAAGGAAAACGCATCGGCGGGGGAAGATGTGCAGGAGTTTGTTGAAGACTCACTCAAGACCGCAGGCAGTACCATGCTGACCGTCGCCACCTCAGGGGCGTTGCTGGTGGCCTCCCGTCGGGGCTTTTTGGGCAGCGTGATGAAAAACACGCCAGCCGGACGCATTGCGATGATCGGTTCGGTGGCGGTGGATAACCTCAAGAACCTCTACGACCTGGCGAAAGGCAATATCTCCAAAGAAGAGGCGCTGGATCGCGTCGCCAACACCACCGTTACGACCGTGGCAGGCATCGCAGCGGCGGAGGCGGGCGTCGGAATTGGCGCGGCTATCGGCACTGTTTTCGGCCCGGTGGGCACCTTTATGGGGGGCCTGGCGGGTGGCGTCATCGGCGGCATGCTCGGCAGCACGGTGGCAGACAAAGTCTACAAGGCCGGGAAATCGGTCGCTAAAGCCGCGGTCTCGGTGATTGCGGATACCGCGTCGGCTATTGGGCGGGGCGTTTCGAGCGTCGTCAGTTCCGTGGGCAGTTTCCTGAGCAGTTTTTGGTAAGGGGGAAGAATGGACAGTCTGTTAACGACCCGGCTGATAACCTGGATCCGCGCCGGACACGCGGGTTTTTATCTGCACAGCGGTGAAGATGATCGCATTGATACGTTGTTAAGCGCGGTAGCCAAAGAGACCGGTTTTCGGCTGCGGGAATGGAACCTGGCCTGGGGCTGGGTGGATTTCGACGATCGTCATCCGCTGGTGGCTGCCGGTATTTCAGCCCCCCCACAGGCCGATCAGATGTTGGCCGGATTGCTGGATGATGATCTGGAAAATACTATCTTGGTGTTCCGCAATATCAGAACCGTGCTGGACTCCTCGCCGCTGGTGGCCGCGCGTCTGCAGCAACTGTTGCTGCGTATCCGCCGTCACCACAGCGGTGAGTGCTGCGTGGTTTGCGTGGATGACCGCGTGGATATTCCCTCACTGATTGAACCGCTGATTACTCTGGTTGAATTGCCGCTTCCGCGCCGCGAGGCCATTCGCCAGCAGGCGGAACAGTTCGCCCGCGAGCGTCAGTTAACCGTGTCTGACGCGCTGCTTAACAGGATCAGCACCACACTGACCGGCCTGACCGCCAGCCAGATTAGCCAGTCTCTGGCCGTTGCTTTGGAAAAGCACGGTGAGCTTGACGAGAAAGCGCTCGCCGCGCTGCTCCAGGAAAAAGAGCAGATCATCGGTAAAAGCGGCGTACTGGAAATGGTCAAGGTGCGCGAGAACCTGACGGACATCGGCGGGCTGGAGAACCTGAAAAAATGGCTGGAGCGTAAAGCCGCCATTTTGCAGCGCCTGCCGGAGGCGGAGGAGGCCGGGTTGCAGGCACCGAAAGGGGTGCTGGTGGCGGGGATGCCGGGTTGCGGTAAATCCCTTACCGCCAAGGCGGTCGCCAACCTGTTCGGGTTGCCGCTGCTGCGTCTGGACATCGGCTCCCTGCTGGGTAAATACGTCGGGGAGAGTGAGCACAATATGCGCCGGGCGCTGGCGATGGCTGAGACCATCAGCCCCTGCGTACTGTGGGTGGATGAACTGGAAAAAGCGTTCGTCGGTATCGGGTCTTCTAATGCATCGGAAGTGACATCCCGGCTGTTGGGCTACTTCCTGACCTGGATGCAGGAGAAAACCAGCGCGGTGTTTGTGGTGGCAACGGCCAATAACGTTACCGCACTGCCGCCGGAGCTGCTGCGTAAGGGGCGTTTCGACGATGTCTTTTACGTCGGCTTCCCGTATCTGGCTGAGCGTAAAGCCATTCTCAGTATCCACCTGAAAGCAGCCTGGCACACCTTCACGGCAGAACAGCAGCAGCAACTGGCGGTGCTGTGCCGTAATTTTGCCGGAGCGGATATTCAAAACGCGGTGAATGATGCCCGCGAGAGCGCCTTCCTGGCCGGGGTGAATATCGATTATTCCCGCCTGTGCCGGGCGCTGGAGCGCACGGTTCCGCTGCGAGAGACCCTGCGTGACCAGGTGGGCCAGTATGAAGCGCTGTTCGAGAAGATGAAGCTGAAAGCGGCGTCGCATATCGATGGGCTCAGCCTGGCGGAGATGATCCGCCTGGCGGATGACACCAACCCGCACGAGCGTTTGCGGGTAGCGCAGGCAGAAGAGTGCAGCGAAGATCTGCTCGAAAAACTGGCGAAAGACAGTTATGCAGAAGTGCGCCACGCGGTATACAGCAACCCGTATTGCACCGCGCGTATCCTGTCGGCCTGTATTGCCCCGGCGGAAACCGGCGAGGTTCACGATAAAACGTCGCTGGCGCTGGCCTGCGTACACCATAACGCGCCAACTAACCTGTTGCTGTCGCTGATTCAGAAGAACAAGCTTAACGATGAGATTGTGCTGCAACTGGCGGAGAAAGCGCACTGCGTGGAGAGCGTGCTGGATGCGCTGTTATCGCGTAAAAACAGTGCGTTGCAGCAAGCGGTGTTACGTCATGCTAACTGCCCGGAAGCGCAGCGTGAAGAGTATCTCTACGAGCAAAATGATGCACTAAGAGCCGCCGTGGCGCTTAACCCGGCCCTCACTGCCGCACAGCAGGCGGTGTTGCTCAAGGACAATAAATCCGTGGTGCGTATCGCGCTGGCGAAAAACCCGGCGCTGGTCGAAGAGGTAAAACAGCAACTGGCGCAGGACAATGACAGCGCGGTGGTGGATGCCCTGGAAGAGGCGCAGAAGCAACCCGACGCACCGGCGCAGGAGAGCGCTGGCGGCGGCAATGATGACAGCGCGCTGTTGGCACAGATCGACAAAGGTGATGTTCACGCTTTACTGGCGCTGGCGGAGCGGCGCAATCTTTCCGCGCTGGTACAGCGTCGGTTTGCTCAGAAAGTGACGAATGAAGCGGCGCTGGCGACTCTGGCGGTGAACCCGAAATTAACGGCAGAGACTCAGCAAATTCTTGCCAGCGAGGGCAACCCGGCGGTGCGCGATGCGCTGGCTATCAACCCCGCGCTGGTGCCGACCGTGCAGGTTTATCTGTATCAGAATGGCCGGAAGGCCACCCAGCAAAGCCTGATGCAGAACGCGTCGCTCTGCGAAGAGGTGCAGTTGATGGCGGTCGGGCATAAAGACAGCGATGTGCTGGCGATTATGGCGCGGAACCCGGTCGTTGGGGAAAGCGTGTGCGATATGTTGCTGGCAATTAATCGAATCAGAATTGATGAGAGTCTGACCATTAACCCTAACATTTCACCAAAAGCACAGCGGACATTGTATTCCAGAAGTTATTACACATCGGCGGGCGACCGCGATGAACGGGTCAAGAATAAGCTTTGCAGAAATGAAAACCTTAGTGAAGATCTCTTCAACGAAATGGTTGCGTCAACAAAATACCACGACGATTTATTGTGTAATCCGTCAATTGGTAAGTTTAATTACGGAAAGATAGATAAGGGATTCAAGTTAATGTTCAACAGGATCTTTGGTGCATTTTTCGTTCCGGAGTATCTTGAAAATCCGGGGTTACCGGAAAGACTGCAATCTATCATTATCGAAAACAACAAAGATGATGCCCGGTATTTAGCGCCAATCGCTGCGAATACAGGGTTAGTGCCTTCTCAACAGACCATTCTGAGCCAAAATGTTGACTTGGATGTATTGCTGAATCTCATCAAAAACCCTGCCAGTACCTCCCGCACGGTTGAAACGGCGACGCAGCAGATTAAGCATGACGCCTCAATTAAAGATAAGTTGACTGAGAAGGTTAAAAGGGCAGCCGCAGCGTTCGAAAATAAAAAAGTCGAACTGGCAAAACAGCATGAGCTTACCCGCGACGGCTTTATCAAAAATATCACGACGGTAAACGATATTATTGAAAACGAACTGGTCACTTCACTGAAAGACGAGTTGGTTTGGCTAAGCGATTTTGCAAAGAGCCTTGGAATATATATTCCTGATATTCATTCTTTATTTAGTACCTTCGACTCTTCTTTATATGAAAATTTGTAAGTCTGGTGACTGATGTAACCCGGATAAAGCGCTTGCGCCGCATCCGGGAACCCACCGCGTGATATTCACCAAACCGCAAACGCAAAAAAGGCCCCGAAGGGGCCTGAACGGTTGTCTGGTTGAGGGCGAAACCGGCCGCCTTGCGGCGACCTGTCCGGCAGGTCCCTCTGCGACCATCCGGTCTTATTTGCTCAGTTCAGCGGTCATGTGAACAACGTTGTTCACGGTCGCTTCGGTAATTTTGTAAGAAGCCCCTTCCTGGTGTGCCTGCGCGGCGATTTTGGCTTCTGCACCGTCGATGGTGGAGGAGCTTGCGGTTACGCTTTGTGCGAACGCGCCGAAAGACATTACGGAAAGAGCGGCAACTGCAACGAAAGTTTTGATGGATTTCATGGTCGTATTCCTTAAGTTGTTTGTTCGTAGTAGGGCGTGTTGCCCTGATGTGATAAATAATAGACCGACCATCGGGTGATGAAAATCTAAACTATTTGCCGATAACGTTCAAAAAAATAGAACATCATTTGAGCGTGTTTGTGGGTGTTGGATGAAGGGTGTTTGTAGCCCGAATAAGGTTTTTACGCCGCATCCGGGAAGGATCCCGGCGGCGCGATACTTGCCGGGTTAAATGCTATTTCCCAGCCTTTGTTTCCCATTTGACCAATCCCGCGATATCTTTTTCACCCTCAGCCTCTTTCATGCGACGTTGCTGCTCGGCAAATTGAACATATTCAGCCTGTGCTTTTTCGTCAGCGGCCTTCTTACTGACTGAACCCGCATCCTTTAACACCTCACGGTCGTTAAATTGCAGAAACTGATCCAACTTTATCTGCCAGTCATGCAGGAAAACCTGTTTGCGTCGGCGGGCCTGGTCTTCGGCAAAATCCAGCCACATATTGACCACGCGATTGAGTTCGCCGATCTCTTCAGGATTGAGATAATTTTTGGCTACCGTGACATCGCTTTTGCGCACTTCTTCACTTTTGTAACTGGTCAACCCCATATGCGGTTTACTGGCGTCAGCGCGTTGGTTGATGAGTTCCGCCGCAGTATGGCCGGTGCAGGCAAAATGCAGTTTGTTCTGGATGGTTTGAAAAAAAAGCGTGGTTTCTTTGAGCGAAGGTTGATAGTCAGCGGCAAGGGCAAAGATCTCACGAACCCGTAAATAAACCCTGCGTTCGCTGGCGCGGATATCGCGGATGCGTTCGAGCATCTCATCGAAATAATCGGGAACAGAAGAAGAACCCACGGGTGGATTTTTCAAACGCTCATCATCCATCACGAAACCTTTAACAAGGTATTCCTGAAGCGTTTGTGTTGCCCATTGGCGGAATTGCGTGCCTCGTATGGAACGGACGCGGTAGCCGACGGCGAGAATTAGCGGCAAACTAAAGAATTGAACATTGTATGTTTTTCCATCGACGGCAGTTGTTCGGTAAAACCGAACAACTGAATTTTCGTCCAGCTCCGCGTCTTCGAAGATATTCTTTATATGCCCACTGATAGTGGATTTGGCTTTGCCATACAGGTCGCAAATCATTGCCTGAGAAAGCCAAAGAGTATCGTTCTCGAAGCGACATTCAATACGCACTTTCCCGTCGCCGCTGGTAAACATTAAGAATTCACCTGCGGGGGATTGGGTTAATTCTCCATTTGTCATGCCACCTCCGAATCGCGAGCCGAATCTATCAAGTATGACAGAAACACAGCCTGCGGTTCATTAGGTGAACAACTGATATAGGCATAACACCTATTGGCCGACAAGATACCTGCGCCGCCATCCGGGGATCCACCAGAGCAATATTTACCGAACCACAAACGCAAAAAAGCCCCCGAAGGGGCCTGAAGGGTTTTCTTTGAGGGCGAAACCGGCCGCCTTGCGGCGACCTGTCCGGCAGGTCCCTCTGCGACCATCCGGTCTTATTTGCTCAGTTCAGCGGTCATGTGAACAACGTTGTTCACGGTCGCTTCGGTAATTTTATAAGACGCGCCAGCCTGGTGTGCCTGGGCGGCGATTTTGGCTTCTGCGCCGTCGATGGTGGAAGAGCTTGCGGTCACGCTCTGAGCGAACGCGCCGAAAGACATTACGGAAAGAGCGGCAACTGCAACGAAAGTTTTGATGGATTTCATGGTCGTATTCCTTAAGTTATTTGTTCGTAGTAGGGCGTGTTGCCCTGATGTGATAAATAATAGACCGACCATCGGGTGATGAAAATCTAAACTATTTGCCGATAACGTTCAAAAAAATAGAACATGATTTTAGCGTGTTTGCTTACCGGAGCTACGACAGGTTTTCTCCCTCTCCCTTGTGGGAGAGGGTTGGGGTGAGGGGAATATGCTGCACAGGAGGAGGGTTCCGTTCACCTTACGTTCATGGCGAAATGGAATCTCAGAACACGTGAACGGGTAAAGGGGAACACCGCGTTCCCCTTTACAATCCCCGTGGCCCCGCAAAGAAATCGGTGCTTCGCACTGCGTTCGCCTCCCGCCCCGCTACCTGCGGTCGGTTTGATTCGAATTACTCGCCCCATTTGGGCTCGCCCTTCGGGCCAACGCGTTGCGTTGTACAAAAGCGTTCCGGACGATTTTGTCCTGTCCCGACAAACCTCAGTCCGCCATCCCTGGCGGCCTGCCCTTGTCATCGGGTCTTCGTCTCACCGATTTCAGTGGGGACTCAACCCCCTCGCTGCACGCTCTGCGCCAGCGGGTTACAAACATGTCGCTATTTTTAGCGTGTTTGCAGACACCAAAACCCCGGTGTCGCTGCGCTTACCGGGGCTACGAACGGTAGCCCAGCTAAGGCATTACGCCGCATCCGGGGTTATTCGACATCACGCTTTTAATAGAATTAAAAGAACGATTCACATCGCTATTTTTCTGATTTAGCTATCAACTCAAACGCTTTATTTATATATTTTGATTGTAATTCTGATGATAAATCATGCGGTAAGTTTAAAAGAAAAGGAGTTACCGTCTTTTCTTTAAAAATTAACGTAAGGGGGGACATATATGAGCAACTTTGGCGGAAGATCACAGGAGTCGAACCTGCCCGGGATCGCTGGCGACCCCATCTGGATTTGAAGTCCAGCCGCCTCACCGGAGACGACGATCTTCCGCGCCTCGATTGCTACATGGAGGCGGGGCGCATTATAGCCACTTTCAACCATTAACCACATCCCCCATCACACTTTTTTATTGCTCTGCTGTCCGTATTTCCATACGTTTCAGTTAAATCATTTCTTATTCATGCAGTTACCTAAAAGTACCCTCATAGCACAACCGCGATCACAGAAAACAAGAATCGTAATTTGATAACCAGAAAACGGAATTCCGGTGCAAAAGCTGATGGTTTAGAACGGATGTAACCGTTCTCAGCGCACATCGGCGCGTAAGGAATCTTCATGAACTCGCACATCATCTCTGTGAAGGAAAAAATTGGTTACGGCATGGGTGACGCCGCCAGCCATATCATTTTCGACAACGTCATGCTCTATATGATGTTCTTCTATACCGATATCTTCGGCATTCCCGCCGGGTTCGTGGGCACCATGTTCCTGCTGGCACGCGCCCTCGATGCCATCTCCGACCCCTGCATGGGGCTGATTGCCGACCGTACCCGCAGCCGCTGGGGGAAATTCCGCCCGTGGATATTCTTCGGTGCCATTCCCTTTGGCCTGGTGTGCGTGCTGGCCTACAGCACCCCGGACCTCACTCACAACGGTAAACTGATTTACGCCGCCATCACCTACACACTGCTGACGCTGCTCTACACCGTGGTCAATATCCCTTACTGCGCGCTGGGCGGCGTGATTACCGACGACCCGAAACAGCGTATCTCCCTGCAATCCTGGCGCTTTGTGCTGGCGACGGCAGGCGGCATGCTTTCTACCGTACTGATGATGCCGCTGGTGAACCTGATTGGCGGTGACGACAAAGCCTTCGGCTTCCAGGGTGGCATCGCGGTGCTCTCCGTGGTCGCCTTTATGATGCTGGCGTTCTGCTTCTTCACCACCAAAGAGCGCATCCAGGTGCCACCGAGCACCACCCCCATCCGTGAAGACCTGCGCGACATCTGGCAGAACGACCAGTGGCGCATCGTCGGCCTGCTGACACTCCTCAACATTCTGGCCGTCTGCGTACGTGGCGGCGCGATGATGTACTACTGCACCTGGATCATGGGCTCGGCGGGCATCTTCACCCTGTTCCTCACTACCTACTGCGTCGGCAACCTGATTGGTTCTGCGCTGGCGAAACCGCTCACCGACTGGAAATGCAAAGTCAGCGTCTTCTGGTGGACCAACGCCATTCTGGCGGTCGTAAGCGTGGCGATGTTCTTCGTGCCGATCGCGGCCAACATCACTATGTTCATCTTCATCTTCGTGATTGGCGTACTGCACCAACTGGTGACGCCGATCCAGTGGGTGATGATGTCCGATACCGTCGACTACGGCGAATGGCGCAACGGTAAACGCCTCACCGGCATCAGCTTTGCGGGCACCCTGTTCGTGCTCAAACTGGGCCTCGCCCTCGGTGGCGCACTGATTGGCTGGATGCTGGCAGGCGGCGGTTACAACGCCGGAGCCAGCAGCCAGAACAGCACCACCATCAGCATCATTATTGCCCTGTTCACCATTGTTCCGGCCATCTGTTACCTGCTGAGCGCGATTATTGCCAAACGCTTCTACACCCTCAAAACCCCATTCCTCATCAAGATGATGGCGGAACTGGCGCAGGGTGCGCGTCGCAACGAGCAGGAATTTGCAGAGCTGTCAGCGAACAAAGAATTTCAAAACTAAGAGGACGTCATTATGAAAATCAGTGATGGAAACTGGCTAATCCAGCCCGGACTGAACCTTATCCACCCGATTCAGGTGTTCGATGTTGAACAACAGGGGAACGAGATGGTGGTTCATGCCGCGCCGCGCGATGTGCGTGAGCGTACCTGGCAACTGGACACGCCGCTTTTCACTCTGCGTTTCTTCTCGCCGCAGGAAGGTGTGGTGGGTGTGCGCATTGAGCACTTCCAGGGGGCGCTGGATAACGGCCCGCACTATCCGCTCAACGTCCTGAGCGATGTAAAAACAGAGATACAAAACACTGACGCGTTTGCCGAGCTGAAAAGCGGCAATCTCAGCGTGCGGGTCACCAAAGGCGAGTTCTGGTCGCTGGATTTTCTGCGCAACGGCGTGCGCATCACTGGTAGCCAGGTGAAAAACAACGGCTACGTGCAGGACAATAACAGCGCGCGCAACTATATGTTCGAGCGCCTGGATCTGGGCGTGGGTGAAACGGTGTATGGCCTGGGCGAGCGCTTTACCGCGCTGGTGCGTAACGGCCAGACGGTGGACACCTGGAACCGCGATGGCGGCACCAGCACCGAGCAATCTTACAAAAACATCCCGTTCTACCTGACCAACCGTGGCTACGGCGTGCTGGTGAATCACCCGGAAAACGTGTCGTTTGAAGTGGGGTCTGAGAAAGTCTCCAAAGTGCAGTTCAGTGTGGAGGGGGAATATCTCGAGTACTTCGTGATCGACGGCCCGACACCGAAAGAGGTGCTCAACCGCTACACGCAGTTCACCGGGCGTCCGGCGCTGCCGCCTGCGTGGTCGTTCGGCCTGTGGCTCACTACATCGTTTACCACTAATTACGACGAAGCGACGGTGAACAGCTTTATCGACGGTATGGCCGAGCGCAACCTGCCGTTGCACGTCTTCCACTTCGACTGCTTCTGGATGAAGGCCTTCCAGTGGTGCGATTTTGAATGGGATCCGGTCACCTTCCCGGACCCGGAAGGGATGATCCGCCGCCTGAAAGCCAAAGGGCTGAAAGTCTGCGTCTGGATTAACCCCTACATCGGCCAGAAATCGCCGATTTTCAAAGAGCTGAAAGAGAAAGGCTATCTGCTCAAACGCCCGGACGGCTCCCTGTGGCAGTGGGATAAATGGCAGCCGGGGCTGGCGATTTACGACTTCACCAATCCGGACGCCTGTAAATGGTATGCCGATAAGCTGAAAGGGCTGGTAGATATCGGCGTCGACTGCTTTAAAACCGACTTCGGCGAGCGCATCCCGACCGATGTGCAGTGGTTCGACGGTGCCGATCCGCAGAAAATGCACAACCATTATGCGTACATCTACAACGAACTGGTGTGGAACGTGCTCAAAGAGACGGTGGGTGAGAAAGAGGCGGTGCTGTTTGCCCGCTCGGCGTCCGTCGGCGCGCAGCAGTTCCCGGTGCACTGGGGCGGCGACTGCTACGCCAACTATGAATCGATGGCGGAAAGCCTGCGCGGCGGCTTGTCGATTGGCTTGTCCGGGTTCGGCTTCTGGAGCCACGATATTGGCGGCTTCGAAAATACCGCGCCTGCGCATGTGTACAAACGCTGGTGCGCGTTCGGGTTGCTCTCCAGCCACAGTCGCCTGCACGGCAGCAAATCCTACCGCGTGCCGTGGGCGTACGATGACGAATCCTGCGATGTGGTGCGCCACTTTACCGAGCTGAAATGCCGGATGATGCCGTATCTGTACCGTCAGGCGGCGCTGGCCAATGAGTGTGGCACGCCGATGCTGCGCGCCATGATGCTGGAGTTCCCGGATGATCCGGCCTGCGATTATCTCGACCGCCAGTATATGTTGGGCGATAGCGTGATGGTGGCACCGGTGTTCAGCGAGGCGGGGGATGTGCAGTTCTACCTGCCGGAAGGGCGCTGGACGCATCTGTGGCATAACGACGAGGTGCAGGGCAGCCGCTGGCATAAGCAGATTCACGATATGCAAAGCCTGCCGGTGTATGTGCGCGGCAATACGCTGCTGGCGCTGGGCAATAACAGCCAGAAGCCGGATTACGCATGGAATGACGGTACCGCCTTCCAGCTATTTGCTCTTGATGACGGGCAGAGCGCCATTTGTCAGTTGCCTGCTGCGGATGGTTCAGTGGTCTTTACGCTGACGGCGACGCGTACCGGCAACGCCATTACTGTGAAGGGGCACGGCGATGCCCGCAACTGGACGCTGTGCTTGCGCAATGTTCCGCAGGTGCACGGGGTGCAGGGCGGTTCACACGCCGGTAGCGAGTGGGGCGTGGTGGTGACGCCTGCGGGCGGTGAGTTGGTGATTACGTTGTAGAGTAGTCCTGGGGCGAGGGAGCGGTTATGCCCCCCTCACCCTGGCCCTCTCCCCAAAGAGGCGAGGGGACCGATCGAGCAGCTTTTCCCCCTCTCCCTTTTAGGGAGAGGGCCGGGGTGAGGGTCATTGGCCGCACCGCTGCTGCCCCTCGGATGTTGGCGCAAAAGAATTATCTGATTTAAAATTTTTATTCCTCCATATTTGCGAGCGCTATCACGTTAATTATCGCGAAAAGTGTGATCTGCGCTGTAAATATCTCTGAGATCCCGCTTGTTGTCTTATTTTTTGTCCGGAAGGCAGGACACGATTTAGTATTGTCGTTATTTCAATGCCCTTTTATATTTATCATCACGGATTGCAAGCGGAGCTTATCTGTTTTAGAGCTTCATCATTATTTTTAATCTGTGTAAGGGTAAAGAATGCAAATGATTACCTCGCGACAAAACAGATTATTGAAATTCCTTCTTCCGCGAAGGGAATTTATTACATTGTTAAAAATCGCTGAATACTTAAATGTATCGGAAAAAACTATTCAGCGGGATTTACGCATCCTTGAACCGTGGCTGGCAGAATGGAATATCGGCATCAATAAACGTGCCGGTGCCGGGGTCATGCTCAGCGCAGACAATGTCACTGACCTGTTGCACCTCGACCAGTTGCTTGGCACTGAAGGTGATGACGCAGACGGCATGATGAATAATTCCCGGCGCGTGAAAATAGCGTCGCAATTATTAAGCGAAACGCCACATGAAACGTCCATCAGCAAATTATCGGAGCGCTATTTTATCAGTAGCGCCTCTATTGTGAATGATCTGAAAGTGATTGAGTCCTGGATTGCTCCGCTGGGATTGACGTTAATTCGCAGCCAGAGCGGAACGCATATCGAAGGCAGCGAAAGTAGCGTACGTCAGGCAATGGCTTCGCTGATCAATGGTGTTATTAACCATAACGAACCGGGAAGCGTAATTTATTCCCGCCTCGATCCGGGCAGCTATAACGCGCTGGTCCATTACTTTGGTGAGGAAGATGTTTTATTCGTTCAGTCATTATTACAGGAGATGGAAAACGATCTCTGCTGGTCGCTGGGTGAACCCTATTACGTCAATATTTTCACCCATATTTTAATCATGATGTACCGCATTACCCGCGGCAATGCGCTGCCAAAAAAAGACGACAACGCCAGTACCTTTGATGAAAACATTTTTGCCGTTGCCAGTCGTATGATCCAGCGGATTGAACAGCGCATCGCCCACCCGCTGCCGGAAGACGAAGTCTGGTTTATTTATCAGTACATTATCTCGTCCGGTGTGGTGATCGAAGAGCATAACGATGTCAGCGTGATTGGCCATATGCACTCCAGCGACGAAGCCCGGCTGATTACTCACCGGCTTATCGCGACCTTCGCCGATATGGTCGATAGCGACTTTAGCCAGGATGTCGCGCTCTATGACGGGTTGCTGATTCATATTAAACCCTTGATTAACCGCCTGAATTACCAGATTCGCATTCGTAACCCGCTGCTTGATGATATCAAAGGCGAATTGCAGGACGTCTGGCGCTTGACCCAGTGCGCGGTGAATCGGGTGTTCAGCGGTTGGGGGGACCAGGCGGTGTCGGAGGATGAAATCGGTTATCTGACCGTTCATTTCCAGGCTGCGATGGAGCGACAGATCGCCCGCAAGCGCGTATTGCTGGTCTGCTCGACGGGTATCGGAACCTCACATCTGTTGAAAAGCCGCATTCTGCGCGCCTTCCCGGACTGGACCATCGTTGGCGTGGTCTCTGCGGGAAGCCTGCCGTCCGTACTGACGGACGATATTGAACTGGTTGTCTCGACGATCAATCTGCCGGCCATTGCTCTGCCGGTAGTATACGTCACCGCCTTTTTTAATGATGCCGATATTAAGCGTGTGACGGAAACGGTTATTACGGAAAAATTGCATCGTGCGACGTCTCTGGTCGTCGAACATTAATATCTGAATCCATGAGGTATGTTTAATGGACATAACAAAAATCCTGAATACAAATCGCGTTATTTTAGATATGAAAGCTACAAATAAAACGGAGGCGATTGAGGAATTAACCGACCTGTTGCAAAAAGATGGCGCTATTAGTTGCCGGGAAACGTTTATTCAGGATGTCTGGCAACGTGAATCAGAAGGGTCGACCGGCTTCGAAAACCATATCGCGATACCTCATGGTAAATCTTCTGCGGTGGTCAATACCACTCTGGCGATTGGACGCACACGCCAGGATATTCCCTGGGAAACCCTGGATGGCAGTAATGTGCGCTGCATTATTTTATTTGCTGTACGGCTTGAAGATCAAAACACGACGCATATTCGCCTGCTTTCTCAGGTGGCGGGTGCACTGGCGGATGAAGAGATCATCGAGCAATTACTGGTCGAACGTAGTCCACAAAAGATTATTGACTTGTTTAGTCAATATGCCGAATCCGATGTTTGCTAAATAAAAAGTGGAGCATGTTATGAATATTGTTTGTGTCGCTGCCTGTACGGCAGGTATTGCACATACGTATATTGCCCGCGAGAAGTTAATTAAAGGCGCAAAAGCGCTTGGGCATAATATTAAAGTTGAAACTCAGGGCACTATCGGTACCGAAAATGAGCTACTGGCGGAAGATATTTCCGCAGCCGACGTCGTTATTCTTGCGGTCGATGTCAAAATAAAAGGAGAAGAACGATTCATTAATAAACGCATCGTGCGAGTTAAAACCGAAATTGTCATTAAATCACCCGTTCAGTTTCTTGAAAAGGTAGAGAAATCATTAGCTAATGCGTGATCCTTATCTGGAGGTCACATGAGTGAAAATAAAGTTCCTGTTTCGCAGGAAATAAAAAGACATCTTTTGACGGGCATCTCGTGGATGATTCCGTTAATTGTGGCGGCGGGCATCTGTATTGCCCTCGGCCAGGTACTCGGCGGCACAAACGTTGGAGAAAAAACGGGCACCATCCCCTGGATGCTCAATCAGATTGGCGGCTGGGGAATGGGGTTGATTGTCCCCCTGATCAGCGCCGCCATTGCCTACTCCATTGCTGACCGTCCCGGATTCGCGCCGGGCCTGATTGTCGGCTTTGTCTGTGGGCAAATTCATACCGGGTTTATCGGCGGGATGCTGGGTGGGTTCCTGGTGGGCTACACCGTCCTGCTGCTTAAACACTACATCCGTCTGCCGAAATCCATGCAGGGGCTGATGCCCATCATGGTGCTGCCCGTCCTGAGCACCATTATCGGCGGCCTGTTGATGATGACCCTGATTGGCAAACCCATCGCCTGGCTGCAGGAAGCGCTGATCCACATGCTGGAGTCGATGCAAGGCGGTTCTCGCTTCCTGATGGGGGCGATCCTTGGCGCGATGGCAACGTTTGACTTCGGCGGCCCGGTGAACAAAACCATGTCGCTGTTTGCCGATGGTCTGCTGGTCAGCGGTGTATACGGGCCGGAAGCGGTGAAATTTGTCGGCTCCATTATTCCGCCGTTCGGCATCACCCTCTCTTTCCTGCTGACGCGCCACAAATACACCCGCGCCGAACGTGAAGCGCTGAAAGCCGCTTTCCCGATGGGGATCTGCATGATTACCGAAGGGGTCATCCCGATTGCGGCGCGTGACCTGCTGCGCGTGGTCGGATCCTGTGTGGTGGCCTCGGCGATTGCGGGTGGCCTGATCATGGTGTGGGGCGTGGAAAGCCCGGTTCCGCACGGTGGCATGTTTGTGGTGCCGCTGTTTACCCATCCGCTGCTGTTCTGCCTGGCGTTGGGGATAGGCACGGTTATCTGCGGCGTGATGCTCTCGCTGTGGAAGAAACCGGTGACCGAACGTGACGAAGAGTTTGACGAGCTTAGCGATAAGAAACTGAAAGACGAAGAGATCACCTTCACCCTGGAATAAACGGAGACCGTATGTTTGCCGACATGAAAAGTATGGTGACCAAAGCCTGGCGTGAACACTATGCGCTTCTGGCCATCAACTGTATGAACCTCGAAAGCGCCCGCGCGGCGGTGCGGGTTGCCGAGAAACATCGCGCGCCGATTATCCTGAACCTGTATCAGGGACATCTGGCGCATTTCCCGCCACCGGTTGCCGTGGCGGTGGTGAAAGCGCTGGCCGACGAGGCCACGGTGCCGGTCACGCTGGCCCTTGACCACGGGAAAGATCCGGTGCGCATTCGTCAGGCGTTTCGCGCCGGGTTTAGCGGGCTGATGATTGACGCCTCTGCCTTCCCGCTGGAAGAGAACGTCCGCCAGACCCGCGCGGTGGTTGAGCTGGCCGCCAGCGCCGGGCTGTGTGTGGAAGGTGAGCTGGGCCATCTGGCCGATGCGCCGCGCTATGACCACGCCACCAATGCGGATCTCATGACGCAGGCCGCCGACGTTGAACCGTTTATTGCGCAGACCGGGATTGATCTGCTGGCGGTTTCCGTTGGCACCGCGCACGGCATGTACGCCCCCGGCATCACGCCAGCTATCGATTTTCAGCGCCTGGAAGAGGTTGCCCGTAAATCGACGGTCCCGCTGGCATTGCACGGCGGCAGCGGCACCCCGTTTGACCAGATGCAGCGTTGCCCGTCCTTTGGCGTCGCCAAGATCAATGTCGGCGCGGCGGTGTTCGAAGCTGGAAAGGCCGCGCTGCTGCATACCCTGTGTCATGACAGTTCCCGCGAACTGGTGGATGTGCTGATCGCCATGGAGCAGGCCAGCGAAGAAGCCATTATCCCGTATCTACAGGCCAGCGGCGCTATCGGCAAAGCCTGATTCTTTTTTCTGTTACGCCTTCTATGCCTCTGCAACGACGCACCGGCAGGGCTTGCTACACCCCGAAACTGGAGAATTAACATGTTAATTTCGATGAAAGAGTTACTGAAACCCACCCGCCAACACGGTTTCGCCATTGGTGCGTTCAACGTGGCGGATAGCTGCTTCATCCGCGCAGTGGTGGAAGAAGCGGAAGCCACCAACACGCCTGCGATTATCTCTATCCACCCCAGCGAACACGATTTTGTCGGGGATAGCTTTTTCGGCTATGTCCGCGATATCACCATGCGCAGCCCGGTGCCGTTCACCCTGCATCTGGATCACGGCGCGTCGGTCGAGCATGTGCTGCGAGCGATCCAGTGCGGATTCACCTCGGTGATGATTGACGGCTCGCTACTGCCCTATGAGGAGAACGTGGCGCTGACCAAAGAAGTGGTGCGCCTGGCGCATGCGGTGGGCGTTTCGGTGGAAGGGGAACTGGGCACCATCGGGCAAACGGGCACGTCCGTGGAAGGCGGCGTGTCGGAAGTGACCTATACCGACCCGGCACAGGCAGAGGATTTTATTGCCCGCACCGGGGCAGACACCCTGGCGGTGGCGATCGGTACGGCGCATGGTATCTACCCGAAAGGCATGCAGCCGAAGTTGCAAATGAACATTCTGCGCGATATTGCCGGGCGTCTGGATATTCCGCTCGTATTGCATGGCGGTTCGGCGAACCCGGATGCGGAAATCGCCGAGTCCGTGACCCTGGGGGTGGGCAAAATCAACATCTCCAGCGACATGAAATACGCCTACTTCCAGAAAGTGCGTGAGATCCTCGCCCGCGAAACCTGGTGGGATCCGAACGTGATCTACCCGGACGCGATCAACGCCGCTCGGGAGGTGATCCGCTACAAAATGAAGCTGTTTGGATCAACCGGGAAAGCGTCACTCTACTAAGGCCATGGAGGCGGGTTCGCCCGCCTCTTTCGCAATAAGGAAAGGGATATGTACTACCTGGGGCTGGACATCGGCGGCACCAAAATCGCGGCGGTGGTGATGGATGCGCAAGGGCAGGAAAAGACGCGTTACCGCTGCCCGACGCAAAAAGCGAGCTATCCGCAGTTTGTGGAATCGGTGGTCGCCTTTATTGACCAGATTCGCCATGACATGCAGCAACCGATGATGACGGGGATTGCCCTGCCGGGGAGCGTCTCGCCGTTGAGCGGGCTGATTAAGAATTCCAATATTCAGGTCATTAATGGCCGCGCGTTGCAGGCGGATCTCCAGCAGCTACTGGGGCAGAGAGTGGTGATGGCGAACGACGGCAACTGTTTCGCCTTGTCGGAAGCGTGTGACGGTGCGGGGCAGCAGCATGAAGTGGTGTTTGGTATCACGCTCGGTACCGGCTGCGGCGGCGGGATAGCCATTCACCGCCAGCCATTTGTCGGCGCGTGGGGAAATGCCGCCGAGTGCGGTCACATTACCCTGCCGGGATACCGCGAGCAGCACGATGGCCCACCGGTACGTTGTTATTGCGGTAAGGATAACTGCGTGGAGTCGTTTGTCTCCGGAACGGGGTTGAGCGAGCGCTATCAGTTGTTCAGTGGGCAACATCTTACAGGTGATGCGATTGTGGCGCTGGCGCAGCAGGGTGAACCCAACGCCGTGCGGCAGGTGGCGCGGTTTCGCCAACAGCTTGCCCGCACCCTGGCAACGGTGGTGAATCTTCTCGACCCTGGCGTGATTGTGATTGGCGGTGGGTTATCGAATGCAGAGTCGCTTATCGCGAATCTTACCCCCGAAGTCGCCCCTTTCGTTTTTACCGATCATTTCTCTACCCCTATCGTGAAAGCCCATCACGGCGACAGCAGCGGCATGCGCGGCGCTGCCTGGCTTGCCATTCGAACCGGGAGAACAGAATGAAACGTTCACAGATTAACTATGCCATTGATAAAGCGCACGCCATCGCCGAGACGTTCCGGTTGTGCCTGCCGGAGTTTGCCTTTTTCACCGTCGATGCCTGGCGAAAGCAACCGTTGGAGGAATGGAGTGAGGTGCTGGATCTGCAACTGGGCTGGGATATCACCGATTTTGGCCGCGGCGATTTTAGCAAAACCGGCCTGACGCTGCTGACGTTGCGTAACGGTGCGCTGAATTCAGCCACCTACCCGAAGCCGTATGCCGAAAAGATGCTGCAAATCCAGCAGGAGCAGCAGACGCCGTGGCATTTTCATCGCCATAAAATGGAAGACATTCTGAACCGGGGCGGTGGCGATTTGTGTATGCAGTTCGGCTGGGCGACGGATGAGGCGCTGTTTGACGAGCGGCGTTCGGTGGAGGTGCGTGTGGACGGGCGGCGGCGTACGTTTAAGCCCGGTGAGACGCTGGTGTTAAAACCGGGTCAGGGGGTGTGCCTGCCACCGTGTTTGTATCACCGTTTCTGGGCTGAGAAAGCCTTTGTGCTCGGTTGGGAGATTTCGATGGTGAATGACGATAAGCGCGATAACCATTTCCTCGAGCCCGGCGGGCGTTTCCCAACTATTGATGAGGATGTGCCCGTGAAGTGGTTGTTATGCCATGAGTATGGGCGTTTGAATGTGACGTGATTTTCCCGGATGCGGCTTGCCTTTCTCCCTCTCCCTTTGAGGGAGAAGACAGGGGTGAGGGGCATTGGCGGCACGGTTGCCAGGTTCCCGGATGGCGGCGTAAACAACTCGTCCATCCTCAACGGTAGCCCCGGTAAGCGCAGCGCCACCGGGGAAAAGGGTTACGGCGTGGGCTGTGTCTCAGCCGGCGCTGGCACAGGTGCCGACGCGGGCGCAGCCGCTTCACCACCTGACACCACGCCGCTGCGCATCGTCTGTTTCACCTGTTGTTGCTGGGCATTTACAGCGGAAAGCTCACCATCAACCGTTGGTTTTAACGGCGCATCGGCCTGAATACGGCCCGTGGCGCTCAACTGCAGATTACCGTCGCCACCGATCGGCAACGCGGGCCATCCCCACTGCTGCAATACATTCATCGGCACGCCACGCCCGTTCAGGCTCACCCGCACGGTGCGGTCCGGCGTCTGCCCGACCACAGCGGTGGCTTCCAGCATCCCTTTCTCGACAAAGGCGCTCAGCTCGGTAATGTTCACCGAACTGCCGTTGGCGCTTAACGCCAGCGACGGCCTGCGCACATCCACTCGGTTAAAGGTCGCGGCGGCGGCATTGAGCTTCACATCGCCATTCCACACGCCCCACTTGTGGTCGCGCGCCAGTTGCACGTTGGTGCCGTAGCCATCCAGTGACGTCAACTGCCACGGGAAAGTCGGGTCGATATCAATCACCAGGTTGCGACTGGCGCTGAATTTGGTCAGCGTGACGCTATTCAGCCAGTCGGGCAGGGTGTCCATCCACAACTGCTTCCAGTTGGCAGGCAGCGTATATTCCAGCCCAACGATGGCCGCATCGTTCAGCACCAGCGCTTTTCCGCTGCGCGTCCAGTAGCCGGATGTACGCACCATTCCGTTTTCCCAGCGAGTGGTAAACTGCTGCATCGCGATGCCCGCCGGGGTAAATTCCGCGTTTATAATCGGGTCGAACAAATGCAGCGAACCGTAGATAAACTCATTGGCATTCATCGACAACTGGCCGTCATCCGTATGCCAGTCGCCTTTGGTTAGCGTCAGGTTACGCAGCGTCAGGTCCAGATCGGCAATTGCCCATTCTGGCCCCTGCAGACGGGCATCGGTCACATCCAGCCGCCCGATTTGCAACGACGGCAGAGTCGTGAGCGGTGCAAAGAAATCTTTCAGCGATTTGCCGCTCTGCAGGCGAATATCAGTCAGCCGCAGGTTATCCACCACCCAGCCGCCATCCGCGTCGCGTCGTGCATTGCCGGTCAGCGAACCCCGCGCCATATCTGCACCGATGGTGGTTAATGTGACCGTGCCTTTATCAATGCTGCCCTGAATCAACACATTGCTGGCGGGCACGCCGTTAAGCGTCATCGAACCCGCGCTCATCTGAATTTGCGCCTGCGTGCCGAGCACATTGCCCTCGACAGGCTGCCAGGGGCTTACGCCGCCGGTGACGCGTTGCGCACTCAGATCCCAGCCGGTCGCCGGGCTGTTAAAGGCCATATTGCTCAGTTGCAGACGGTCAGCCTGGAAGGGGAGTGGCGCGGTGGCCGGGGACAGATTCAGCGTGCCGTCCTGCAGCAAAATGGTGTCGGTGTGGAGAGGATCAGTGAACTGGCGGCTACTCAGGCCGATATCAACGGTTTTGGCGACCAGCGTAGCGGGCTGCCCTTTACGGCCAAAATTGACGTTGCGTAACAACACATGGGAAGGCGAGGAAAGCTGGTGGTCAATGGCCTCAACGGTGAGGTGATATTGACTCTTTTCGTTTACCCAGTTAGTAACCTGCGTTGCACCCCAGCGGGTCTGCAGCAGGAAATAACCGGCCACCATCGCCAGCAGCAGGATGACAATGACGAAAATTAGCAGCTTTCCAATAAATTTCATGATCTTCCACCCTCGTAAGCCTGTACAGGAGTTATGCACGATTTATGCGCATTCCTCAAGGCACGAATGGTGAAAGAGCGTTACAGAGGCAACGGAATATATCCGCTGCCTCTGTTGGGATTACGGCTTATCGGTAGGGAAAACCAGGTTCAGCACGATAGCGGTGATGCCACCGGCAGCGATGCCGGAAGAGAGCAGGTTTTTCAGCCAGTCAGGGGCGAATTGCAGAATCATTGGCTGCTGGGAGACGCCCAGGCCAACGGCCAGCGACAGGGCGATGATCATGATTGCGCGGCGGTTCAGCGGCTCGCGGGAAACGATACGTACGCCAGATGCGGCAATGGTACCGAACATCACCAGCGTTGCACCGCCGAGCACCGGCTCAGGCAGTTGCTGAATGAAGGCGGCAACGGCCGGGAACAGACCCATCACCATCAGCATGACGGCAACGAAGAAACCCACATAACGGCTGGCGACGCCGGTGAGCTGAATCACGCCGTTGTTCTGCCCGAAACAGGAGTTCGGGAAGGTATTGAACACCGCAGAAACAAAGGAGTTCAGGCCGTTTGCCAGTACGCCGCCTTTCAGGCGATTCATATAGGCCGGGCCGGAAACCGGCTGCTCAGAAACGTCAGAGGTTGCAGTGATATCACCGATGGTTTCCAGCGAGGTGATCATAAACACCAGCATCAGCGGCAGCAGCAGGTTCCAGTCGATGCTCAGGCCATAATACAGCGGCGTGGGGATCATAAAGGTGCTGCCCGGTGCGTTGTAAGCCGGGAGCATACCCATCATCATGGCGACGAGGTAGCCGACTGCCATCGCAATGACCAGAGAGGCGATACGCAGGTACGGGTTACGCTGGCGGTTCAGCAGAATGATGATGGCAAGAACAATACCTGCCAGCAGCAGGTTTTTCGGCGCGCCAAAGGTATGGTTTGCCATCGCGGCGAAGCCACCGCCCACAGACGTCAGGCCGACCTGAATCAGCGACAGGCCGATGATCATAACCACCACGCCGGAGACCAGCGGGGTAATGATGCGGCGGGCAAATGGCAGAATGCGGGAGATAACCATCTCGGTACAGCTTGCCAGCATCAGGGAGCCGAACAAGGCGGCCATCATCGTCGGCACATCGGCGCCGCCGGTTTTCAGTGCGGTTCCGCCCATAATTAATGGCGCAACGAAGTTAAAGCTGGTGCCCTGAATAGACAGCAGGCCGGACCCGACCGGGCCCCAGGCTTTAATCTGGATGATAGATGCGACGCCGGAGGCGAACAGCGACATGCTGATGATGTGCTGCGTATCCTGAGCCGGTAAACCCAGCGCCTGGCAAATCAGCAGGCCTGGCGTGATAACGCCAACAAACATCGCCAGCAGGTGCTGAAGCGCGGCAAAAATGGTTTGCGCCAGCGGTGGGCGGTCTTCAAGGCGGTAGATCAGCTCACTGGGCTGGGTATGCGCAACCGTTTGCGCATTTTCGGACTCGATGGTGTTGACAGACATCGCAAACAATCCCCTGATGGAAAAGCGGAGATTCTATCGGACTGTTTGGTAAAAGCAAACGGTTGCTAAACAATAAAACGTACTTTTATAAAGAATGTTGAGAGCGGCAAATTGGGTTCTAAGGCCCCCTGATTTTAGGTGGTTCGCGCTTTTATCGTTCCGCAGACTTTGCGCAATGCTAAAATCATCGGCAATTGCGCATGATAATTAAAAATTAGGGATTGATATGAAAGGAAAAATATTGCTCGCCCTGGCCTTTTTCTCTGCCGGATGTCTCGCTGACGAATACGATCTGCATACCTGCCGTAATGGCAGTTTCCCCAGTTGGCCAGGCGTCTTCAATCAGGCAAAAGTAAAAGCCGGTGATGATGCCAAAGTGCATTTTTACCGCGACGATGACGGCTGCCCCGGTCAGGGTGAAGTCTGCGCAACAAAACCGTATCTGGTGGCGGGTGACACGGTACTGGTAGCACAAGAAGTGCCGGGCTGGAGCTGCGTCTGGTACTCAGGGAAAAAGCATGAATTTGTCGGCTGGATGCCCACTAAAACCTTAGAAAAGCAGCCGATTCACAACGCGACGCTCGCCGAATGGACCGGTAAATGGCATGCCGAATTGGGTGACAATGAAATTCATATTACGTCTGTGGGGAAAGGGCAGATTAACGTCGAGGGACAGGCAACCTGGTATGGCGGGAAAGATTCGCAAGGATATGACATTGTCCATACCGGCGATCTTGATGAAACAATAACGCCACAAGGGAATGCGCTGCACTGGGGAAACCCGAAAGAGGAATACACGTGCAGCGGGGCGGCACAACTGGTCAATGGCAACTTAATCGTTCGTGATAGCGGCTATTGCGGCGGCATGAACGTCAGTTTTGATAACGTCTATCACAAACAGTAATCAGGCGTTTGAATAGCGCTCTGTTTCCGGCATCCAGCGCTCGATTAGGGCTTCGGCCTGCCGGGGATAGCGTTCGTGAATATGACGGGCAATGCGCTGCACTTCCGGGATCATCGCCTGGTCGCGCAGCAAATCAGCCACTTTGAACTCGGCATTCCCGGTTTGACGGGTGCCGAGCAGTTCGCCGGGGCCGCGAATCTCCAGATCTTTTTGCGCAATCACAAAGCCGTCGTTACTGTCGCGCAGCACCTGCAGGCGTTTTTGCGCGGTTTTCGACAGCGGTGATTTGTAGAGCAGCACGCAGTGTGAGGCTACCGCGCCGCGTCCGACACGACCGCGTAGCTGGTGGAGTTGCGCAAGACCCAGACGCTCCGGGTTTTCGATAATCATCAGACTGGCGTTGGGCACGTCCACGCCCACTTCGATCACGGTGGTCGCCACCAGAAGATGCATCTCGCCCTGTTTAAAAGCCTGCATCACCGCCTGTTTTTCCGCAGGCTTCATGCGCCCGTGAACCAGGCCAACAGTGAGCTCCGGCAAGGCCAGCTTTAACTCTTCCCACGTGGCTTCCGCTGCCTGGGCTTCCAGCAGGTCGGACTCTTCAATCAATGTACAGACCCAGTAGGCCTGGCGACCTTCCCCGGTACAGGCGTTGCGTACGCGATCGATAATATCGCTGCGTCGGGTATCCGGAATGGCAACGGTGGTCACAGGCGTTCGGCCCGGTGGGAGTTCGTCGATAACCGAGGTATCGAGATCGGCATAGGCGGTCATCGCCAGGGTGCGCGGAATGGGCGTTGCGGTCATGATCAACTGGTGGGGATGGAAGCCCTGTTGCTGGCCTTTCTCCCACAGCGCCAGGCGCTGATGTACGCCAAACCGATGCTGTTCGTCGATAATCACCAGCGCGAGACCGTTAAACTGCACCTGTTCCTGGAAGATGGCGTGCGTGCCGACGATCATTTGTACCTGGCCGCTGGCAATGGCCTCTTGCTGCGCCTGGCGCGCTTTGCCTTTCTGCTTACCCGCCAGCCAGCCCACTTCCACGCCGAGCGGCGCGAACCAGTTACGGAAATTGTTGGCGTGTTGTTCAGCCAGCAGCTCGGTCGGCGCCATCAGGGCCACCTGATTGCCGTTCGCGATCGCCCGCAATGCCGCCAGCGCTGCCACCAGCGTTTTCCCGGAACCCACGTCGCCCTGTACAAGGCGCATCATCGGCACATCGAGCGCCATATCGCGTTCAATTTCTGCCACCACGCGCGCCTGTGCGCCGGTAGGTTTGAACGGCAGCGAGGCCAGCAGAGCATTTTTCAGCGTATCCTGAGGATTCAGCGGCTTTGCGTGATAACGCTGCGCCCCGGCACGCAACGCCAGCATGCTGAGATTGTGTGCCAGTAACTCTTCGAGAATTAAACGTCTTTGCGCCGGGTGTTGCCCGGCTTCCAGCTCAGCAAGCTGCAGTGTCGGCGGTGGACGATGCAGAGTGCGCAAGGCTTCCGGCAGTGTCATCAGCCCCTGTGCCAGCTCTGGCGGTAGCAGTTCAGCAATCGCGCAAGTGGCAAGCAGGTCCAGCGCCTGGTCGGTGAGCTTGCGCAACGTCGCCTGTTTTATCCCCTCGGTCGTCGGATAAACAGGCGTTAAGGTTTCCTGTAATTCCGGGGTGCTGAGATCGCCCTGAACACGGTATTCCGGGTGGATCATCTCTGCGCCGAACTTCCCGCGTTTTGCTTCACCGTAGGCCAGTACGCGACGCCCGGTCGCGAGGCTGTTTTTCATCGCCGCGTTGAAGTTGAAAAAACGCATGGTCAGAATGCCGGAACCGTCGCTTATCTGGCAGGTCATCATCCGACGCCCGCCAAAGGTAATATTGCAATTCAGCACTTCGCCTTCCACCGTGGCATAAATGCCCGGCAGCAGGTCGGCAATGGGGTAGAGTTGGGTGCGATCTTCGTAGCGTAGAGGCAGGTGCAGCAGTAAATCCTGCACCGTGTGCAGGCCGATTTTTGCAAGTTTGCTGGCCTGCGCCGCGCCAACGCCGGTAAGGGTATTGAGGGGAACGGCATCCAACAGGCGACCTTGCATAGGCGTTATCTCGCAGCCTGCATGGTGGCCCACCAGGCTTCGTCGGCATCCACTTCGCCATGCTCGTTGACGCGTGGATAAGGCAGACCTTTGCGTTTTGCCACGCGCGCCAGTACCGGGTAACCGCCTTCAAACAGCCGACGCTGCTGTTCTTCATCCGGCAGCATGCTGTTTTCGCGCAGGTACATGCCGGCATTTTGCCGTTGGCGCTGGGCTTCGTAGAGGATAAGCGCCGAGGCGACGGAGACGTTCAGCGACTGCACCATGCCGATCATCGGGATGATAATGTCCTGATCCGCCAGATCTAATGCTTCCTGGCTGATCCCTGTTTTCTCCTGCCCCATCAAAATACAGGTGGGACGGGTGTAGTCGATCTCGCGAAAATCTACGGCTTTGTCTGAGAGGTGTGTCGCCAGGATCTGCATTCCCGCCGCTTTCAGTTGGGAAACGGCATCACCGATGGTCGGGTGCGTTTTCACTTCCACCCAACTGTTGCTGCCCGCAGCGGATGACAACATGGTATGCATGCGACGACTCGGCCAGACGGCGTGAACTTCATGTACGCCGACGGCGTCTGCGGTGCGGATAATCGCGGAGACGTTATGCGGTTTGTGGACCTGCTCCATGCATACGGTCAGGTCCGGTTGACGCCTGGCTAGCATCTCGCGGATTCGCGCATAACGTTGTGCATTCATATACACTTCATCCTTCAAATTGCCTCAGCGTTAGCCGCACTTTCTCACCCCAGTTACGTACTTCTGTTCGCTCCTGGGGTTTCATTCGCTTGCTGCCTCGATGCAATTCGAATGCTTTGGCGTAGGACATACTAGTTTCGGTTGCGGGTGACTTTAATCACATCCGGCATGACGCGGATTTTGCGCATGATGTTCGCCAGATGGACGCGATCGCGAGACGTCAGACGGATAAAGGCACTGTAAACGCGACCGTCTTTTTCTTCCGTATTCAGGCTTTGAATATTGGAAGACGCGGTGTTGATTGCCGCGGTCAGATTCGCCAGTGCGCCCTGATGGTTGAACATATCCACCTTAATTTCGGTGATAAATTCCTGCGCGGTGTCCTTATCCCACTCAACGGCCATAAACTTCTCTGGCTCTTTCTGGTAGCCACGGATGTTACGGCAAGATTCATGGTGGATAACCAGCCCTTTGCCGGGGCTAACATGCGCCACAATCGGGTCGCCGGGAATCGGACGACAGCACTTCGCGAAGGTGATCAGCACACCATCCGCACCTTTGATCGGCAAATGTCCGCCACTGGCACTGACACTCGTGGCGGTACCGGTGCTTTGCGCTGTCGCCGTCGCTTCGCCCTGCTGCAGGTTCTTCGCCACTACCACGCTCATGGCGTTGCCGAGGCCGATTTCCGCCAGCAGATCGTCAAGCGAGGCAAGCTTCATGCGGTCCAGCTCGCGCTGAATATGTTCTTGCGGGATTTCCGCCAGCTTACGGCTTCCACCCAGTGCGTGGTTGAGCAGACGGCGGCCAAGGCTTACCGAATCATCACGCTTGAGGTTTTTCAGCAACTGACGAATTTTGGCGCGGGCTTTCGAGCTCACGACAAAGTTAAGCCATGCCGCGTTCGGACGAGCGCCCGGCGCGGTAATGATTTCTACGGTTTGCCCGCTGGAAAGCGACTGCGACAGAGGATACGGCTGCCTGTCGACGCGTGCGCCCACACAAGCGTGGCCGATGTCGGTGTGAACCGCATAGGCGAAGTCGACCGGGGTCGCGCCTGCTGGCAGTTCCACGATGCGGCCTTCCGGGGTGAAAACATAAATCTCATCCGGGAAGAGATCAGATTTAACGCTCTCAATAAATTCAAACGAACTGCCTGCGCTCTGTTGCAGTTCGAGCAGGCTTTGCATCCAGCGCTGGGCGCGGATTTGCGCGGTGGTGCTGGTTTCGCCGTGCTCTTTATAGGCCCAGTGCGCCGCAACCCCCATTTCCGCCATCTGGTCCATGTCTTCGGTACGAATTTGCACTTCAACCGGGACGCCGTGAGGACCGATCATCGAGGTGTGCAGAGACTGATAGCCGTTCGCTTTTGGAATGGCGATATAGTCTTTAACGCGACCCGGACGCGGTTTGTAGAGGCTGTGCATCTGGCCCAGCACGCGATAGCAGGTGTCGGAATCATGGACGATAACGCGGAAGGCGTAGATATCCATAATCGAGTGAAAACGCTGCTCTTTGAGCACCATCTTGCAGTAGATGGAGTACAGGTGTTTTTCGCGACCGCTGACGCGACATGGAATTCCCGCTTCCTGCAGTCGCCCTTCGATTTCAGAAAGGATCTTCTGAATCATCTCTTTACGGTTACCACGCGCAGCTTTTACCACTTCTTTAATGACGCGATAACGGTTCGGATACAACGCTTCAAAGCCCAGCTCTTCAAGCTCGGTTTTGATGTGATGAATACCTAAACGGTGCGCCAGCGGGCTGTAAATTTCGAGAGTTTCACGGGCGATGCGGCGACGTTTATCCGGGCGAAGAGAGCCCAGCGTGCGCATGTTGTGGGTACGGTCGGCGAGTTTGATGAGAATGACGCGGATATCCTGCACCATCGCCATAATCATCTTGCGAAAGTTTTCGGCCTGCGCCTCTTTCTTATCGCGGAACTTGAGCTTATCAAGCTTTGACACCCCTTCTACCAGTTCGGCAACGCTTTTGCCAAATAGCTGTTCCATGTCCTGGTAGGTTGCGGGGGTATCTTCAATCACGTCATGCAGCAGCGCGGCCATCAGCGTTTCGTAGTCGAGTTTCATCTCGGCCAGGATACAGGCTACGGCAACCGGGTGCGTGATATAGGGTTCACCACTTGAACGTGTCTGGCCCTCGTGAGCGTCACGTGCAACGAGATACGCCTGCCGAAGACGCTTGATCTGGTCTTCCGGCAGGTAGTTTTGAATCAGTTGATTCAGACTTTCAAACAGATACAAGGGCGACCCGCTTATTGATTAACGACGACCTTCAGCAATAGCGGTAACGGCTTGTAATTCAGCGGCTTCCTGCTCTTGCTGTTCCTGGCGCTCACGTACGTCGAGGATCTGGTTGTTGATCAGACCTTCTTCGATTTCGCGCAGCGCGATAACGGTGGTTTTATCGTTTTCTTCCGGTACCAGCGGATCCTTTCCGCCTACCTGCATCTGACGAGCGCGACGCGCGGCGACCAGTACCAGGTCAAAACGGTTACCAATTTTCTCTACAGCGTCCTGAACAGTTACGCGTGCCATATTTAAAATGCTCCACAGATGGTGATGGACTGGGCATGATACTGAATGTGAGTTCAGTCTGCCAACAGTTTGCTGATTAAAGCGTCATGTCGCTGCATCTGGCGGCCCATACGCAGACGTTCGGCGCGAATGATGGTTTTGAGGTCGCCCAGGGCGGTATCGAAATCATCGTTCACAATAAGGTAATCATACTCTGCGTAATGGCTCATTTCCGCAACTGCTTGCGCCATGCGCTTTGCGATAACATCTTCGCTGTCCTGACCGCGACCACGCAGACGTCTGTCCAGCTCGATTTTCGACGGCGGCAAAATAAAGATGCTGCGCGCCTGCGGCATTCTCATGCGGATTTGCTGCGCGCCCTGCCAGTCAATATCCAGGAATACATCTACGCCGGTTTTAAGAACTTGCTCAATCGTAGCGCGCGATGTGCCGTAATAATTGCCAAATACCTCGGCGTGCTCAAGGAAGGCGTCATCATCAATCATCGTTTTAAATTCGGCATGATTAACGAAGAAATAGTGTTCACCGTGCACTTCACCCGGACGCGGCGCGCGCGTGGTGTGTGAAACAGAAACCTGGGTGTCATACAACGGTTGGGTTTTTAATAAAGCCTGAATGAGGCTTGATTTACCCGCGCCACTGGGGGCGGAAACAATATAAAGCGTGCCTTGAGCCATGAGAGTCTTTTGTATGTGAATTGCGAAAGGAAACTTACATACGTGCCTATTATACACAACGGCGCAACGTGACGTAGCCCTCGTCACACTTTTTACTATGGATAATGGTGTTTTGCGCGCCTTTTCCCTGATTTGCCACCCTTTTTCTGCAAACGGTGAAAAACGCCGGAACCCACCTCGCAAACTCTGTTTTAGTGCCTCGAAAACCTATTTCCGTCGCGATATACCCGCAGCATTCAGCTAAGGAGACGGCGAAATGTGGAAAAGGATATTTATGATGATCGGCGCGGTGGTCTGGAGCGTATGCAGCAACGCGGCCTGCCCGGTGTGGACGCCAGCGCGAGCAGAACAAGAGATTGCACAACTGGAAAAACAGATTGCGCAGTGGAATGAGGATTACTGGCTGCAGGGCGCGAGCGGCGTGAGCGACGATGTTTACGACAATCTCAATGCCCAGCTTGCGAACTGGCGGCGCTGTTTTGGGCAGGAGACGGTCCGTGATGCGCCAGCCGTAGCGGGCGGTACGGTAAGGCACCCGATTGCCCATACGGGGGTTGATAAACTGCGTAATAAAGACGCGCTGTGTAAATGGATGGCGGGTAAAGCAGCGCTTTGGGCACAGCCGAAAGTGGACGGCGTGGCGGTCACACTGGTCTATCGCCACGGCAAACTGGAGCGGGTCATCAGCCGGGGGAATGGGCTGGCAGGCGAAGACTGGACGGAGAATGCCCGCCGTATTCCCGCACTGCCGCAAACTGTTACCGGCGCACTGGCAAACAGCGTCTTACAGGGCGAGCTGTTTTTAAAGCGTGATGGTCATATTCAAAAACAGATGGGTGGCATGAACGCCCGGGCCAAAGTGGCGGGCGCCATGATGAGACGAGGCGGGTCGGATGTGTTAAGCGACATTGCCGTCTTTGTCTGGAGCTGGCCGGACGGGCCGCAAGCGTTAGCGCATCGCCTGCAATTATTAACGCAGGCCGGGTTTGACTGGGTGGAACGCTACAGTGTGCCCGTCAGCAATATCAATGAGGTGGAGGTCCTTCGCGAACGCTGGTTCACTACCGCGCTGCCCTTTGTGACCGATGGCGTGGTGGTACGAAGTGCTCAAGAACCGCAAGGAAAACAGTGGCTCCCGGGGCAGGGTGTCTGGGTTGCGGCATGGAAATATCCACCAGTTGAACAGGTCGCCGAGGTGAAAAATATCCGCTTTACCGTCGGGCGTACCGGGAAAATTGCCGTCGTTGCCCATCTGGAGCCGGTACAACTGGACGATAAACGTGTGCAGCGGGTCAATGTTGGTTCCGTGCGGCGTTGGCAGGAGCTGGATATTGCGCCTGGCGACCGGGTAGTGGTGAGCCTTGCAGGACAAGGGATCCCACGCATTGATGATGTGGTCTGGCGCGGGCAGGTTCGCGTTAAACCGCAGCCGCCTGCCCCGGTTTTCACGCCGCTCACCTGTTTTTATGCCTCGCCAGAATGTCAGGATCAATTTCTGGCCCGGCTGACGTGGCTGAGTTCAAAGCAGGCGCTGGATATTGAGGGGCTGGGGGAGGCGGGTTGGCGTGCGTTGCATCAGGCGCATCGGTTTGAACATCTCTTTTCCTGGCTGGCGTTAACAGAAACGCAGCTACAGGAAACGGCCGGGATAACTCCTGCTCGCGGACGGCAGCTTTGGCATCGCTTCGAACTTGCCCGGGAGCGGCCCTTTGTGCGCTGGGTTTATGCCCTTGGTCTGCCGTTAACGACGTCGGCAATTCAGTCCGCCGGGGATACCCACTGGCAGCAGATGCAGGACCGAAGCGACCAGGCGTGGCAGCGTCTGCCGGGCATCGGTGCCCGGAAAGCCCGCCAGGTCATGACTTTTATTCAGGAGCCGGTGGTTAAGACGCTGGTGGCCTGGCTGGGTGAGCACGGAATTGCTGGCTTTTAGCGCCGTCACTTTTGCAGCAGCGATGAGGTCTTTCGCTATGACAACCATATTTTGCTTTGCGATGTTCCCACGTGTTTATCTCAAGGGCATGATCCTATGGGGCCTGGCGCGATTATCCCTGGATAATGGCGTATTTTTTGTGCATTTCCGAACCCCTGGCAAGCGTCACATTTTTCAGGGTGGTCACAATCGGATTGCTGTCGCTGTCTCCCTGAAATGTCAGCGTACCTGCCGTAAGCACTTTCACATGATCAAACGTGATATCGCGAAAGATGGGGAGCAGATGCCCTTCTTTAGGTTCGTAGCGCGTGTCCAGAACAATCGGGTTTTTCACGTTTTCCATGCAGATATTGCGATAGGTGACTCCGGTGACCAGACCACCGCGCGAGCGGTCGCTTTTAATGCGCAGTCCGTTGGTTGTGCCGTTCAGGGTGAGTTGGTTGACGTCCACATCACTCACGCCTTTATCGACTTCGCTACCAATGGACATGCCGTGCCCGGAGCCAAAGCGGTTATCCACAATGGAGATATGGGATGCGCTGGCATTCCCGGCCTTAATGGCGACATTATCGTCCCCGGTGCCGATCACACTGTGGGTGAGCGTCACGTTCGTCGAGCCCATAGGATCAAAACCATCCGTATTGCGCGCGAAAGCGGGGGTGTCGATAGTGATCCCCCACAGTGTCAGCCCGTTGCTGCGGTTGCCCACTATGTGGAAATTCGGCGCGTTTTTGAGGGTTATCTGATACAGCGTGATATCTGAGGAGTTATCAATCTGGATTAAGCGAGGCGCATTCTGTTTGCTGTCGCTTTTTTGCGCCTCTTTTGCCAGTTGCCACCATGTCTGGTTTCGCCCGGCCATGACCGTGCCACCCTGACCATCAATTGTCCCCTGTCCATAAATCCCGCTGCCAACCGCCTCTTTAATCCAGATAAATGGTTTACAGCCCTTCCCTGAATCATCCAGCGTGCCGCAGGTCTGTTTGCCTGTGTCGAAGCGGGCCGGGTTGGCGACAGCCCTCAGCGTTGCTCCTTTATCAATCGCAAGGCTAACGCCCGATGGCAGGCTGAGTGGGCCACTGTAGAAGGTATCCGTGTTTTCTGATGCGGCCAGATGCACTGTTTTTCCGCGAGCGCAGGTATTGAGCGCCGTCTGGATTGCCTGCGTTGCATCGTCTGTTCCGCTGGCATAAAGGGTCTGACAAGGCGGCGGTGTGACGGGTTGGGTGACGGTGCGCGTATCTCCTGCCTGTGCCCCTGCGGCACAGAGCATCAGTATGGTTGTTAGCGTATGAACATGAAGCGGTTGCGAGGGTGAAGACATAAAAAGTCCGGACAGGTGGAAACCTGAAAATCACAATACCGGGGGCGGTACGGACCTGTAAAGCGATGGCCGGGAGCGGAGGGCAGAAAATAAAAAAGCCCGCAGCGTTGCGGGCTTTCAGGGCACTGGCGCGGGATTATTCGATGTTCTGAATCTGCTCGCGCATCTGCTCAATCAACACTTTCAGCTCAATGGCTGAATTGGTGACATCGGCATTGATAGATTTAGACGCCAGGGTGTTCGACTCACGGTTGAACTCCTGCATCATAAAGTCGAGACGGCGGCCCACAGCCTCTTTCTTCTTGAGGATGTTGTAGGTTTCTTTAACGTGCGCTTCCAGACGGTCAAGCTCTTCGGCAACGTCGATACGTTGTGCCATCAGCACCAGCTCTTGTTCCAGTCGGTTATTTTCCAACTGGACCTGCGCCTCTTCGAGTTTTGCTACCAAGCGGTCGCGCTGCCATTGCAGGATTTCCGGCATCTGTGCACGCACGTTTTTCACTTCAGTGCTGACACCTTCCAGACGCTGCTCAATTAAGGCTTTCAGCGCCTGGCCTTCGGTTTCGCGGGCGATGATAAAATCGTCCAGCGCGCCATCAAGGGCAGACAGAATTTCAGCGGCAATCGCGTCCAGATCCTGTTCCTGAGCGGCCATAACGCCCGGCCAACGCAGAATATCCACCGGGTTGATTTCGCCTTCATCGCTCTGCATTTTGACCCAGTTAGCGGCGTTCACCAGTTGTTTTGCCAGTTTCTCGTTGAGAATCAGTTCGCTTTGGGCGCTGGCGTCAGGTTCAAAACGCAGATTACATTCGATTTTCCCGCGAGTCAGACGCGTACGGATGCGCTCGCGAACCACAGGTTCCAGGCTACGAAATTGTTCCGGCAGACGGAAGTAAGTTTCAAGATAACGCTGGTTTACCGAGCGCAGTTCCCATGAGGCAGAGCCCCAGCTACCCTTGATTTCACGCCGGGCGTAGGCGGTCATACTGCGGATCATAGACGTTCCCGTTTTTTAAGGAGAGATGCGGGGATTATAGCTTTCATGGGCTTATCAGGATAGGAATAACCTTGGTAAGCCAGTATAATGCGCAGCCACATTCGTAACAGCCGGAGAAATCATCATGCGTCCATCAGGCCGTAGCACCACCGAGGTGCGTCCCGTCACCCTGACCCGTAATTACACAAAACACGCAGAAGGCTCCGTGCTGGTTGAATTTGGTGATACCAAAGTGCTGTGCACCGCCACCCTTGAAGAGGGTGTGCCGCGTTTCCTGAAAGGCCAGGGCCAGGGCTGGATCACCGCCGAATATGGCATGCTGCCGCGTTCCACCCACACCCGTAACGCGCGCGAAGCGGCGAAGGGCAAACAGGGCGGGCGCACTATGGAAATTCAGCGCCTTATCGCCCGTGCGCTGCGTGCGGCGGTAGACTTAACGGCGCTGGGTGAATACACCATCACCCTGGACTGCGACGTGATTCAGGCCGATGGCGGTACCCGTACTGCTTCCATCACCGGAGCATGCGTTGCGCTGGCCGATGCGCTGAACGCGCTGGTAAGCGCAGGCAAACTGAAAGCGAACCCGATGAAAGGGCTGGTGGCGGCGGTTTCAGTCGGCATCGTCAATGGCGAAGCGGTTTGCGATCTGGAATACGTTGAAGACTCCGCAGCGGAAACCGATATGAACGTGGTGATGACCGAAGATGGGCGCATCATTGAAGTTCAGGGCACCGCCGAGGGCGAACCGTTCACCCACGAAGAACTCCTGACCTTGCTGGCGTTGGCCCGAGGGGGAATCGAATCGATTATTGCGACGCAGAAAGCGGCGTTGGCAAACTAGTTTTTAAGGCGACTGAGAAGTCGCCTTTTTTTTGTCCATAGAAAAGTGAAACCCTTTCCCAGCCGGCGTAATTGGCGAAGACCGTTTGAACGCGGACAGCGCGGAAAATCCGGAACGTACACGAAGTACGTGAGGATTTGAGCACTGCCCGGGTTAAAACTGGCAAGTAAGATAACCTGATGGGATAGGTTCTAAGATGAGGAGCGAATCCATGAAACAGTATCAGCGTGAGTTTATTGAGTTTGCGCTTAACAAACAGGTGCTCAAGTTTGGCGAGTTCACCCTGAAATCCGGGCGTAAGAGCCCCTATTTCTTTAACGCCGGCCTGTTTAATACCGGGCGTGATCTGGCGTTGCTGGGCCGTTTTTACGCCGCCGCGCTGGTGGATTCGAAAATTGATTTCGACCTGTTGTTTGGCCCGGCCTACAAAGGTATCCCTATTGCGACCACCACAGCAGTCGCGCTTGCTGAGCACCACGAGCGTGACGTGCCGTATTGCTTTAACCGCAAAGAGGCCAAAGACCACGGCGAAGGCGGTACGCTGGTCGGTAGCGCATTGCAGGGCCGCGTCATGCTGGTGGATGACGTGATCACTGCCGGTACGGCAATTCGCGAATCTATGGAGATAATCCAGGCGAATGGCGCGACGCTGGCTGGCGTGCTGATCTCCCTTGATCGTCAGGAGCGTGGACGCGCGGATATTTCCGCGATCCAGGAAGTGGAGCGCGACTACGGCTGCAAAGTGATTTCAATTATCACCCTGAAAGAGCTGATTGCTTATCTGGAAGAGAAGCCGGAAATGGCTGACCATCTGGCCGCGGTGAAGGCATATCGGGAAGAGTACGGCATTTAATAGCATTCCCGGAGGCGCGGTGCTTACCGGGGATATAACGGTGTGGTGGCCCGGATATGGTGAAGCGGTATCCGGGCTGGTACATCAGGCTGCGTTAAACGAGCTTTGCGCCCTGCGTATTGACGTAAAGTGAATAAATCGAAGTACTTGAAGCCATAAAGAGGCGGTTACGTTGTTCACCGCCAAAGCAAAGATTAGCGCAGCGTTCCGGTAGCTGGATCACGCCGATGTTTTTACCCTGTGGGTTAAACACACGTACGCCATCAAGCTCTTCCGTCCCCGTTCCCCAGCCGCACCAGAGATTACCGTCAATATCACAGGCGATGCCGTCCGCTGTACCGTTTCCACAGTCGATATGAGTTCGTTTGTTTTTCAGTTCGTTGCCTACAACATCCCATGCCAGTATCAGGCGATTGGGTGTGGCGCGTCCTTCTACTACGTATAGTGTCTTTTCATCAGGTGAAAAACAGATACCGTTCGGGCCTTTCACATCGCCCAGAACCACGGTGAGTTTGCGGCTTTCTGGGTCAAGACGGTAAACATTTTGCGGCAATTCCGGCGTGGCTTTATGTCCTTCATAGAATCCGGAGATGCCAAAAGGCGGGTCGGTAAACCAGACTGAACCGTCTGATTTCACTGCGATATCATTAGGTGAATTCAACGGCTTGCCACCAAAATTATCCGCCAGAACAGTGATTGAACCATCATACTCAGTACGCGTTACACGGCGAGTGTCGTGCTCACAGCTGATCAGACGCCCCTGTCGATCCCGTGCGTGGCCGTTAGCGTAGTTTGCCGGATGGCGAAAAACACTGGTTTGCCCGGTGGATTCATCCCAGCGCATTATTGCGTTATTAGGGATATCGCTCCAGAGCAGCATACGTGTATCGCCAAACCAGACGGGGCCTTCAGCCCAGCGATACCCAGTTGCAATTTGTTCCACTTTTGCGCTGGAAAGCATATAGCGGCGAAAGCTGTCATCCACCGCTATGATGCGTGGATCGGGGTAACGGCTGGATGGCATCCATGACGCGAAACTTTTCTGACTGATTAATAGTGACGCGGTGGCAATTCCGCTTAGTTTTAGCAAATCCCGCCGTGATGTTGCCATCAAACCTCTCCTTGTTTGGTGTGTTAATACTGTAATTTTTGTTAGGTAAAAGTATTGTTCCGGAAGAAGAGTAAAAGATGTCCAGTGGCGGAACATCTGGCAACGTAATGAATTATGTTGGGCTTTTTCACAAACGGGCGGAAAAGGGAAGGGAATGCAGCCCCTGGAGGCTGCAGAGGAATATTACTGCAACTGCGCGGCCAGCAAGGGCCAGCGTGCTTCAAACTCATCGGTTGGACTGTATTTGAACTCGCTACGCACATAGCGCGACAACATCCCCTCACAAAACGACAGCAACTGGCTTGCCAGCAGCGTTTCGTCAGTGACGTAGCCTTCGCCTTCACGCATCTTCTTTTCGCGCAGCACCTGGCGAATCTGGGATTCGATACGCTCGAAAAGCTGATTGATACGCCCTTGTAAGCGATCCTGTTCAAACATCAGCGCATGACCGGTAAGAATGCGGGTCAGCCCTGGATTACGCTCACCAAACCCCAGAATCAGTTGCACAATCAGACGCAGGCGCGCTGTGGTGTCCTTTTCATCTTTCATGATCAGGTTGATACGGGTAATCAGGCTATCTTCGATAAACTCAATGAGGCTATCGAACATGCGTGTCTTGCTAGGGAAATGACGGTACAAAGCGGCCTCGGAGACGCCAACAGACGCCGCCAGTTTTGCCGTCGTGATGCGTTGACTTCCATCGCTGGATTCAAGCATCAGTGCCAGAGACTGAAGTATTTCTTCGCGACGATTCCTTTTCGCGGTTTGTTTTTCTGCCATGTTGCAAAATACCCCTGAAATAAGCGCTTATCAGGCGAACATCCACGCGGCGACCGCAAACCGGCGTTTGCGGAAATGTTATGGCGTTATTTCGCCGTAGGATGCGTTAAATGGGCTGCTTATTTACGCCCGGAGTGACCGAAGCCACCTTCACCACGATCTGTGGCGTCAAACTCTTCAACCAGATTAAATTCAGCCTGAACGACCGGGACAAACACCATTTGCGCGATGCGCTCACCGGGTTCAATGGTAAAGCTGTCCTGACCACGGTTCCAGACGGATACCATCAATTGCCCCTGATAGTCAGAGTCAATGAGCCCTACCAGGTTACCCAGCACAATACCATGCTTATGGCCAAGGCCAGAGCGCGGCAGAATCACTGCGGCAAGCGACGGATCGGCAATATGAATCGCCAGACCGGTCGGCAGCAGGGTGGTCGCGCCCGGTGCCAGCTCTACGGCGTCGTCGAGACAGGCACGCAGATCAAGGCCGGCAGAACCGGCGGTGGCGTAGGTCGGCAGTGGGAATTGCTTGCCTACACGCGGGTCCAGAATCTTAACGTCGATTTTTTTCATCATAACGGGTAACGATCTCGTCCAGTAATAAGTGGCCTAACTGTTCCTTGCTCTTTAGCGGTAAATGTTTATCGCCATCCTGCCAGAAAAGATGCAAAGCGTTATTGTCGCTATTAAAGCCTTGATTTGATTGCGAAACGTCGTTAGCGCAGATCAGGTCGAGGTTTTTGCGGGCACGTTTTTGCCGGGCATATTCTTCCACATTATTTGTTTCGGCGGCAAACCCAACGACATAGGGGCGATGCTCGGTCAACGCGGCGACACCGGCGACGATATCCGGGTTTTTGACCATTTTTATTGTTAATTCATCGCCTTGCTTTTTGATTTTTTCGTCGGCAATGGCGGCGGCGCGATAATCCGCGACGGCGGCACAGCCAATAAAAATGTGCTGCTGCTGAGCAAGACCCTGTACCGCGGCCTCCATCTCCAGAGCGGTAGTCACGTCAATCCGTTTGACCCATGCTGGCGTTGCCAACGACACCGGGCCTGCCACCAGCGTCACGTTAGCGCCACGACGGGCGGCCGCCGCAGCGATGGCAAAGCCCATCTTGCCGGAGCTGTGGTTTGTAATATAACGCACCGGATCCAGCGGCTCGCGGGTCGGGCCGGCGGTAATCATGATGTTCAGATGTTGCAGATCGTTGACAGGCGAGAAATGCGCGGCGGCGAGATCAACGATGGTTAGCGGATCCAGCATCCGGCCCGGCCCAATGTCGCCGCAGGCCTGGCTGCCGCTATCCGGGCCCCACAATAACAGGCCGCGCGAGGCCAGCACCTCTAAATTATGCTGAGTGGCGGCGGCGCGATACATCTGCTGGTTCATGGCAGGCACAACCGCAACCGGAGAAGGCGTGGCAAGGCAGATTGTTGACACCAGGTCATTGGCCATACCGGCGGCGACGCGTGCGATTAAATCGGCGGTGGCGGGGGCGAGAATGACCAGGTCGGCCCATTTGCCAAGCTCAATATGGCCCATTGCGGCTTCGGCGGCCGGGTCGAGCAGACTGTCGGAAACCGGGTAGCCGGAAACCGCCTGCAGGCTCAGCGGCGTAATAAAGGCTTTCGCTGCTTCGGTCATCGCAACGCGCACATCGGCGCCGCGATCGCGCAGACGACGCACCAGTTCAGGCGCTTTGTAAGCCGCGATACCGCCGCTTATGCCGAGAACGATTTTTTTACCCGCCAGACTCATCATGACTCTTTCCTGTTGGATTTCACCAGAAGGCGGGCATTTTATCACAATCCTGGTGCTATCGTGCTTTTGCCCGTCGTGCTCTTTGCGAGGTATTACGCAAGTGTGGCGATCCCGTGTCGATGGCCCTTTTCGCTTGTGGCAGCATGGTGCGTAAAAGGGAGGATTCGACATGGATATAGTTTATTTACCCCCATTGCCCAGAGAAAAAATGATGAGTGCGGGCATTGAGTCGCTGACGGATGTCGAGCTACTGGCGCTGTTTTTACGCACTGGCACACAGGGGAAATCAGTGATGACGCTTTCCCGCGATTTGCTGCAGCACTTCGGCTCACTCTACGGGCTGCTCTCGGCGGACTATAAAGATTTTGCCAACGTTAATGGCATTGGGGTGGCGAAATACGCGCAATTAAAAGGCATTGCCGAGCTGGCGCGGCGCTACTACAGCGTTCGGCTACTGGAAGAAACATCATTGTTAAGCCCGGAGCTGACCCGGGAATTTCTGCAAAGCCAACTGACGGGCGAAGAGCGCGAGATCTTTATGGCGATCTTTCTCGACAACCAAAATCGGGTGTTGAAGCATTGCCGTCTTTTTTCCGGCACCATTAATCAGGTGGAAGTGCATCCGCGCGAAATTGTCCGCGAGGCGATTAAAGTGAATGCCGCCGCCGTGATCCTTGCGCATAATCATCCTTCGGGTAGCGCTGAACCCAGTAAAGCGGATAGAATCATCACCGAAAGGGTGGTGAAGTGCTGTCAGTTTATGGATATTCGTGTGCTCGATCATCTGGTGATAGGCCGTGGAGAGTACGTTTCGTTCGCAGAGCGGGGCTGGATTTAGACCTCTTTGGGCGATCCATCGGGATCTTTGTCTGTTCGGGACTTGAGCACATCGCCGACTCAGCGTATACTACGCCACCTTTGAGAATCTCGGGTTTGGCAATTGGGCCTGGCTACACGAGTTCGCTTAGAACCGTCAGACCAGGCTGTGAAAGCCTGACGAGGCGCCAATACCCCATACGAAGCTCGAGCTAATTTGATTTTTGGAGAATAGACATGTCCCGAGTCTGCCAAGTTACTGGCAAGCGTCCGGTGACCGGTAACAACCGTTCCCACGCACTGAACGCGACTAAACGCCGTTTCCTGCCGAACCTGCACTCTCACCGTTTCTGGGTTGAGAGCGAGAAGCGTTTTGTCACCCTGCGCGTATCTGCTAAAGGTATGCGTGTAATCGATAAGAAAGGCATCGATACAGTTCTGTCTGAACTGCGTGCCCGTGGCGAAAAGTACTAAGTACTTAGAGGAAATAAATCATGGCTAAAGGTATTCGTGAGAAAATCAAGCTGGTTTCTTCTGCTGGTACTGGTCACTTCTATACCACCACGAAGAACAAACGTACTAAGCCGGAAAAACTGGAGCTGAAAAAATTCGATCCAGTTGTCCGTCAGCACGTTCTTTACAAAGAAGCAAAAATTAAATAATTTGCGCTTTCTTTGTACGAAAACCTCGCTTCGGCGGGGTTTTTTGCATTTTGCCCTTCGTAGTTTGAGCCGCAGGTACGTTAGCTGTGTACGCTCACCCTGGTCCCCTACTCAGGTAAGCGCCCGGGATTCACTTCTTGCCGCCTTCCTGTGACTCAAATTACATTGGGGAAATAAGGAGAAATAAACATGCCAGAATTACCCGAGGTAGAAACCAGCCGCCGCGGTATTGAACCGCATCTGGTCGGCGCCAAAATTCTTCATGCTGTCGTCCGTAACGGGCGCCTCCGGTGGCCTGTCTCGGATGAAATTCATCGCCTGAGCGACAAACCGGTTCTCAGCGTGCAGCGCCGTGCCAAATACCTGCTGCTGGAGTTACCGGACGGCTGGATAATCATCCATCTGGGGATGTCCGGCAGCCTGCGTATTCTCACCGAAGACCTCCCGGCGGAAAAACATGACCATGTCGATCTGGTAATGAGCAATGGCAAAGTGCTGCGTTACACCGATCCACGACGCTTTGGCGCCTGGCTGTGGGCGAAAGAGCTGGAAGGTCACAATGTGCTGGCGCATCTGGGGCCGGAACCGTTAAGCGAGGCGTTTAATGCCGATTACCTGCAACAGAAATGTGCGAAGAAGAAAATCGCCATCAAACCCTGGCTGATGGATAACAAGCTGGTGGTAGGGGTGGGCAATATCTACGCCAGCGAGTCGCTGTTTGCCGCCGGGATCCATCCTGACAGACTGGCCTCGTCACTGTCGCGCGAGGAGTGTGAGTTGCTGGTGCGGGTGATTAAAGCCGTGCTGCTGCGTTCGATTGAGCAGGGCGGTACCACGCTGAAAGATTTTCTGCAAAGCGACGGTAAGCCCGGGTATTTTGCGCAGGAATTGCAGGTCTATGGACGTAAAGGAGAGCCGTGCCGGGCGTGTGGTACGCCGATTATCGCGTCAAAACATGCGCAGCGCGCGACGTTTTATTGCCGCCAATGCCAGAAGTAAAGTGCGGTGGTTGCGTTTATCCCGGCTCGCGCCGCGCTTAGCCGGGTTACAGGTTTCCAGCCGTCTGCGGACTGGTAGCCCGGACAAGGCGCGTCAAGCGCCGCCTCCGGGAAGAACGCCCTACAGCTTTTTCAGCAGCGCCTGGTGGACATTGGCTGGCAGGAAATGAGTGACATCACCGGCATGGCGCGCCACCTCTTTTACAAGAGTGGAGGAAATAAACGACCACTCTTTTGATGGCATCAGAAATACGCTTTCCAGGTCAGGCATCAGATGGCGATTCATATGCGCCAGTTGCATCTCATATTCAAAATCTGCCACCGCACGCAGGCCACGAATCAGAATGTTCGCCTGCTGGGCGCGCGCAAAATTGGCCATCAGATCGCTAAAGCCCATCACCGTGACGTTCGGAATCTGTTTGGTTGCTTCCTGAGCCAGCGCCACGCGCTCATCGAGCGTAAACATTGGTTTTTTGCTTGGGCTGGCAGCAATCGCCATCACCACTTCATCGAACATGGCGGCGGCGCGGGTCACGATATCAATATGCCCGTTAGTGATGGGATCAAACGTACCGGGATAAATTGCTTTTGTGCTCATCGCTTAGGCTTTCTCGCTGTAACCGTGGTTTAGCGCCCACAGTTCGGTGTATTTGTTGAAAGTATACTGCGCATTGACCACCGCGAGCAGCCAGCCTTGTTTGCCATCCAGCACGCCACCGCGCAGCAGCAGCGTTTTCAGGAACGCCCCCAGCGTATGGGTGAAAATACCCGCCAGCGATGCCTTCTTGCCCTTCTGATGACGTTCTTGCGCCCAGGCCGTGGCGTAATTGAGCTGTTTGCGCTGAAAGCTGGCGAAATCACGGCAGGTTAAATGCAGCAGGTCGCCTTTCAGCTCGATAACTTTTGCGCCCTGGGTGTCCAGTGACTCATGTACGAGACTGGCGTTGTACTGGTAGCGCTCGCGTGGGTAGAGCCGTATCACCCGGTCAGGGTACCAGCCACTGTGACGCATGAAACGTCCCAGAAAAAAGTTACGGCGGGCGATGCTGTAAACCGCATCCGGCTGTGGGGCATCAAGCACCGCGCGAATAGATTGCGCCAGTTCCGGTGTGACCCGTTCATCGGTGTCAATCATCAGGACATAGTCACCGCTGGCAAGGCGTTGCGCCTTCTGGCGCTGAATACCATAGCCCTGCCAGTTGGTATCAGTGAAAACCTTTACCCCTGCCGCGCGCGCGACCTCTGATGTTGCATCCTGGCTGCCGGAATCGAGCAGGATAATTTCATCGGCCCATGCGACTGACGCTAAGCAATCTGGCAGCAGGTCTGCCGCGTTTTTGGCGATCATGACCACCGACAGGCGTTGAGACATTAATGGCTCCGCTGAGGCAAATACGGTTGCAGGAGTTGCAGCAGACGCGTCAGCGCGCCCTGGTTCTGATGCAGGACTTCAACGGCGTGGCGACCACACCACAGACGGTAATCTTCGTCGGTCAGCAAGGTCGAGACCTCTTTGACCAGCGAGTCGGCATCGGTGACGGTAATCAGGCCATCAGCCGCTTGCAGGCGCGCGCAGATATCTTTGAAGTTGAAGGTGTGTGGCCCCATCAGCACAGGAATGGCATGTGCTGCCGGCTCCAGCGGGTTATGACCGCCGCGCTCGACCAGGCTGCCGCCGACAAAGGCCATATCAGCAATACCGTAAAGCAGCATCAGTTCACCCATGGTATCGCCAATAACGACCTGAGTACTGCCGGAAGGAATTTCACCCGAGCTTCTCATGATGAAACTAAAGCCGCCTTTGCGCACCATTTCGCGGGCGTCAGGGAAGCGCTCCGGGTGACGCGGCACCAGGATCAGCAGTAAATCAGGGAACGTCTCCAGCAACTTGCGATGTGCCTGCAGGATAATCGTCTCTTCGCCGTCGTGGGTGCTGGTCGCAATCCATACTTTACGGCGAGGCGCCCACTGACGCCGCAATGTTATGGCTTTGGCGGCTAATTCCGGGGTGACGGAGATATCAAATTTCAGGCTGCCGGTAACGGCGAGCTGGCCCCGTTTCAGGCCCAACTGCAGAAAACGATCGCCATCTTCCTGGGTTTGCGCGGCAATCAAGGTGATTCTGCTGAGTAGACGACGCATAAATCGTCCCAGTTTGCCGTAGCCTTTGGCCGAACGGTCCGACAGGCGCGCATTGGCGATCACCAGCGGAATTTTGCGACGGTTCAGCGCGGCAATCATATTGGGCCACAGTTCGGTTTCCATCACGATCACCAGCTTTGGGCGAACCGTATCGAGAAAACGGCCCATCGCGCCGGGCAGATCGTAAGGGAGATAGACATGATGAACATCTTTGCCGAAGGCAGACATCACCCGCTCTGAGCCCGTCGGTGTCATGGTGGTGACGGTAATTGGCAGCATGGGATAGCGGTGGCGCAATGCACGTACCAGCGGAATGGCCGCCAGCGTTTCGCCAACGGAGACGGAATGCAGCAAAATACCGTCCGGCTTCACTTTATTACGGCAAAAACCATAGCGTTCAGCCCAGCGTTTACGATAAGCCGGGGCCTTGCGGCTGCGAAGCAGAAGCCGCAGCCACACCAGAGGCTGAATTAAGTAGAGCAGGATGGTATACAACAATTCCAAGCGATTATCCGTTTTTTGAGTTTCGGCGGGCAAATTCTAAGCATTTAGCCCGCTTAAAGCTATCTCTTTGGCGCATTGATACTGCGCCAGGGCTATAGCGGGAACGCGGCACACGCTATGCGACATCGCGGTATTTTTTAATCCGGAAATAACGGCGCCCCAGACGCCAGCGTAAACGCAATGAGCTGGCATTGGTCCAAATCAGCCGCCAGATTCCACGATCGAAAAACTCACTGATGATAATACGTTTTTTCGCTTCATCTTTCATTTCATCGAACGTATGAATAATGCCAAGTCCCTCTTTGGCGATTTGCCAGCGACAGGCGGAGATGTTACGCGCCTTATCCGGGTAACGCTTATTGATGGCGTCCAGCATCTCAAGAATTTTCATGTAATGGCGCGCTGAGCGCATCAGCGTATCGTCATTGTCCGGCTTGTGCGATACCGATTCCGAATGAATGTAGTAGTCATAAAAGGATTCACTGGTGTACTGCACGCGTTCTGCAGCCAGCAGCACTTCCGTGGTCCAGGGAATATCCTGATGACGCAGCCCCGGTTCGAAATGAAAATTGTGCCGGGTAATAAATTCCCGGCGATAGATATTCAGCCAGGTGACGTGCAGAAATTTGCGCGAGTCGAGCGCGGTTTTCAGCCAGACGTGGCCCGGCAATACCGGTGTGGAAGATAAGCGCTCAGGTGGGAAAATAGGGTGGCTTTCACGGTTCTTTTCGTAAACATAGCGGCCATTACAGGTGGCAACATCAAGATTGCCTTTTTCAGCCATATCCAACAGCGTGCGGAACATCCCAGGGTAGAGCTTGTCGTCAATATCCGGGAAGGTCAGGTATTTACCTTTCGCAATGGCAAGGCCGGAATTTCGTGCGACGGAAACGCCCTGGTTTTCCTGTTGAATTAGCGTAACGTTTTGCATTCTGTCGCGCCAGGCATCGATAACGGCCAGGCTGTCATCGGTCGAACCATCATTTACCAGGATCAGTTCATAGCTTTCAAGCTGCTGTTGTTCAATGCATTCAAAAAACTGTGCGAGAAATTTCCCGCCGTTATACACCGCGACCACGATGCTCAGTAAAGGGTTTTGACTCATAAAAGATCCGGTATCGGTAAGGTGCCAGTTACTCTTTGCCCAACTGGCGATATTGCTGACAGATTGTCTCCACGCTGAATTTTTCCAGCGCAGCCTGCTCAATAATCGGCGGGTTAGTGTAAATGCTTTGCATCGCCTGAGCCAGCGCAGGGCTATTGAGGTCTGCAAGCCCTTGCGCCAGCGGGCCCGTCAGGATCTCCGGGATGCCGCCCGGACAACGGGTACTGGCAACGGGAGTGCCCAGAATCAGCGCTTCTATGACCACATTGCCCAGGCCTTCGCTATCGGAGCTGAGTACCAGCATGCGTGCCTGCTTCATCCATGAATGTGGGTTGCTCTGAAAACCTTTAAACAGCACGCGGTCCGCCACACCCAGTTTTTCAGCCAAGGCGCGCAAACGCTCTTCTTGCTCTGGTTTGCCCTGGCCGAGCATCACTAACGGCGCGTCGATGTGACTCAGCGCATAGGCTTCAATCAGGCGGTCCTGACGTTTTCCGGGATGCAGGCGCCCGACGTGGATAATGTAATCCTGCCCGGCCATCTCAAAGGGAGCCTCGGCGCTTGCGCGGATCGCGGCAATATCAAAAGGGTTATAAATGGTTTTCAGTTGTGCAGGCTGAATGGCGAATTGTTCGACCAGATCCTGCCCGACGGCGCTGGAGACGCTAACGATATTACGCCCCTGGTAAACGCGTTTAATTTTCTGCTGTTTCAGCCAGCGGTCAAAGCCTGTGCGATGACCAAGATAAGAGGTTGAAAACACGCCATGCAGACAGAACCAGAGGTTGTGCGAGCGCAGCGTTTTACTGCGCGACACAATACGATCGGTTTTATGCAGGTTTGATAACACCAGGTCGAAACGACCAGACTGTTCGGCATCAACGACCGCATCGTCAAGCTGGCGCGCACGACGTGAAATCTCCGTCAGCTTACGCCAGGGCTTACGACATTTATCGGCGATAACCCGGTAATCCAGCCCGTCAGGCAGAGGGTATTCGCAGACGTCGCGTAGTGAAAAGAGTGATACCTCATCGCCCTGGCGTAAAAAAGTCTCTGCGAGCGTCAAAACGACTTTCTCGGCGCCGCCGCCCGGTAATCCATCAATAATAAACAGTATGCGCATGGTCATTTCACCAGCTTCTGGTAAAGGGCAAGTAATTGCGTCGACAGACGCCCGGCGGTACAGGACAAAATACGTTCCCGGGCATGCTGGCCTTCGCTGGAGCCTAACGCGCGTGCGGGGAGCGCCATAACGGCGTCCTGCAATGCGGGAATATCCAGCGCATCGCATACGTAGCCATTCTGCCCCTGCACTATGAATTCCTGGCCGCCGCAGCCGGTCGTGGTGATGACCGGTAAACCGCAGGCCATTGCTTCCAGAATCACATTGGGGAACGGATCGTAAAGGGTTGGCAGTAGCAGACCATCCGCCATTTGATAGAACGGTAGCGTCTCTGTTTGCATGCCAAAGAAATGCACCCGACTGGCGCAATTGAGCGATGCCGCCAGAGATTCGTAGCGACGCTGGTCTTTATCTTTGCCAACGACGAAAAGGTGGCGATCCGTGGGGGCAATAGCGCGAATGGCCGCATCCAGTCCCTTACGTTCAAAGCCCGAGCCGACATAGACCAGGCAGGTTGCCTGTAGCGGGATCCCGCGCGCTTGTCGCAGGGCTGCAAACGTCTCTTCATCCGGCGGCGTGAAACGCTGATTATCGATGGCGTTGTAAATCACGTGGATTTTATCTGCCGGCAGGCCGAAATCCGCAATGATCTCCTGCTTTATCATCTCAGCGTTGCAAATGACGCCACGCAGATGGTCATGCTGGTACATCTCGCGTTCGGCATTCATCACATAGCGGTGATAGCGATCAGCGAACAACAAGGCTTGTTTCCAGCCGGGGAGAATACGCGCGCGTTGCTCCAGCCAGCGGCGGTGCACGCCATCCCCGGCGCGATACAGGTCGCAGCCAGGGATGCGCTCATGGCTTTGCACAAGGTCGAACTGTTTGCTTTCCCAGAGTGATCTTGCGGCGTTGGCGAACCCGCGTTCGCGGCTGATGCGTCCCCATTTTCTGGGGTTACAGATATGAATGTGCCAGTCCGGTTTTACCGGCCCCTGCCACTCGCGGGTGATGACATTCAGTTCGAGATTGCTACTATCGAGCGCTTCCAGCGCGCGGGAGACAAAACGTTCCGCGCCGCCATCAGGGCGGTATTTCTGTCTGACCAGCGCCAGGCGAAATTTACTCATGCTAAAACCCTTCTTGCCGCGGCGATAACCTGTTCCTCAGGAATTAAATCCAGGTAGCGTTCATCAGTGCGGGTATCAATCGCATCCGGATCGGGAAGCGGGCCGTAATCGCCAGCCCAAATGACTTCGCCCTGAGCCTGCCAGGGGCGCCAGAAGGTCAGTTTAGAGGGGCCAAACAAGGCAACCAGCGGCGTATTCAGCGCGGCGGCCATGTGCATCGGTACGGAATCGACGCCAATAAACAGGCGGGCGTGGTCAATCAGCGCACCGAGCTGGCGCAGCGTCAGTTTACCGGCCAGCGAGACCAGGCGTGCATCCGGGCAGCCTGCGATAATGGTATCGACCATCTGTTTTTCTTTGGCGTCCGGGCCCGAGGTGAGCACAACGGTGTATCCGTCAGCCGAGAGCGCGTTAATCACCGCGCTCATCCGATCCTCTCGCCAGCATTTAAAGAACCAGCGTGAGGTAGGTTGCACGACGATATAGCCCCCGGTTAACCCTTCTGGTAACAATGCTTTGCAGGTCTGCCAGTCCGCCTCGCTATAGCCCATTGTGGCCGGGGCATTTTGTACCTCTATACCCAGTGGCGCCAGAATGGAGAGATTTTGCTGGACCGTATGCAGGCTGTTATGTGCCTGCGTAGAAGCCAGAACGGTATGGCAAAAACGCCAAATGGGGTGACGGCGTTTCGGGAAATCAAAGCCGATGCGCTGTGGGGCGCCGGTAAAGCGGGTGACGATAGCGCTGCGCCATTGGTCGGCCAGGTTCAGTACCAGATCGTAGCGTTGCTTGCGTAAAGTGCGCAGAAGCCCCCATTCCATCGCGATCAGGTGCCGCTGCCCCTGTTTTTTCCATTTTCGGTCAATGCCGTAAATGTTATGGATATCGGTGTTGGCGGCGAGCATATCCCGTGTCTCTTCATACAGCAAAACGTCGATTTTCGCGTCAGGATAGCGCTGGCGAAGTGTCTGAATCACGGGTGTAATCAGCAGCATATCGCCATGATGGCGTAGCTTTATCACTAAAATGCGCGCAGGCATTTTGCTGTCGAAAGGGCGGGTTTCGGGCGTCATACGGTCTTCTTAATCCGATCACAAGCCTCTGATTCTAGGTTATCAGATGCATTGAGAGAAGCGTTGTATTGCTCTACCATGACCGGATAACTAAGCCTGAGGACAAAGACGTGCAGAAACCGGCATTTCTTATCACGATCGATACAGAGGGTGACAACCTCTGGCAAAAAAATGACAGTATCACTACGGAAAATGCGAAATATTTGCCGCGTTTTCAGGCTGTGTGCGAAAAGTATGGTTTTAAACCGGTCTATCTGACTAACTACGAAATGGCCATCGACCCGTTTTTTATTGAGTTTGGCCAGGACGTGATTGCCCGGGGTACGGCAGAAATCGGCATGCATTTGCATGCCTGGAATAGCCCGCCAGAGACGCCGCTGACCGATAACGACTGGCGCTACAAACCCTACCTCATTGAATATTCCGACGCACTGATGCGGGAAAAGGTCGATTTTATGACCAAACTCCTGCAGGACACCTTCCAGACCAAAATGCGCAGCCATCGTGCCGGTCGCTGGGCCTTTGATGAGCGTTATGCGCGTCTGCTGATCGAATATGGCTACGAGGTGGACTGTTCCGTCACACCAAAAGTGAACTGGAAAACCGCGAAAGGGGCACCACAGGGAACCGGGGGCACAGATTATCGCCAGTTCCCGCTGCAGGCCTATTTTCTTGATGAAAACGACATCAGTAAGCCCGGCAATTCGCCGCTGCTTGAGGTGCCAATGAGCATTCAGTTCAAGCACTCGGCGCTGATGAACAGTATCAAACAGGGCTACGATAAACTGCGCGGTAAATTGCGTTCGCCTTCTGTCCATTGGCTACGCCCGATGGGCGGCAATGTTGAGACGATGCAGCGTGTTGTGGAACAGACGCTGGCGCAGGGCAACGACTACGTTGAGTACATGCTGCACTCGTCTGAATATATGCCGGGCGGGAGCCCGACGTTTAAGAATGAACAGGATATTGAGCGTCTGTACGATGACCTTGAGTCCTTCTTTACATGGCTGCAGCCGCGCGTTCAGGGAATGACTCTGGCGGACTATTATCAGCAGAAAATAACAAAAATATAAGACTTATGCCCCACTGCCGCGTTGTGGGACACTCATGGGATTTGACTGATTTACGTTAAGTCACCATGTTTATGATGATAGTAACTACTCAGAAGAATACTCATGATCGAAAAGAAAAAAATCCTCTTTATCGCTGAAATGCTGGCAGGAAGAGGAGGTATGGAAAATGTTACTCGGCAGGTCATATTGCAATTAAATGCCGATCCTGAGTATTCGGCAGGTCTTTTTCTTCTTGATAGCGATTGCGAATTTTCCGCTTCGTCCTGGCGTGAAGGTATTGTTTGGGGACAAAGCAAAAGGATCACTCGTAACCCAAAAATTACACGCTTGATGCATGCTGTCATGCTGGCGTTATTTATTGCGAAACATAAACCAGATCATGTAATTGCGATGAACACCATTCCATGTCTCATTGCCAGGCGCGCAATTACGCTTGCTCGTGTAAAGACAGTTTTATCCACCTGGATGCATTTACCGCCCAATGGCAGATATCGGCCTCGTTACCTGATGCGTGCTGACCACCATTTCGCTATCAGTCGAGACATTGCAAATCAACTGGTCGCATTAGGGGCGGCGCCAGAGTCTATCGACGTGGTATTTAACCCCGTCAGAAAGGTGGCGACTGTGATTAAGCGGCCCGAGAGTTTGAAGATGTTATACCTCGGTCGCATCCATTTCACCGGGCAAAAGAATCTTAAAGACCTGCTTGATGCTGCGAGCAAATTAACAACCACCTGGTCTCTCGATATTCTGGGGGACGGTGAGGATTATGCTCGATGCCTGGCTTATGCCGACAGCCTGGGAATTGCGCAGCACATTACCTGGCATGGCTGGCAGGATAACAGTTGGGATTACATTGAGAAAAATATTAAAGAGGTTACCTGCCTGGTGCTGACTTCCTCAATGGAAGGATTGCCACTGGTTCTGTTAGAGGCCATCGCTCGTGGTATTTATTGTGTATCTTCTGATTGTGTCAGTGGCCCTTCGGATATCATTAAAGACGGCATCAATGGGCAACTCTATGAGACGTATAATGTCGATGAGTTAGTGAGTATCCTTGATGCGCCTGATTTTTGTAAAAAACTGCCGGATCAGGAGCTTGTGAAAAACAGTATCCATGATTTTTATGAAGATGCCTATATGATGAATTTCAAAAATATATTGCAGAAACGTAAGCAAGGTACATTATGAAGAATGTATCAATAAGAAAGAATTATCCAGAATTAAGTGCTAATCTGTTTTTTATCATGCTGGTACTGTCATTATCTACCACCCTTTTTACTATTGGGTTTTCTCAAAAAATATTTTATACGTTAGGCTATGTCTCTTTTTTCATCGTTTGTTATGCGTATTTTAAACGCCGTGAACTGTTTGCAGTCGTTACGCCAGTATTTCCCTTGATTTTTGCCTTGCTGATAACAGGCGTCATTCGATATTGCTGGTTTGTTTATTCTAAGTCAGACACCACAAATTTTAGTGAGTATGACTTTAATAATCTAAGGAATTATGATCTCAGTGGTAAACGCTTTATTTTGTCAGCGTTTATGATCGGTGCTGCATTGGTTTTATCTAAGTTCATTACAGCAAAAACCATTACAATTTGTAAAGTCATTCTTTTTGTGGCTATTGTTATAACTGCCGGTGTTGGCTGCTATGAGTATTTTTATGTGACTCATGAGCGGATAAAATTAACGGCGGATGCAGCAAGCAGTTCATCGTATATGATTCTGATGGCTTATGCTTCATATCTGGCGCTATCGAGGCAAACATCACAAGCCTTAGAGCATCTCTTTGACCTGTTTTTTGCCGCGATCACTTTCGCGTTATTAATACTTTGTGAAACCCGGATTTCCGTTCTGGCATTTATTGTCGTAACAGTACTGTATCTCTTAATGAATGGCGATTTAAAAAGGTATGTAAAGGGCCGGACAATTATCATTGCTAGCTTTGTTTTAGCTCTCTTCATTATTGGTATTACAAGCCAGCGCTGGGCCGAAGGGATAAAAAACATTGAAGATTATCAAACAAACAGCTCAACATCGTTGGGGGCAAGGGTAGCTATTTGGGACAGTGGCATTCACTTTGCCAGCCATCATTTTCTTTTCAGTACGCCATATCAAAGGACGACATTTGCGCAGACATATATTAAGGAACACCATCCAGGTAATCTGGAGGGATATACCAATGTCAGATACAACATGCACAATGAATTCCTTGAAATATTAACCTTGCAGGGTGTTTTGGGGTTGCTATTTTTTGCGTTGATTTATCTTTCCTATCTGCGAGTTGCGATAACCAAAAGAGTATTTACGTCAGCGGCACTCCCACTGTCCGTTATGTTTGTCTGCGGTCTGGCGGATTCCGTATTGATTAATGCTCAGACGGCTATGCTTTTCCTGATTTCGCTAACGTTATGCGCTATTTCTTTTAACAAGCAACGATAGTATGAGGGGGGAACCATCCCCCCTTAATTATGCATGACTATTCGTCGTATGCTTATCAAGCATATTTTCAACAGCATCGACAATATCACTAACTTTAATGGTTGAAATAGGGTGGTATTTGTCCTTAGTCATGATCTGAACGGCTGCATCATATCCCGGCCCCCAAATATCATTGTTATGATATTTGCCATGCATCTCGTTACCATATAATGCAACAAGCGGTTTATTATACGTCGCGGCAATATGTACAATAGCGGTATCCGGCGATATGATCAGATCAGCATGAGCAATCAGAGCCATTGCGCTGTATAAGGTCGGGTGCGGATTTTTGTAAACTCCATTGGGTAAAGCGATGTCAAATCGCTTATTGGGATCAAAATAGACTATATTATAATCAGGGTGTTTTTGTCGCAGTTCAGAAAAGAGTTGCCGCACCTGCGTGACAGACATTTCCCTTTTAGCATCCGCAGCAAAAGGGTTAAGGATAATATTTTTTGCATTAGGCAAGGTTTGTAGGAAAGCCGCTGTTTCGGTATTGATAGCGTCCGGATAGAACAGTTCGTAATCTGTACTGGAATGGCTAAAATTTAGCTCATTCATGAGCAAGGCGTAGCGATGAGTGATGTGTTCCTGATAACCCAGAAAGGCGATGGTTTTATTGTAGAGGTTATATTGCTCTTTATTAAAACCGAGAACGTTTTTCGCTTTAATTTTCTTTAAAAAATGGAAACTGGCGGGCGATATTTTATCACCCATATCGATTACCAGATCGTAATCCTCAGCCGCCAGTTCAGTCGTGATGTTTGGGTTATCATCGAAGTGTATTTTTCGGATGTGTGGATTGTGCTCAATCACCACAACATTACTGCGCGTTGCCAGAATATCAACCGTATAGCCGTTGGTCTTAAGTTCTCTAATCAGCGATGTTGAGACAATCATATCGCCAATCTTACCGTCGTTGCGCAGAAGCAGTACTTTACTGATCGTCCGCAAATCAAAGGGTCTTCTGACCGGTTCATCCCATATCCATTTCGCCATTCGCATGCGCAATGCTTTCATGAAATAGTTACGTTTCCGGTTCCATGCGCGTAGGGTCGCAAATTTTTTCTGCTTATGCGGTTTCATTATTTATTCCTGGATTTGAGCAATGTTCCTTAGGTGCAGGATTTACTGTGATGTCTGATGTGATACCGGGCCAGCAGACCACGACAATCTTATGCACAGATACAGGCGGTGATAAAAGAGGAATAAGCATGCGTATTTTTCTAAAGGGAGTCGATATAGTGATCGTTTTTTAGAATTTCAAAAATACGATCTGCCGTGATTGTGTCCATACTTCGTGTTGCGCTAGTCATCTCGCGCTGGTTTTTACCGTAACCGCCGATCAACCCTGGATCTGTTGGCCCGTAGAGCGTCAAATTCGGGCGATCCAGTGCTGCCGTTAAATGACTCAGACCGGTATCGACGGAAACCACAAACTTTGCCCCGGCCAGCACCTGAGCGACGTTCTCCAGGCTCATGCGTGGCAGGACATCAACGAAATCATAGCCCTCGGCAAGGCGTTTTGCCCGTGCCTCTTCATGCGGCGCGCCCCAGGGGAGCTTAATACGCAGACCGCTGTTAGCCAGCAGGCCAATCAGCTCGCGCCAGTGGCTCTCAGGCCAGTGCTTATCATCACGCGTTGTGGCATGTAAAAAGACAGCATACGGCGCTTTCAGGCCGCTACTATTCGGAAAATGGCGGGCAATGGCGTAATCACCCTGAATTTGCGGTTTGTCGTAGCCCAGGCTTTTCGCGAACAGTTCACGGGTACGTTCCACCGCATGCTGCTGCTTTGCAATGTGGTGACGGCGGTTATAGAACAGGCTCGCCAGCGGTTCACGCGCGGTTTGCCAGTCCATCCCATGTTTGATGCCGTGGGCCAGGCGTGTCACCAGCGCGGCGCTTTTTACCAGCCCTTGAGCATCGATGATAACGTCGTAATATTCGGCCTGCACGGCGTGACGAAATGCGCGACGCTCTGCTTTTACAGGCGCAGAAAACCACGCTTTACGCCAGCGGCGAATCGCCACGGGAATAACCCTGTCGACCGCATCATGCCACGACGGGATTTGCGCAAAGTTTTCTTCTACCACCCAGTCAAAGCGAATACCGGGAATGGCCCGCACCGCATCAGTTAACGCGGGCAGGGTATGCAGTACATCACCCATTGAAGAGGTTTTAACGATAAGAACCCGCATGCGTTATCCTTCTTCATTCAGCAACAGCGTGTTTAGCTCGCTCAATACCTGCTGCGGGGTAATGTCGATCAGGCTCTGATGATAGCCTTCGGCGGCATCGCCTTTGCGTACTTTGTGGTAGCCGGTAATCAGGCGAATCACCCGCGCTTTGTGCGATAGCGGTGGCGTGAAATCCGGGCTGCTTGGCCCATAAAGTGCGACCAGCGGGCGATTGAGTGCTGCGGCAACATGCATCAGGCCAGAGTCATTGCTGACGACCGCTTTACAGGACGCGAGCAGAATGACCGCCTGTTCCAGTTGGGTTTCTCCGGCCAGATTACGGCACCAGGCCTGCTGTTCAACGCTTAGCGTCGCGAGAATTTGATTGCCTGCTTCATGATCTTTCGCCGAACCAAACAGCACAATTTGGAAGCCTTCATCAATTAGCTGTTTTGCCAGTTCCGCATAGTGATAGTGTGGCCAGCGCTTGGCCGGACCAAACTCAGCGCCGGGGCAAAAACCGATCAGCGGACGTTCCGCTGAGAGGCTAAAGGCAGCACAGGTCTGGCCTTTTTCGCTCTCAGTCACCTGTAACTGCGGCCACAACAGCGGTTGCGGCAAATCTTTCGCCGATGCCATCACGCCTTTATCGTAGGCCAATGCAACATAGCGTTCGACCATTAGCGGCCAGGCCTGCTTGTCCAAAACGCGCACATCGTTCAGTAAGCCGTAGCGCATTTCGCCGCGCCAGCCGGTACGGTGAGGCACATTGGCAAAGAACGGCACCAGCGCCGATTTAAAGGAGTTTGGCAGGACGTATGCCCGGTCATAGCGTTTTTCCCGCAGGCTGTGACCCAGCTTACGGCGTTCGCCAAGTTCCAGCGCGCCGTGGCCCAGCGGCATCGGAATCGCATCGTTGACTTCCGGCATCCGCGATAACAGCGGACGGCACCACGCGGGAGCCATCACGTCGATAATCGCCTGGGGGTAGCGCGCTTTGAGCGTGCGATAGAGACTTTGCGACATCATCATGTCGCCCACCCAGGACGGGCCGATCACCAATATTTTCATTCACTTCATCCTTCAAGCTGTCTCTGCGTTGGCTGCCTTTGTTCACCCCAGTCACATCGTTATTCTATGCTCCTGGGGACTTACTCAGTTGCCGCCTTGATACCGCTTTAATGATTTTATGAATGGATGCCGTTATCACGGTTCAGCCAGGCCATATATTCCGTTACGCCTTCGGCAACGGTTTTGAATGGCTTGTCATAGCCCGCGGCACGCAGATTGGTTAAGTCAGCCTGGGTGAATGCCTGATAGCGGCCTTTCAGTTTATCCGGGAACGGAATGTATTCGATGCTGCCTTTTTTGTGGAACGCCAGCGTGGCATCGGCCACGGCCTGGAAAGATTCCGCACGGCCGGTCCCGAGGTTGAAAATACCGGATACGCCATTTTCCCAGAACCACAGGTTGACGGCGGCCACATCGCCTACATAGACGAAGTCGCGTTTGAAGCTGTCGCTGCCTTCAAACAGTTTCGGGCTTTCGCCATTATTCAACTGGGTGTTGAGGTGGAACGCTACGCTCGCCATGCTGCCTTTGTGCCCTTCGCGCGGTCCGTAAACGTTGAAATAGCGGAAACCGACAACCGGAGAGTTGGCTTCCGGCAGGATCTGGCGCACATACTCATCGAACAGGAATTTAGAGTAACCGTAGACATTCAGCGGTTTTTCATATTCACGTGATTCGATAAAGTCGCTGGTGCGCCCGCCGTAGGTCGCCGCAGAAGAGGCGTACAGGAATGGAATTTCACGTTCCAGGCAGTAGTGCAGGACCTCTTTGGAGTACTGATAGTTATTATCCATCATGTACTTACCGTCCCACTCAGTGGTAGAGGAGCAGGCGCCTTCGTGGAAAATAGCCTCGATATCGCCGAATTCTTCACCCGCCATAATCTGGATAAGGAAGTCTTCTTTGTCCATGTAGTCGGCAATATCCAGATCCACCAGGTTCACAAACTTGGTGCCGTCTTTCAGATTGTCCACCACCAGAATATCGGTGATGCCTTTATCATTCAGGGCTTTAACGATATTGCTGCCGATAAAACCCGCGCCGCCGGTAACGATAATCATAACTATGACCTTTGAATTGTGGAGCTCCGAGACTATCTCAGACACTAATGATTCTTATCATACCATCTCATTGCCAGCCCGACAGCCATTCACGGACAGGCCATAATCTTACACGTGATTTATGCTACAAAATGCGCAACAGGTGATGCGTCATCTCGTATCAACGTATAGCTTTGGGTAATATGTGCCGAAATTTGCCCAGTCTGGAGAATTGCGATGCGTGGGGATTTTTACAAGCAGTTAACGAGCGACCTGGAGACCGCACGTGCGGAAGGGTTGTTTAAAGAAGAACGCATTATCACGTCGGCCCAGCAAGCTGATATCACCGTGGCGAATGGAAGCCACGTCATTAACTTCTGTGCCAACAACTACCTCGGTCTGGCCAACCATCCTGAATTGATTGCCGCCGCGAAAGCGGGAATGGACAGCCACGGCTTCGGCATGGCCTCTGTACGTTTTATTTGTGGTACGCAGGACAGCCACAAAGAGCTTGAAAAGAAACTCGCTGAGTTCCTCGGTATGGAAGATGCGATCCTCTATTCCTCCTGCTTTGATGCCAACGGCGGTCTGTTCGAAACCCTGCTGGGCGCAGAAGACGCCATTATCTCTGATGCCCTGAACCATGCCTCGATCATCGACGGCGTGCGTCTGTGTAAAGCGAAGCGTTTCCGCTACGCCAACAACGATATGCAGGAGCTGGAAGCGCGTCTGAAAGAGGCCCGCGAAGCCGGTGCCCGCCATGTGCTGATTGCCACCGACGGCGTCTTCTCGATGGACGGTGTGATTGCCAACCTGAAAGGTGTCTGCGATCTGGCAGATAAGTACGATGCGCTGGTAATGGTTGATGACTCCCACGCGGTGGGATTTGTCGGCGATAACGGCCGTGGCTCGCACGAGTACTGCGACGTCATGGGACGTGTGGACATCATCACCGGTACGCTGGGTAAAGCGCTCGGCGGCGCGTCTGGCGGTTATACCGCAGCGCGTAAAGAGGTCGTTGAGTGGCTGCGTCAGCGATCACGCCCGTATCTGTTCTCCAACTCGCTGGCCCCGGCGATTGTCGCTGCCTCCATTAAGGTGCTGGAGATGGTGGAAGCGGGGAGCGAGCTGCGTGACCGTCTGTGGTCTAACGCGCGTCTGTTCCGTGAAAAGATGAGTGCCGCAGGCTTTACCCTGGCGGGTGCCGATCACGCCATCATTCCGGTAATGCTCGGTGATGCGGTAGTGGCGCAGAACTTTGCCCGCGAGCTGCAAAAAGAGGGGATTTACGTGACGGGCTTCTTCTTCCCGGTTGTGCCAAAAGGCCAGGCGCGTATTCGTACCCAAATGTCTGCTGCTCATACCCCTGAGCAAATCGAACGTGCGGTGGCTGCCTTTACCCGCATCGGTAAACAACTAGGCGTCATCGCCTGAGGACGTAAGATGAAAGCGCTATCTAAGCTGAAAGCGGAAGAAGGCATCTGGATGAACGATGTTCCGGCCCCGGAAGTCGGACATAACGACCTGCTGATTAAAATTCGCAAAACGGCTATTTGCGGGACCGATGTGCATATCTATAACTGGGACGAATGGTCGCAAAAAACGATCCCGGTACCGATGGTGGTTGGGCACGAGTATGTGGGTGAAGTGGTTGGCATCGGCCAGGAAGTGAAAGGCTTTAACATCGGTGACCGCGTTTCCGGTGAAGGCCACATTACTTGCGGCCATTGCCGTAACTGCCGCGCTGGCCGCACGCACTTATGCCGCAACACCGTGGGTGTTGGCGTCAACCGTCCCGGTTGTTTTGCAGAATACCTGGTTATTCCTGCCTTTAACGCTTTCAAAATCCCGGACAACATTTCCGACGACCTGGCCTCTATTTTCGATCCGTTCGGCAACGCGGTTCACACCGCGCTCTCCTTCGACCTGGTTGGGGAAGATGTGCTGGTTTCCGGCGCTGGCCCAATTGGGATTATGGCGGCGGCGGTGGCAAAACACGTTGGCGCGCGGCATGTAGTTATCACTGATGTGAATGAATACCGTCTGGATCTGGCGCGTAAAATGGGTGTTACCCGTGCGGTCAACGTAGCGAAAGAGAACCTCTCCGATGTGATGGCAGAGCTGGGAATGACCGAAGGTTTTGATGTCGGTCTGGAAATGTCCGGCGCGCCGCCAGCCTTCCGTACCATGCTTGATACCATGAACCACGGCGGTCGTATTGCGATGCTGGGTATTCCGCCGTCTGATATGGCTACCGACTGGAATAAAGTGATCTTCAAGGGTCTCTTTATTAAAGGTATCTATGGTCGTGAAATGTTTGAAACCTGGTACAAAATGGCGGCATTAATCCAGTCCGGACTGGATTTGTCGCCTATTATCACTCACCGTTTCGGTATTGATGACTTCCAGAAAGGTTTTGATGCTATGCGTTCTGGTCAGTCAGGTAAGGTAATCCTTAGCTGGAACTAAAAATAAAGACGCCTGCGGGCGTCTTTCTCTTATCCTTTTCCTGTTTTCAACCTTAAATTGCACTAAAGGCACAATTTCAGTAACAGTGTTCTACATTAGAAAGTAGAGTTCGTTGACGATCCGTTTAACCTTTTCAGTGCGGCTAATTATGTTCAAACTTTCGGTGTGTCTGTTAACCTGCAATTCCGCTCGCTTATTACGGGACGTTCTCCCGCCACTGCTTAAAATCGCGGATGATTTTGTGGTTCTGGATTCCGGTAGTACAGACGAGACGCTGGATATTTGTCGGGAATATGATCTTCATGTTCATTATCATCCCTATGCGATGCATGGCGCGCAGATGAATCACGCAACCAGCCTGGCTGCGCATGACTGGGTGCTCTGTATGGATAGCGATGAAATCCTCGATGAGCAGACGGTAAACTTTATTTTGCAGCTAAAAGCAGGTGATGAGCCAGGTGCTGACCAGGCATGGCGTTTGCCGCGTTACTGGTATGTGCTGGGTGAACAAACCCGCACGATATATCCTGTATCATCGCCTGATTTCCCCGTGCGTTTATATAACCGCCGCACGGCGCGTTTTAACAATCGTGCAGTTGATGATCAGGTGGAAGGTTATTCGGCATCGACAAAAATACCGGGACATGTGCGTCACGATACGTTTTATTCACTGCATGAAGTATTCAGCAAACTTAATAGTTACACCACGCGACTGGTGAAATATCAGAAAGTCCGCCCATCCATTGGCCGTGGAATTATTAGCGCCATCGGTGCGTTCTTTAAATGGTATTTATTTAGCGGCGCGTGGCGTCACGGCAAAGTGGGCGCGGTGACAGGTTTATACGCCACCTTGTATAGCTTTCTTAAATATTTCAAAGCCTGGTATGCCCACAATGGCCACAACGATGAAAAAAACGTTGTGGCAGAAGAAAAGAAAAACACCCGTACGGTTTAGGGGTGTTTTTTACCCCAGCCTTGCCATTCATTCGTGACATATTTCACCAGCGTACTCTCGCTGATGCTGTCCTTCATGACCGTAAAGAAATAGCTGGCATAAACGGGCTCCGGTTTATGTGGCGCTTTGCATAACTTCACGCCCCGGAACGGGTTACGCGGTGGCTGATTGCGTGGCGGCATCTGGCCCGGCGTTGAGGTATCCGTTTGCGGTTCATTCAGCAGGCTTCCCGCGCGGACCAGGGTGATATCGGCAGGCAGGTTGTAAAGCATCTGTTGCAGCACACGTACTGTGGTCGGGTGCGGGTGGCCGATAGCGATGGCAGAACCGCTACGACGAGCCTGATCGACGGCACGATTAAACTGATAGCGTATATCGCTCTCGTTTTGCGTGTCATCAAGAAACACTTTACGTTTGATGACCTTCACGCCCGTACCGCTTGCGGCGCGCATCGCCTGGCTGTTGCCGATGGTCATGCTGTCCAGAAAGTAGAGATCGTAATGCCCCAGAACCTGCATCACTTTCTGCATGCCAAACAGGCTGGATGTCATGGCACTGCCCATATGGTTGTTTAACCCGGTGGCATACGGCACTTTGCTGACCGCATCGCTGATGATGCGCTCAATCTCCGCGCTGCTCATATCCGGGCGCAGGGTATCTTTTTCCAGCGGCTGTTTGCTGAGCGGTGCCATGGGCAGATGGATCAGCACCTCATGCCCGGCGTTATGGGCTTTGGTGGCCATCTCTTTGGCGTGCGGCGCGTTTGGCAGCACGGCAACGGTGACCGCCGCAGGCATGGCAATAACCTGATTTTCGGTCTGTGGACGATAACCGAAATCATCAATAACAATGGCGAGTTTGCCGGCAAACGCTGGCACAGAAAAAGCCAGCATGCTGGCAGCGACAACAACAACGCGACGAAATTGAAGCAAAACTTATCTTCCCAACCACGGCTGTGGATTGACCGCCTGACCCTGGCGGCGAATTTCGAAATAAAGTGAAGGTCTACCCTGACCGCCACTGCTCCCGACAAGGGCTATCGGCTGACCGGCGCGGACTTGCGCGCCTACGCTCACCAGCGCGCTCTGGTTGTAGCCGTACAAACTCATATCGCCTTTGCCGTGTTCAACCACGACCACCAGGCCATATCCCTGCAGCCAGTCGGCGAGGATCACCCGCCCGTCGGCCACGGCTTTGACTTCGCTACCCTCAGACGCACCGATAACAATCCCTTTCCAACGTAGCTCACCCTGCAGTTGTTCGCCATAACGATGTAGCAACGGACCGCGAACAGGCCAGAAAGCCTGGCCGGATGGCGCGCCCAGCCCACCTGTACGGGACATCAGTGAACGTTCGCCTTCGGTCGGTTTGTAGGTGGTGCCTTTACGGGATGCATCCTGCTGTTTTTCACGCACGGCCTGCGCTTCGCGAGCTTCACGCTCGGCGCGGGCTTTGGCTGCGGCTTCGGCACGGGCCAGACGATCGCGCAAACGGGATTCGTTCGCCCGCAGTTCGCCTAACTGCTGCTGCCCTTCCTGAATAGATGACTCCAGCCCGGCGAGCGTTTTCTTACGCTCGTTGCGCGCTTGTTCGAGCTTCGCCTGCTGTGCTTTTTGTTCGTACATCAGCGTTTGCTGCTGACTCTGCTTCTCTTCCAGCTCCGCTTTTTGCGTGGCAACCTCTTCGCGCGTTTGCTTGAGTTGCGCGATGGTCTCCTGCCGAGCCTGGTTGAGATAGCCGAAGTAGGCCTGCAGACGTTGCCCGCGTTGGGTTTCCTCCCCGCTGAGAATCAACTGAACGCCAGTATGTTGACCCTGACGGAATGCGGCATCCAACTGGGCGGCCAGATTATGCTCTTGCGTCGCCTTCTGTTTTTCCAGTTTGGCGATAGATGCGTTCATGGCATCGATTTGCTTATTGAGCTGGGCGAGGGTGTTCTGCGTTTCTCGCAACTGACGTGTGGCTGCGGAGATGGCGACTTCTTGCTCTTTGAGTTGCGCAAGCAGACCGGAACGCTGCTGTTGCTGCTGGCGTACGTCGCGTTCTTTTGCGGCGATATCCGCCTGAATGGATTTTAACTGGTCGCGGTCATCCGCGTGGGCAGAAAAGGCGCACAACAATGCGCCAGCGCTAAAAGCGCTGGCGCAAAGCAAAGGCCTGACTGCGGCCAATGTGACAGAAAAAATCGCCTTTCCCCTCATGGGGAGCGATTATTCCACGATGAACAGCGGCTTACCAGTCATCTCTTTCGGGATTTCCATGCCCATCAGGGTCAGCATGGTCGGTGCGATATCGGAAAGTTTGCCACCTTCGACCGCTTTCAGCGCTTTATCGCCAACGTAAATCAGCGGGACTGGCAGGTTGGTATGGGCAGTGTGCGCCTGGCCGGTTGCCGGGTCACGCATCTGCTCAGCGTTACCGTGGTCAGCGGTGATCAGCAACTGACCGCCAACGGATTCCACCGCTTTGGTTACCTGCTCAACACAGTGGTCCAGCGCTTCAACTGCCTTGATTGCCGCTTCCATAACACCGGTATGACCGACCATGTCGCCGTTCGGGTAGTTACAGATGATGGTGTCGTACTTACCGCTGGTGATAGCGCCAACCAGTTTTTCTGTCAGCTCTGCGGAGCTCATTTCCGGCTGCAGATCGTAGGTCGCCACTTTCGGAGAGTTAATCAGAATACGATCTTCGCCCGGGAACGGCTCTTCAACGCCGCCGTTGAAGAAGAACGTCACGTGAGCATATTTTTCCGTTTCAGAGATACGCAACTGCGTTTTGTCTTTCTTCGCCATCCATTCGCCGAAGGTGTTCGCCAGGGAGGCAGGCGGGTATGCAACGGCGGTTTTGATGTCTGCGGCATATTCGGTCAGCATGACAAAATCGAGGTGCACCACTTTCTTACGCGCGAAACCGTCGAAATCGCTGTTAACAAATGCACGGGTGATTTCACGCGCGCGGTCTGCGCGGAAGTTCATGAAAATCAGCGCGTCGCCGTCTTCCATTGCCGCATCGGGCTGGCCTTCGGCGCGGATCACGGTGGCTTTCACGAATTCGTCGTTTTCGTCACGCGCATAGGCGGCAGCCAGGCCTTCAACCGCAGTCGCGAACTGGAATTCACCTTTTGCCAGCGTCATCAGGTCATAGGCTTGTTCAACGCGGTCCCAGCGGTTGTCGCGGTCCATGGCGTAGTAACGGCCAATGATAGATGCCACCCGGCCTTTGCCCAGTGCGGCAAACTTGTCTTCAAAACGTTTCAGTGAGGAGTCAGCGCTACGCGGTGGCGTGTCGCGACCATCCAGGAATGCGTGCAGGTAGATTTTTTCCGCACCGCGCTCAGCGGCCAGCTCGACCATAGCCAGGATGTGATCTTCATGGCTGTGAACGCCACCGGCAGACAGCAGACCCATGATATGAACGGCTTTGCCCGCAGCAACGGCTTTATCCACCGCGCCCGCCAGTACCGGGTTGGTGAAGAAGGTACGCTCTTTAATTTCAACATCCAGACGGGTCAAATCCTGATACACGATGCGGCCAGCACCCAGATTTACGTGACCCACTTCGGAGTTACCCATCTGGCGATCCGGCAGACCGACTTCCAGACCAGAAGCGTCAATCAGAGTATGTGGACGTTTGGCCCACAATGCGTCCATAACGGGAGTTTTTGCGCTGTAAATTGCGTTATCCTGCTGCTCTTCACGGTAGCCATAGCCATCCAGGATCACCAGTACCATAGGTTTTTTAGAAACCGACATTGCGACAACCTCATGCTCAAAGACGAAAAATTTGCGTAATTTTACTACAGCTGAATCGATAAAATAGCCGCAGAAGATCAAAGAATACCGCCGCAGGAGGTGAGGATTTCACGGCGTTGATGAATTTTTTTCGTAACAGTCCGCAGAAAATGCATTCCATTACGCTCGCTGGCTGTATTTGCTACACCGCACAGGTATACTCCTTTCCTGGTTTTTACTCACTGATTCGGGAGCTGTTACCCCA
>Ga0213876_10000048_pt1 | contig 146449 bp, 127 predicted proteins | sample BarmaccomBMRX_R9_FD_160113 | JGI IMG/M metagenome (GOLD analysis project Ga0213876, IMG submission 160113) | Root-associated microbial communities from Barbacenia macrantha in rupestrian grasslands, the National Park of Serra do Cipo, Brazil - RX_R9 | ecosystem: Host-associated > Plants >... | reverse complement strand
TCTTGAGCGCATAGCCGCCGACGGCATGACCCTGATCAAGAGGCTGCCGCTTCAGGGGATCGACGGCCTGCTCATAAACGCGTTCGGCCCCGGCCCCGCCACCGTGCTCTTCTTCGCCGAGATCGAAGACGTCAACTCGCTCTACGGCGACGATTGACGACGCCCCGGCCGCGGGTGTCGCGCTTCAGTGAAAATACTTCTCCCTGACCTTCAGCCCGATGGCGAAGAGTAGGTAGATCACGCCGAGGGTTAAGGGCAGGACGCCCCAGACCAACACGTCGCCGGCCGTCGTCGCGTAGTGCCCGCCGGTCTTCCCGACCCTCTCGCTCCCCGGCGGGTAATGGCCGAGGAAGCCCAGCGCCCCGCAGAGGATGATGAACAGTGCGACGGCCAGGTGGGTGTTGCTGTCGAAATACCCGGCCCGGCGCCGCACGTACAGCTTCGCCCCGCACGCTTCGCAGGCCGCGGCGTCCTCGGGGTTGAAGGCCCCGCAGGAGGGGCAGACGTTCTGCTTCGAAGGCAGGATGGAACTCATAGGCCGACCGAAGCGGCGTGCGGCGCTTAAAACTTGTAGTCCCTGAAGGCGGGAGACGTGTAGCGCGTCCCGTCATCGCCTTCGACGACGACGGAGATGAACTCCCATTTACCGTCCGTCGTGTTATACGCGACCGTCGTCTCGCCCTTGCCGGAGGGGACGGTCTTTCTCCCCGCCTATACATCTTCAGCCTTCGGCGGACTCCTCCCACCCGAGCCGGCCCAGGGCCTCCACGCGCCGCAGGTTCCTCTGGATGTAGAGCTTGGGGAATTCGAAATCCAGCCGCGCCTCGCGGCCGCCCGCGCGTACGAGCAGCGACAGTTCGATGCGGAACTCCCCGTCGTCCCGCCAGATCGGTGCGTGCGCCCCGGGGGCGAGGTCTCGGACGAGCACGTCGGCGGCCTGGCTGTGCCCGAAGTCGCCCCACTCGGTGCTGACCCGGTATAACGCCGCGGATTCGAGGGGCACGTCGCCGTCATTAATCAGGTAGAAGCGCCACTCGCCGGCGCCGACCGGCGGCTCACGGCAGGCGGCCACGCGGCAGCGAACCCGCACACTTTCATTCATAAGCCTGTGCCCTCCTGCCACCCGACTACAAGGTTAGACGTACTACAGCCGCCGACAAACGCGCGGGCGGCCGCCCGAAGCGACGGGAAGATATTACCGGGAAGAAGAGGTGTCAAACGGACTGTGAGGGGCGGCTCAGGCTTCAAACTCTCAGCCGGGAAGTTCGGCGTCGGGCTTAGGAATCACGGCAGACCTCAAATTCTACCGCCCGGCTTATTAGAGCCCGACCCGCCCCGCGCGAGCATACTCTTCCGCGTTGTGCGCTTCAACGCGGAGGGGCGGGGCGCCTGTGTCCCCTCCCCAGGAATTTTCTTCTCACGCGATAAGAATTGTCTTATAACTTTTTATGTGGCGCGGTAAGATTCTGGGCTACGAAGGACTGACTGAAGAGCGCGTCTAATTCCCTGAACAGGTTTGAGATGAGTATATTCCTCGGATTCGTCACCGCACTGGCAGACGCCGTGGCAGAGCCCGTGCGGGTCGCGGCGGCCACGAGCGAGAGTCGTGTGGGGCTCTACGTGGCCGGGCTGGCGGGGGCCGCCGCGATAGCGGCCGTGGGGTTAATACTTCTTCGGCGCGGACGCGAAAAGGGGTGAGGGGTGGTTAAGATAGGAATGATTGTGCTCATCTTGGGCATCCTCGGGGTGCTGCTCGGGGGCGGCACGCTGCTCGTCTCGCTCCTCCTGCCGACCCTGACCGACGGCCGTACGAGCTGGGACGAGGCGATGTTCGGCATCATCCCGGGCGCCATCGCCCTGGTCTTCTCTTTCATCGTCGCGGCCGCCGGGCTGGTCATGATGTTGATGGGTCGAAGAAGAAGGGCCGCGGGTATATAGAATCTCAACCTCGGGCATCGATATAGTTGGCTCACCCGCAGTCTTTTGAACCGCCTGCTTTCTTTCTCCGTACCCGCATCTCCCACAACTATGATTGAGGTCTACACGGCACGAGGAGGCACTGAATGAGCGACGACGAACTGTCCCGCCGGGAGATGCTGCGCCGCGCGGCACTGGCAGGTCTGGGCATCGCGGGCGCGCACACCCTGATACTTGCCGGCGAAGGCGGAAGCGCCCTGGAGTCCCTCATCGCGGGGCCGCAGCCCAAACACCAGTCCATGATCGGCGTGCCGTTCGAACGCCACGAGACGGTGCGCCTGGCGGTCGTGGGCACGGGCCTGCGCGGGCGGAGCGTGTTGGGCGAGTTCCTGAACGTGCCGGGCGTGCAGGTGACCGCCCTCTGCGACGTCGTGGAGGAGAAGGTCGTCCAGGCGAAGGCGCTGGTCGAGAAGGCGGGGCAGAAGACGCCCGCGCTCTACTTCAAGGGGGAGCGCGGGTTCGAGGAGGCGGTCACGCGCGACGACGTCGATTTTGTCTACATCGCCACGCCCTGGGAGTGGCACGTGCCGCAGGCGCTGGCCGCGCTGAACGCGGGCAAGCACGCCGGCACGGAAGTCCCGGCCGCCTACACCATCGAAGACTGCTGGAAGCTGGTCGAGACTTCGGAGCGGACGCGGCGCCACTGCCTCATCATGGAGAACTGCTGCTACGACTACGACGAGCTGATGGTCTTAAACATGATCCGCGCAGGGCTCCTGGGCGAGCTCGTGCACGGGGAGTGCGCCTATAACCACGACCTGCGTCAAATCCTGTTCGAGACGCGTGACGAGGGGCTGTGGCGTCGGCGCCATCACACCCTGCGCGACAGCAACCTCTACCCGACCCACGGGCTCGGCCCGCTCGCCAACTACATGGGCATCAACCGCGGCGACAAGTTCGAGTACCTCGTGGCGATGAGTTCGGGGCACCGGGGGCTCGAAGCCTACCGGAAGGAGCACCTCGCGGCCGACGACCCGCGGCAGAAAGAGGCGTACCGATGCGGCGACTACAACACGTCCATTATTAAGACGGCCAGGGGCCGCACGATCATGCTGCAACACAACGTCAGCACCCCGCGGCCGTACGACCGCATCAACCTGATTCAGGGCACGAAAGGCATCTTTCGCGACTACCCCGCGCGCATCTTTATAGACGGGCAAGAGGGCGAGCACGCCTGGCAGGACACGGATAAGTTTAAGGCCCGGTACGAGCACGAGCTGTGGCGCAAAGAGGGCGAGACGGCGCGGCGTCTCGGCGGGCACGGCGGCATGGATTATTTGATGTGCTTCAGGTTGGTCGAATGCCTGCGGCGGGGGCTCGCGCCCGACATAGACGTTTACGACGCGGCCGCCTGGAGCGCGCCCGGGCCGCTGAGTGAAATCTCAGTCGCCAAAGGCTCCGGCCCGGTTAAATTCCCGGACTTTACGCGCGGAGGGTGGACGCAGGAACGCAGGTCTGTGCCGTAGTCGGGTCGGCCCGAAGCGCTCGCCGGTAATTGGTTGGCGGCGCGGCCAGGCACGCGGAAACAATGAAGAGGCGGCTCGGCCCGGTGACGACGGTGTCGTACGTCTGTACAGACATTACCGATCAAGCTTCTCCGCATCGACGTAGAAGTTGCGGTTGACTTCGAATGTCTTGATCTCTTCGGGGGAGACGAAGGTCTGTACCGCCTCGGTCGGCGTGATTGAGACCTCCTTGCCGTTAATGGATACACGGATCGGCATCGCGAACCCTTTAACCACTCTCTCGTAGCTGTACGACAGCGTCTTTCCGCTGACCCTGTATTTGAAGAGCGGGATGTCCGTCGTCCGCAGGTATTGGTCGAACACCTTGCCGAGGTCAAGGCCGGCCTTCTGACTGATGTAAGATTCGACCTGCTGCGTCGTCACGGTCTGGTGCCAGAAATCGGCGTTGAGCCCGCGCAGGATGGAGAGCCATTTGGCGTCGTCGTTAATAATGTGGCGGATGGTGTGCAGCATGTTCCCGCCTTTGGGGTACATGTCGCCCGACCCTTCCCTGTTCGCGCCGTAGGTGCCGATGATGGGCCTGTCGTTTCTAATGCCGCGCCGAGTGCCGATTATGTAATCTTCGGCCTCTCGCTTGCCGAAGTGGTACTCGACGAAAAGGCTCTCCGCGTAATTCGCGAAGCCCTCGTGAATCCACATGTCGGCCGCGTCCTTCATCGAGATGTTGTTGCCGAACCACTCGTGCGCGGATTCGTGGACGATGATGAAGTCGAACTTGAAACCGACCCCGGTGCCGCTCATGTCCCGCTGAAGGTAGCCGTTCCTGAACCAGTTGCCGTAAGTGACCGAACTCTGGTGCTCCATCCCCGGGTATGAGACCGTGACCAGCTTGTAGCTGTCTTCGTAAAAGGGGTACTTCCCGAACCAGTGTTCGAAGGCTTCCAACATGCGGGGGACTTCCTTGAATTGCCTGAGCGCGGTCTCTTTTTGGTGGGCCAGCACCCAGTAGTCCATGTCCAGCACCCCGCCTTCGCCGCGGTACTTCTCAGAGAAGTTGACGTAGTTGCCGATGTTGACGTTGACCCCGTAGTTGTTGATTGGATTGAGGACTTCCCAGTGAAAGGTTTTCGTCTTGGCGGCGGTGTCGTGGTCTATTTTTTTCAAGCGGCCGTTGGAGACGGCCACCAGATTTTCCGGCACGGTCACGCCGATTCTCATCCCGCGGTCGGGCTCGTCGGCCCCGTGGTCTTTATTCGGCCACCAGATGCTCGCCCCGATTCCCTCACAGGTGGTGACGATGAAATGCTCTCCGAGGTCGTCACGGCCCCAGGTGACCCCGCCGACCCAGGGGGGATTCTTACTCGCGACGGGGACGCCCTCGTAAAATATTTCGACCTTATCTTCTACGCCTTTCGGAAGCTCCTTCTCGAAAGTTAGCCAGTAGACGTTCCCTTCGCGCTCGAATTTGAGTTGAGACTCACCGTGAGTGACTTTTGTGATCGCGAGCGGCGGCTGCAAATCGATCTGCATTCTGCTCCCCGCCTTGAGAGTCTTAAAGGTTATCGCGTTCGACCCTTTCAGCCTCCGCGTTTCAGGCAGAAACTCGACCTTCAGGTCATAGTGCAGCACGTCCCACCATTCGCGCTCGGGCGTGACAGAGCCGCGCAGCATCTCCTGCCGGGTAATAGGCTCAGTTTGGGCAAAGAGGTGGCCGGAGCCGCCTTGCACATATAGAAGTATTCCAACCGCAACTATTATTAATTTACGCATGCTCATCAGAACCTCACAGGTTTGAGAAGCGGACTGCCTCAGTCGCCCGCCCGGCGCCGCCTTCAGCCTTCAGCCTCCGGTTGAGCTTATGGCTTGAAGCCGACGCTCTGCCAGAGCTGCGCGCAGTCGTAAAGCTTGCCCTCCGTCACGACGAACTTCGTGTTGCGGATGTTGCCGATGCGTTCGAGCGGGTTGCCCTCGACGATGACGAGGTCGGCGACCTTACCCGCCTCGACCGTCCCCAAATCTTTCTCCATTCCCATCACGCGCGCGGGGACGATGGTCGCGGCCTGGATGGCCTCCAGCGGCGTGAAGCCGGCCTGCACGTACAGCTCTATCTCGCGGCGCACGCTGTGGCCGGGCACGACCTGGTCTGTGCCGGCGACGATGCGCAGCCCGTTGCGGTGCAGCTCGCCCGTGATCTTCAGGAACAGGTCAAGCAGCGCGCGCCCGTAAGCGGCGCGCTCGGGCGGGACGCCCGTGTTGTTGATGGGCGCGTCAAGCTCGCGCGGGAGTTTCGCCGCGCCCGGCTCGATCTGCGCGAAGGGCACGTCCGCCGGGTGCAGGAGCCACTCGAAGACGACGAGCGTCGGGTCGAAGACGGTGTCGTGTGCTTTGAAGAACCGTATCGCCGCTTTCGCCTCGGGCGACTCGAAGTCAACCCTGGGCACGACGCCCGGCTGCCGTTTGTAATCTTTCGGCAAAAGGACTTCGGGCAAATATTGAATGTGGTTAATCTGATCCATGCCGGCCTCGACGGCCTGGACGGCGTTCATCCCGTTCGGCACGTGCCCCGTCACGGTCATCCCGAGCCGGTGCGCCTCGGCCGTAATCTCTTTCAAGATGTCCGGCTTGATTGAGCTGTAGATTTTTATCTGCTGGAACCCCGCGCCGTGGTAGCGCCTGACGACGGCGCGCGCCTCTTCGGGCGTGTTGGCGCGGATGACGCCGAGCGCCATCCGGCTGTCACCGTCCACGACCCCGGCGAGCAGAATCCTCGGCCCGAGCCCGCGCCCTTCCCTGATCGCGTCGCGCACGGCGGTCATGAACTCGAACTCGTTGCCCACGTCGCGCACGGTCGTCACGCCCGCGGCGAGGTAGACCGGCCCCCATTCGACCTGCTCGAAGTGCGCGTGCATCTCCCAGAGGCCGGGCAGCACGTACCGCCCCTGCGCGTCGAAGAGGCGCGCGCCCTTCGGAATCTTGACCGACGCGCGCGGGCCGACGGCGGTGATGCGCCCGCCCTCGATGACGACGACGGCGTCTTGAACAGGCGCGCGGCCGGTGCCGTCAATCACGTTCGCGTTCGTGATGACGAGCGCGCCTTTACGCTGCGGACTGATGCGCCTGGAAATCCCGGCGAGTGCGGCCATCCCGTCGTCCGCGGCCTTGCCGACGAAGACGGGCAGGGCGGACTCGTAGCCCTCGCGCAACGCCTCGAAGTGGTCGAACTCCGCGTCCACGCAGACGAGGGCGACGAGGTTGCGCTCCTTGTCGAGCCAGAGCGCTTCGCGCCCCCAGATGAGGCCGCTCACGCTGTAGCGTTCGAGCTCGACTTCGCGGCCGCCGACGCCGACGCGGTCGGCCCCGCGCCTCTCGACCGTCACGGAGCCGCCGGGGAGGGTTTGCAGCGCGCCCTCGATACGGTTGGCCGCGAGGTAGCGCAGAAGCATCATCTGCACCGCGGCCGGCGCGTAGCCGGCGATGGTAAAGAAGCGCGCCGGCACGGACGCCTGCCTCGTCTCTTTGCCTTCGCGGACGGTGGCCGCATCTCCATTGATTTCGACGGACGTGTCGATGGTCGAGCCGCGCGCCGTCTGACCCTTAATTTCAAAGGACTCGGGCGTCAGGTTCTGCTTCGTCCGCAGCGTCGTTTCGAGCGGGACGGGCGTCCCGCGGTCTGTGAACTTGAAGTGCGATTTGACGACGAGGGAGTCGCCGTCGCGCGAGACCTCGTAGGTCTCCTCGCCGATGGGCTGCTCGAACTTGTGGAGGGTGAACTTCCCGCTCTCGACGACCGCCGGGGACGCGCCCTGCGCCCGCGCCCGGGCGGCGGACATGAGCACAAGCGCCAGCGGCAAAAGGCCGCAGCCAATCGTCTTCAACTTCCTGCCGAAGAGAAATCCAACCATAAACTTTCCTCCGAAGTTTTTGGAGAGGCAGGCATAAGAGTACATTCTCGCCCGGCGGCGCGTGAAGCGATGACGGAGTAAGTGCGGCGGGGGCCGGCCGGTCTACGTCGGGGTAGAAGTCGCGCGGCGGCGGCCCGCTGCGCCGGTCAACGTCCAGCCCGGAGTGTGCTTGCCGAATCCCGTGAGGACGCCTTCCAAAACCGGCAGCATGTTTGAGATGCGCCTGGCGCGGATCACCACGTCCCAGAGGGGCTCGAACTTTTTCCAACCCCCGGCGTAAGCGACGTGCCGCGCCGCGCCGATTAAGTCCGGCTTCGTCGCCGCCCCCCGCATAATCGAGCGCCAGCGATAGAATTCACTGTAAGCCTTCCGGTAGCCCTTCTCTAAAGCCCCGGCGGTCATGCGTGCGGGGCGGAAGACCGTGTGGCGCGTGTCGTATAAATCCCAGTCCGTATGCAGAATGCGCCCGGCCTTCAGCATCCTCTCGTAGAGCGCGGTGCCCGGGTAAGGCGTCAGGATGTGAAAGGTCGCCGTCTCTATCCCTTGACCGACCGCCCATTCGACCGTGCGCTCGAACACGGTCTCATCGTCGCCGTCCATGCCGAAGACGAAGCTCCCGTTAACCATCACGCCGAGGTCGTGCAGGCGGCGGATGGCCGCCCCGTAATCCCTGTTCAGGTTGTGGGGCTTTCGCTGCTCCCTTAGATTATCGTTGCTGAGCGTTTCAAATCCGACGAAAAGGCTGCGCAGCCCGCACGCCACGGCCTTCTCCAAAAGGCGCGGGCGGAGCACGGACTGCACGGTGCCCGCCGCCTGCCAGAGTCGGTTCATCCCGCGCATCCCGTCGAAGAGGGCTTCCGCGAAGCGCGTGTCGCCGAACAGGTGGTCGTCCAGGAAGTAGAGGTGGCGGCCCGGGAGTCTCTCTATCTCCGCCAGGGCGTCGTCAACCCTTTGCGTGTAGAAGCCCCGCCCGCCTTCGAAGAAAGCCTCCTTGTAGCAGAAGTCGCAAGAGTGCGGGCACCCCCTGGAGACGACAATCGAGTTCGGCACGAGATACAGGTGGCGCTTAATCAGGTCGCGTCGAATCCTCGGCAGGCGTTCGAGCGTGCGCACGCTTGAGCGGTAAATCTTCCCCGGGCGCCCCGCGCGGTAGTCGGCGAGGAAGGCGGGCCACGTGTCTTCTCCGGGGCCGAGAAAGATCGTATCGGCGTGCGCCGCCGCTTCGTCGGGCAGAGAGGTGACGTGCAGCCCCCCGAGTACGACGTACGAGCCGCGGCGGCGGTACCGGTCTGCCAGTTGGTAAGCGCGCCGGGCCGAGGTGATGTAAACCTGTATGACCACCAGATCGGGGCGGTCGTCGAGTTTGATCGCCTCTACGTGCTCATCCTGGAGGGTGACTTCGACACCGTCATCGAGGTATCCGGCCAGGGTGGCTAAACCCAGGGGCGGGAACAGTGAATACTTGACCGGGCGGAAGAAAGGGCTTTTGGCTTCGGTCAAAGCCGGGAGAATCATCTTCACCTTCAACGTCAAAGCGTTTCTCCGTTATCGACTACTTGAGCCGCAGGTAAGCCCCCGCAAGGTGGCGCCCTTAAGTCACGTCAAGGTCTTTGTACCATAAAGCAATAAAACATCCAATACATTTTCGTCCACTGTGCCGTGCGGGTCACTGCTTCGCCTTCTGCAACTCGTCGAGCGTGCGCTTCAAGTCGTCGAGCTTCTGGCCGGCTTCGCCGAGTTTGCCCTCGGCGGTCAGGCGCTGATAGTCCGCGAGGTCTGCGGCGGCACGACTGATCAACTCGGCCGCCGTCGTCGTTCCCGCAGCAGCTTGCGGCGCCGGCGTCGCGGGCGCGCCGCCCGCCCCGGGCGGGGGCTTGACCCCGGCGTCGGTGCCGAAGAGGCTCGTCAGGGCTTCGGCGAAGCTCGTGCCGAAGGCGAGGCGATCCTGCGTGGCGAGGACGACGAGGCGCAGCTCGGGCATCGGCGAGCGCTCGGCCTGGAGGTAGATCGGCTCGACGTAGAGGAGCCCGCGGCCGAGCGGGACGATGAGGAGGTTGCCGCGTTGCGCGTGCGAGCCCTGTTGATTCCAGAGCGTCAGTTGTGAAGAGAGTTGTGCGTTCTGGTCAATGCGCGCGTTGACCTGTGTCGGCCCGTTGACGAGCTTCGACTTCGGGAACTTGTAGACGAGCAGCGAGCCGTAAGAATCGCCGTCGCTGCGGCCCGCCATCCAGCCGATGAGGTTGTCGCGCGAAGCGGGCGTGAAGACGATGACGTCCGTGAACTCGGTCGCGGGCGACACCCCGGCGGACGCGCCGGGCAGTTGCAGCAGCGCGAAGTAGGGTTCGAGCGGGCGCGCGTCGCCGCCCCCGCCCTCTTTCGCCGCGGGCGCGCGGGCGACGCTCCACATGTCCTCGCGCTGGAAGAAGACCTTGGTGTCGTCCGTGTGGTAGAGGCTGTAAGCCTCGGCCTGCGCCGTCAACAGCGTTTCGGGGTAGCGCACGTGCGCGCGCAGGGTCTCGGGCATCGCGTCGGCGTCGCGGAAGAGCGCGGGGAACAGGTTGCGGTAGGCGCGCAGCAGCGGGTCGTCTTTGTCGAAGACGTAGAAGGCCACCGAGCCGTCGTAGGCGTCAACCGTCACCTTGACGCTGTTGCGGATGTAGTTGATCGCGCCCCCGGCGACCTCGTTGTGGCGCGCGTAAGGGTAAGTGTCGGTCGTCGTGTAGGCGTCCAGCATCCAGTAGAGGCGGCCGTCGCCGTTGACGACGATGTAAGGGTCTGCGTCGTAGAGGAGGAAGGGCGCGAGCGTCCGCACGCGCTCGCCGACGCGGCGGCGCATGAGCACGCGGCTCTCAGGCGTCACGTCGTCGGCGAAGGGCAGACGCGACAGATCGCCCAGCTCCCACGCGAGGACGAGGCGGCGGAGGGTGCCGCCGACGGGGAAACCTCCCGCGCCTTCGTAAACGGTCGAGGCGTTGGCGTCGCCCTGCGGGTAGTCGAACTCCTTCTGCTTCGTCTTGACGTAGACGGTCGTGTCGGTCTTCTCGCCGAAGTAGATTTGCGGGCGCGTGACTTTGATTTCGGGCGCGGCCGACTCGACGGGCATGTTCGAGAGGACGAACTGCGGGCGGCCTTCGGGCGTGAAGCCGTTGGCGGTGTTCATCGTCACGCCGTAGCCGTGCGTGTAGATCAGACGCTCGTTGATCCAGTTGCCGCGCGAAGAGGCGGGCAGCTTCGCCACGTCCAGCTCGCGCGCCGCGAGCATCATCTGCCGCGTCGTCCCGCCCACCGTGTAGCGGTCGATGTCCACGTCGCTGAAGTCGTAGTAGGTGCGAATCTCCTGCACCTGCCGGAGCGTGTCCTGGAGCGCGTGGTAGTCCCAGATGCGGAGGTTGTCGAGCGTCGGGCGGTTATCGGCGAGCGCGTAAGCCGCGTCGTCGGCGTCGGCGGGGAAGTCGCGCGCCTCGACCCGTTCGAGGTTGAAGGCGCGGCGCGTGGCCGCGATGTTGCGCCCGATGTAGGGCGACTCGCGTTCGAGTTCGTTCGGCTTGACGACGAAGCTCTGCACGTAGCCGGGGACGATGACGGCCGCGACGATGTAGACGACGAGGGGGAGAGCGATGGACGCGAGCAGCACACGCGGGCGGCGCAGGGCGAAGGCGTTGACGAGCGCGAGCGCGGCGGCGGCGGCGAGCGCGACGGCGACGGCCGAGAGGCCGGGCAGAAGGTAATGGTCTTCCGTGTAGGTGACGCCGCTGAAGATCGGGTGGTCGTCGAAGAGGTACGCGAAGCGAGAGAGATAGACGTGCAGCGCCAGCGCGACGAGGAGCGCGGCCAGCGCCGCCGAGACGCTCGCGTAAGCCGCGTCGCGCGCCGCCGAGGAGAGGTGAGCGCCCTTCGCCCGCAACGTCTCACGAACGTCCTTGCCGGTCGGAAGCAAACCCAGGAGCGCGTAGGCGCACGCGCCACAGAGCACGACGAACGCCAGCGTCAGGAGCCAAGACGAGAGTGACTGCACGGCGGGCAGCGTGAAGAGATAAAAGCCGAGCCGCCGGCCGAAGACGGGGTCGGCCTCGGCGGTCGGCGGGGCGTTCAGCCAGAGCGCGAAAGTCTGCCACGACTCGCTCATCGAGAGGCCGTAGACGAGGCCGAGGAGCGACGCGACGACCCACGCCAGAGGCTTCAGCAGGCGTGCGGGTTTGACGAAGAGCGGCTGGTTGTTGAGGACGACGCGCCGCGGCGCGAGCGCGGAGACGCCGAAGGCGCGCTCCAACAACCAGAACGCCCCACGCAGGACGAACGTCGTCACGAGCGCGAAGACGGCGAAGCAGGCCGACTCGTAGCCGAAGGTCGTCCAGTAAACGGATTCGTAGCCGAGCGAGCCGAACCAGAGCGTCTCCAGGTACACGCCGGCCGCGCGCGTGAGCACGACGAAGAGCACGACCGTAGCCAATATCAGAAGCCAGCGCCTACGCCTTCGCCTTCCGGGCGCGTGGTGCGGTTCGATGTCTATGATCTCCCCCTCGAAGTCGTCAGGCGCAGTCGGTGTTCGCGGCTCGTTCATGTCGATAGGATACTCCGAAAAGTCGGGAAGTATAGTGGGCGGCGGCTTGTTCGGTATACCTCGTGAGCGGGGCTGTGTTCTAGGACAAGGGGATGTCAAGAGAAGACTTCACCCTAGCCGGTTCAAAGCAAGGCTTGCGACACAACCGAACAGTCACCTCAGTTGGAGATGAAGTCTGTCGGCGTCCCGTATAAAGTCTCGATGCGCTCGTCGGAAGCCACCACCTCGGGCAGGAGCGACATCAACATGCTCCGGTTGATGAGCGGGCCTTGCAGCAGCGGGTTCCTCAATATCTCCAGCAGCTCGGCGTGTTCGGGGTGGCGGGGCGAGGTCACGTCAACCTCCGCGAAGGTCTCCTCGTCATACGCGCCGTAGTTGGTCACGCGCTGGAACCAGACCTGGTCGGCCCCGAGCCGCTTGCCCAGCTCGACGAAGTCGAGCATCTCGCGGAAGTTCTCCCTCTGCACGACGAAGTTAATCCAGAGTTGCGGTATCTGTCCCGAACGCCGCAGGCCGGCGATGAATTCGAGGTTGGCCGTCAGCACCGCCCACTTCCCGGGCCGGCGCAGCTTCTCATAGGTCTCCGCCCGGGCCGCGTCTATCGAGACCGACAACTGCCCGACCATCTCCGCCAGCTCGGGGAACGTCTCCCACCTCTGTCGCGTCAGCAGCAGCGCGTTGGTGATCAGGTGGATGTGCAGGCGCGGATACTCTTCGCGGTTCAGCGCCGCGAGGATGGAGCGGTAATGCCTGCTCGCGAACGCCTCTCCCCCGCCGGAGATGTAGCCGCCCTTCGCGCCCCTCAGCAGCGGAAGGATGACGCGCTCCCGCGCGCGCTCGTAAGCATCCTGCTCGTCCGCCTTCGCCGCGACGATCTCGGTGCGGCAGGAAGGGCACGCGAGGTTGCAGGTCGAGTCGTAGTTCAGCTCGAACACGCCCGGCGACCCTTCGAGCCGCGTCACGCGCCCGTCGATGTAGCCGCGCAGCACGGGGTCTTCGATCTCGTCCTTCCGCGGGAGCTTTTGCGCCGTGATGAAAGAGCAGAGGGTGCGGCTACAGTAGCTGAAGTCGCCGTCCAGAACCGAGCGGCGAATCTCCTGTGCCGCCTCGGAATTCCAGACCGCGTCGCCCGACTCGGCCTCAAGGACGTTACCCACCGGGTACGGCACCCACGCGGGGCAGGAGCAGGCGAAGGCGCTCCCCTTCCACCCGGTCGAGAGGTACGTGAACGGCACGAGGCAGAACTTATCTTTGAGGTCGTAGTCCAGAACGTCGAGGGCCGCGTCCTCGCAGCCCTCCTCGCGCTTCGCGCGGTAGGCACGGAACAGGAGCTGCTGCGCGGTGACGCAGACGGCCTGAATCCGCAGCGCGCGTTGAATCACTTCGAGCGCCGCGTCCGCCTCGCCCCTTTCGAGCAGAAGCTCGGCGCGTGCCAGCAGGGCCGGGCGCGAATCGGGGAGATGCTCGAGCAGCACCGCCGTCAAACTCAGCGCATCATCCGCGCCGCCGCGCGAGAGGTAGTCGAGGAAGATTCTGAGCAGTCTGAGCTGAATGGTAACGTCAACGTAAGACCTGAGCTTGAGTTCCCTGTGCCCGACGCTGCCGTCGTCTATCGACGCGCAGGCGTTCAGCAGAGACTCGGCGAACGCCCTGCCTCTGCCCGCGTCGGCCTTCCACTCCTCAAGCCGGCCGCACAGCACTTCGAGGTGTGCCGAAACGGTCGAGAGCATCGCCCCGCGGTCGCCGCCCGCCGGGACGAAGTCGTAGCACGCGCGCCCGAGCCAGCGACGGCGCACGTAGTTCCGGAGCATCGTTCGCAGAGCGGCCGCGCCCGACAGAGCCCTCACGCCGCGCGCCGCCTGCCGCCCCGCCCACGCGCGTGCGCGCGCGCGCAGCTTCGGCGCGTCTTCCCGCCGCGGACGCCGCTTCAGAAAGTCGGCCACGGGGTCTTCGGCGGGCGCGAGGTCGCCCTGCGCCCGAGTGTTGGTATGCTCCGTTCGGCCCGTGCCGTTCGCTGTCTTCAAGGTCGCGCTGTCCCTTCCGCCTTTGCGCTAACGCACGGCGCTCTCTTCCTCTTCCTCCAACATCTGGAGGAAGTGCTGCTTGGCGGAGAGGAGCATCGCGGCCTGCGTGCCCGAGAAGCGCGAGGCCGCCGCGTCCATCAGCCCCGCCTTCTCGGCCGTCGAAAGGCTCTCGACCGTCCTCTCGCGCAGGACGCCCTCGGGGATGCGCTTCGTGTTCCTGAAGACGACGGAGTTGACCCCCGTGTCGCAGACGTACTCGAAGTACTCCGAGTAGAACTCCATCGTGACGTGAATCCACGCGACCCAGTGGTGGAAGAGGTAGTCCTGCTGGACGACGAGCGACCTGCCCGGGATCAGGCGCGGGAAGAACTGCCACGTCACCCAGTCGCAGACCCGCCAGTGCTTCGCCACGTCGATGAAGAGGATCTCGACCGGCCCGCCCGCCCACGGGTGCAGGCGTATGTCGCCGGGGTGGACTTCGACCAGACCCGCATACGGCTCGACGTTGCGGTCGTAGACGGGCTTGAAGCTCTCGCCCGCGCGCGCCGACTTGTCGAAGAACGAGCCGACCGTCCAGCCCTCGATCTCGAAGCGGTCGTAGGAGTGAATCAGCTTCTCCTCCCGACGCCCGCGCCGCCGCAGGTTCCGCCGCAGGCCGTCGGCGAGCGCGACGGTCGAGCCGCCGAGGAAACAGCCCGCGTCCACGATGGCGCCCTCGCCCGCGTAGTACTCTTCGGCGAGATAGTTCAACAGCCGCAGCTCGTCGGGCACGAGCATCGTCGGCACGCGCGCGCCGGTCTCGGGCACGGCCCGCGCGCGCCAGGCGTCCGCCGGTTCTTGCGGCTCCTGCTCGGGGCGGCGGAAGACGGCCTGGAAGGTGTTCGCGTTCCTGACGAGGGCCGTGTCGGTGCGGCTGCTCAGCCGCGTCGCGGCGTAGGCCAGCGCGTAGGCGGCCGAGCGCCGCAGCCTCCCGCCCTTCTCCTGCGCCCACTCCCACAGAATCCAGCCGAGCGTCTGCGCGACGGAATGCACCGGCAGCACGCAGACGACTTTGAGCCCCGCGCGGCTCCCGAGTTCGCCGAGCCCGTCGGCCGTGTACCGGCGGAAGTCCGTGGGGCAGGCGTGGAAGGGCTGTAGGAAGGGGACGGCGACGACGACGTGGCCCCCGGGCCGCACCACGCGCGCCAGCTCGCGGATCGACGCCTCGGCGTCTTTGACGTGTTCGAGCACGGCGTTGCAGAGCGCGCTGTCGAAACTCCCGTCCGCGAACGGCATCGCCTCCAGCGGGCCGGTGACGACCTCCGCGTCCTCCGACGCGATGTCGTAGCTCGTGATCCTCTCGGCCGAGTTCGCCAGCAGGTACGCGTTGACGTTGCGGCTGCCGCAGCCGGCGTTGAGCACGTGGCCCGCGAGGTACTCGGTGACCGGCCGCAGCTCGTCTTCGAGCGGCTGGAAGAGGACGGGGCCGACGCGCGTCGCGTTCCGGGACTTCACGCGGCACCCCCGGCCGATTCGAGGAAGACGTCGAACATGCTCGCCACGTCGTCGGCCGAATGGCCGGTCGCGATCCGCGCGCGCCCCGCGCGGCCCATGCGCTCCCTCACCCGCCTGTCGCGCGCGAGGCACAGGATCGCCTCGCGCACCGCGGCCGTCTGTTGCGTCGGCACGACGAGACCGCCGTCGCCGAGGACGGTGCCGTTGCCGCCCACGTCGGTCACGACGCAGGGGAGGCTGCACGACATCGCCTCGACCAGCGCCATCGAAGTTCCCTCGCCGAAGTCCGACGCGAGGAGGAAGATGTCGGCAGCGCTGAGGATGCGCTGCACGTCGTCGCGCCAGCCCAAGCCGACGTAGCCGGGCTGCGGCGGCAGCTCGTCCGTCCCCTTGCCCACGCCGACGGTGACGACGCCCGGCAGGTCGCGAACCGCCGCGAGCACGCCGGGCCAGTTCTTCATCGGGTCTACGCGCGCCACGACGACCACCATCACGGCGTCTTCGGGCACGCCCAGCTCGCGCCGCACGGGGCGGCGCAGCTCCGTCTCGCGCACGAACCTTCTGGTGTCGAGGCAGTTCGGGATGACGAGCGAGCGCGGCTCGCGGAAGCCGAAGGAGCGGTGGAAGTCGCGCGCCTCGCCCGCGTTGTAGACGACGCCGTCCACGTAGGGCGAGAAGAGCCGGCCGAGCCCGGGGAAGATGTTCTTCAGCGGCTCGCGGTTCGGGCAGACGTCCGAGCAGAAGACGCCCCAGATGAGCCGCGTGCCGCGCCGCCCCGCGAGCATGAGCGCGAGCGAGGCGAAGACGTTCGCGTGGTACATCCAGCCCTGCACGACCGACGGCCGCCGCCGCCGGATCAGGCGCGCGAGGCGCAGGAGCCCGGCCGCGGCGTTCCGGCGCCGCCGGATGCCGAGGTCTATGACCTCGACGCCCGCGGCTTCGAGCGTGCGCCGGAAGACGCCCTCGCCTTGCAGGCAGACGACGCAGGCGTCGCCGCCCGCCGCGCTCTGCTGCGTGACGAGGTTCGTCAGCAGGCGCTCGGCGCCGCCGCCGTTCAGGTTGATGATGACGTGCATGGTCGAGCGGCTCAACGGCGCACCTCCCCGCCCCGCGCCGCGGCGAGCGAAGCCAACGCGGGAACAGCCTCGCCCGCGCCGCGCCGCAGCGTCTGCTCGGCGAACGAGGCGTCGAGGTCGATGACGCCCATGCAGTAGCGCGCCGAGGAGATCGTCAGGTGGAGCGCGCCGAGGCAGGCTTCGAGGACGCGCGCCGAGCCGCGCTCGACCTCGAAGACCGAAAGGTCGATGAAGAGGTCGCCGACCGCGACCGACAGATCGAACGTCATCTCGACGCGCCGGCGCTCGCCGGCAGACGCGGGCGCGGGCGTCGCGCCCAGCAGCGTGGTCGTCGTCGCGTACACGCGGACTCCCTCCTTGGTCGAACAGCTGAAACCGAAGTGCGGCGCGGCGACCGCTCGCTCGAACTCCACGTCCATGACGACCGTGACGCGGCCGCCCCTTTCGAGGTGCGCGGCCTCGCTCACGCCGTCCGCGGTCGCGAAGCACCTCGCGACGCGCGCGCCGCCCTCGCCGTAACGGCGCGCGCCGTGCGGCGACTGCGCGCCCTGCCGCGCGGGCAGCTTGAAGAAGAGCTGGTAGTAGCGCTCGACGCCCGCGGCCGGCTCGCCGTCGTAGACGAGCTCGCCGCGGTCGAAGAGCAGCACGCGGTCGCAGAGGCCCGTGACCAGCTCGGCCGCGTGCGTGACGAGCAGGATCGTCGCCCCGGCCTCGCGCAGCTCGCGGATGCGCGCGAAGCACTTCTGCTGGAAGCGCGCGTCGCCGACGGCGATGACCTCGTCGATGAGCAGCACGTCGGGCGCGGCCGCGACCGCCGCGGCGAAGGCGAGGCGCAGGAGCATCCCCGCCGAGTAGGTGCGCACGGGGCGGTCGAAGTATTCGCCGAGTTCGGCGAACGCCTGCACGGCGCGCTCGGTCTCGGCCGCCTCGCCGTCGCGGCGCGCGATCACGTCGTGGAAGAAGCGGACGTTCTGCCGGCCCGTCAGTTCCGGCGCGAAGCCGCAGGTGAGGTCGAGGAGCGCGAAGACGCGGCCTGCGACCTTCACCGCGCCGGCGGTCGGCTCGACGACCCCCGCGGCGAGGTGGAGGAGCGTCGATTTCCCCACGCCGTTCGGCCCGAGGAGGCCGACCGCCTGCCCGCGCGGGACGGCGAAGCTCACGTCACGCAGGACGGGCAGCGGCGCGTGGTAGACCTTCCCCCACGGGTGCAGCGCCTCCTTGACGCGCTGGAGCGGCGAGGCGAAGTAGCGGAAGCTCTTCGCCACGCCGTCGAAGACGATGGCCGCGCCCGCGTCCTTCATCCGTTTCCCCGCAGCAGCCGCACCAGGTAACGTTCGACGGGGCTGAAGAGCGGCACGCGCGACCCCGCGGCGCGCACGCGCCTGCGCGCCCACGACGCGGCGCGCACGACCGGCAGCAGCCCGAGGTCGATGAGCGCCAACACCGTCCGCCTGTGCGCCCCCGCCCGCCCGCCCGCGCCGGCGACGTAAGCGGACGTGCCGTAGCCGGCCGACAGCATGTAATAGCGGTCGGCGGGCGGGCACTCGTCGAACGCCTGCACGCGCGCCGGCAGCGGCCGCGCCGCGTCCCGCGCCCAGCCCTCCGCCTGCTCGAAGACCGCTTCGGGGTGGGGCCAGATTTCGATGCCGCGCGTCACGCAGAAGTCTGCGAGGCCCGCGAAGGCGCTCTCGGCCGACGGCTCGCGCCACGCGCGCGCGCGCCCGAGCGATTCGGCGCGGACGAGAAGGCCGCCCGTGTAGGTCGCGCCCTCGAAGAGCGTGAAGGAGGGGTCGCCGCCGAGCGGCGGCACGGTCTTCGGCGCGCCCGCGCCCGACGCCGACGCGGCCGGCTGGAGCCCGTCGGCCCCGACGCCTTCGAGCGCCGCGAGCATCCCGGCGAACGCGTCGGCGCGGACGCGGATGCCGGAGTGAATGAGGAGGACGGCTTCGCCGTCGAGCCTTTCAAGCTCCTCGTCGAGCGCCGACGGGTCTTCGACCGTCAGGTCAATGTTTCTGACGTAGAACTCGCCGGCCGTCGCAGGGAGCTGCACGCCCTGCCGGTTCAGGACGACGACGCGGCGGACGGCGTCCAGGGCGGCGAGCGAGTCGAGCGTCGCTTCCAGTTCCGCCGCCGTCCGACCCTCGACGAAGGCGACGACATCACGCGTGCGTCTTCCGCCCGCCTCGTCCGTCTGCGGCTTGAGGTAACGTCGCGCGTCGGCGTGGAACGAAGTCCACACGCGGCGGACTTCCGTCTGCGTCTGCGCAGGCGCGGCGACCCAGCCGCCCGCGTCGAGCGCGGCGAGCAGCGCGTCGCGCAGCGCCTCGGCCCTGCACTCGAAGAGCACGTGCCGCTGGTGCTCTTCCTGCACCAGCTCCGGCACGCCGCCCGTGCGCGCCGCGAGGAAAGGGATGCCCCACGCCAGCGCCTCGTAGACCGTGCAGGGCGAGTTGTCCACCGGCGAGGCCATCACCGCCAGCTTCTCGCCCGAGAGCAGGTAGGAGAGCGCCTCCGGCTGGCCGAGGTTGGTCACGGTCTGGACGGGGAACTGCCACCCTTCGGAGCGGCGCGCGATGTATTCGAGGCTGCCCATGCCGGCGCACTTCTCGGCCTTCCCCAAGAACGTCACCGTCACGCCGCGGCGCGCGAACTCCTCCCGCAGCGAGTGGACGGCGTTGCAGAAGAGGCGCAGCCCCTTCCTCTCTTCGAGCCGGCCGAAGAAGACAATCTCCTTCGGCGGCGCCGAGCGGCCGTGGCTCACCTCGGGGAAGTCCGAAGGCCCGCCGCCCTGCTCGCGCAGGCGCTGCGAGGGCAGGCAGTACTGCTGCACGAAGGTCTCGGCGGGCGTCTCGAAGCCGCGCTCGCGCGCCCACTCGACGAGGTAGCGGCTCGGGCTCCAGAGCACGTCGGCGCACTTCACGCTCAGGCGCTCGGCGTAGTTGTAGGCCGAGAGCAGAAGGCTGGCCGGCGCCGTGTGGTTCAACTCCAGCACCCAGCGCGAGGGGCTGTGGAGGGCGAGGACGAGCAGCGTGTCTTTGAACGCGAGGCCGAGCCTCTTGGCGGCGAGGCACAGGCTCCCCTCGCCCCCGCAGTCGTTGAAGTGGACTACGTCGAAGTGGCGTGCGGCGAGGTGGCGGTAGACGAGAAACGGCACGCCGAAGCCGCAGTCCTTCACCGGCCCCGCGAGCGTCTTCATCTCCTCGATGGAGAGCGCGACCAGTTCGATCCCGAGTTCCGCGTAGCGCCTCCTCCATCTTTCGAGCGGCACGTCGGGCGACCAGACGGCGCCGGTGTAGAGCACCGTCACGCGGCAGCCCGCGGCCGCGAGATGTTCCGCCAGTCCCGTCATCGCCGTCCCGATGCCGCCGTTCTTGAACGGGCCGACGACTTCGTTCGACACGACGCACACGGACGGCCGCCAGTCCCCCGCCTCGCCGTCGTAGAGGTCGGGAAGCCGCCGCGGCCCCCCGTTCGACTGCGAACCGCCCGAGCCTGTCGGCGCGCGCTCTCCGGTTGAATTAACTTCCGGTGATGCTGTTGACGAAGGCGCGCCTGTGCCGGCGGGCGCGCCGAGCTCGACGCCGGAGACCGGCAGGCCGACGAGGTGATGCGGGAGCTGCCAGACGACCTCCGGGTCGGGGACGTGCTCGACGGGCCGCACGCGCCCGCGCCAGGCGATGCCCATGATCTGCTGTGTCTGGTAGAGGAGGACTTTGAAGCCTTCGCGTTCGAGCAGCCGCAGCCCCGCGGCCACGTGCGGCGAGGCGAGGTCGTGGAGGACGAACGCGCAGTCTTCGTCGGCGTGCGGCAGGCAGGCGCGCACGTCGCGCTCGGGCGCGTTCGCCTCGTGGTCTCCGTCGATGAAGAAGAGGCTCCACTTCGTCCCGCGCGCCGCGGCCAGCTCGTCGATGCCTTCGGGGCTGCGGGCGGCGTTCAGACTCACGCCGCCGCTCACGCCGCAGCCGGCGAGCGCGGCCTCGACTTCGGCGCGGAGGTCGGGGTCGGCGTGCGCCGGGTCAATCACGTCGAGCTTCACGCCCGCGAGCGCGAGGTGGCACGTAGACCAGCCGAGCCACGCGCCGATTTCGAGCGCCGGCCGGCCGGCGAACCGGAGCGCGATGTTGTGGAGCAGCGTCGCCTCGTCGCGGTTCATAAAGCCCATGAGCGGGAAGCGCTCGTCCACGTACCAGCGGTGCGGGACTTCGCGGCGGAGGTACTTCCAGGGGTGCGCTTGGCGGTCGCCCGCGCGCATGTGGGGGAAGTGCGCGTCGGGCACGACGACGCGCAGCCCCGGCGAGACGTAGTCCCTGTCCTCGAAAGTTGAAGGCATAAAGTCTTAAATCACCCCGCCCGCCGGCTCGCCCTCACAGGCAGTCCCAGAAATGCACGCGCAGGCGCCTGAAGCAGACCGAGCTTATCAACAGCAACCCGGCCGTCACGGCCCAGAAGGCCGCGGCGTCGAACGCCGTGGGCGCGTCGAAGACCTTCGGCATCAGCGCGTGGCGGTAGCCGTTGGCGACGTAAGCCGCCGGGTTGAGCGCGAGCAGCACACGGGCGCGCGGCGGGAGCTGCGTGCCGGCCCACGCGACCGGCGTCACCCAGAACCAGACGTGCATCACCGAGGGCAGCATGTGCTGCACGTCGCGCACGACGACCGTGACGGACGAGACCAGCAGTCCCGCGCTCACGGCGAGCACGACGGCGCACAGGTAGAAGTATGGGACGAGCAGCAGTTGCGACGGCCCGCCGTAGCCTCCGGCGAAACATACTACGCACGTCAGGGCGAGGAGGAACGCGTGCGGGACGGAATGGATGAGCAGCGCCCCGGCCGGGATGATCTCGACGGGAAAGCGGACGCGCTTAACCAGGTAACCGTGCTCGACGATTAAGCCGGTCGCCCTCGTGATCGAGGCGGACAGGAGCAGCCAGGGGACGTAGGCCGCGGCGAAGCCGTAGATGTATGGGGCGCCGCCGAGCGGCAGTCTCAACGCGAACGAGAAGACCGCGGCGAAGACGAGCAGCGGGACGAGCGGCGCGAGGAACGTCCACAGCGCGCCGCCGGCCGTGCCCGCATTCGCCCTCCGCAGGTCGTGGCGCGCGAGCGCGCCGAGGGCGCGACGGTTGGCCCACATCGAGGCAAGCTCGCCGACAAAGGCTGCGGGAGGGCGGGTAGAGGTTGCGGCGCGAAACGACAAAAAAACTATCCCCGAGTCCGGACGGCCGTAGCCCATGCACCCAACTGCACGGGGCTACGGCCTGGCGAGGCTGCTTCGACGTATTGAGCTTTGAGGAGATCTGTTTCGCCGGGGCACCCTGAGACCGCGGCAGCGTAGCACGGCGGCCGGAAGAATGACAAACGTCGCTGCTTCCGGCCGATGCCGGCCGGCGTGCAGGGCGGGCGTGTTGCGGAAAAGGCTAAAGTGCGGAGGAGGCCGTTAGCGGCTTCTTCGTCGTGCGACCACCCCGGAGACCGGGCGGCGTCTGATTGATGCAGAAAAGAATACGTTATACTTTTTTCCGGTCTTACCGAAAAAATAGCAGATAAAAATGGCGGGACAATACTCAAATCAAGCCGCCGCCGAATGGGCGAGGCGCAATCTGGCGCAGGAGATCGAAATCAAGCTGCGTGAAAATTCGTGGCCGGCGCGGGTCTTGGTCGTGCTGGCGATGCTCTTTCTCGGCGCGATCTTTTTCGGGATTCCGGCGATTCTTCTCTTGAACGCCGCCGCTAAATTCCTCACCAACGGCTGGGGCGCGGAAGTCTCCAGGCTTTTGCGGCTGGGCATCTTTTTTCTGGCGGGTTTCGGCGGCCTGGCCGTCTTCCTGTTTTTCTACGTGCGGTCTTTAAGAAGAAAGCTCGTCAGATTTTTGAGCGCCGACGGCGTGACGACGCGGGGCGGGGGAAAGTACCGTTGGGAGAATTTGCAGTACCTCGATTACGTCACGGTTCACCGGAATTTTGTGAGGGGTTACCGGGTCTACCATGTTTTATTGCGGGCGTTAAGCAATTACATCTTTGCCGGCTTTGAAAACCTGAAAATCGAAATGGTTTTTACCGACGGCACGGCGACGCTCGCGCCGCTCATCGAAGACCAGCGGGAGGTGCTCGATTTACTGGACACGATTCCCGCCCGGCGTAAGTCTGACGGCAAAAGTTGAAGTCAGGCGCGACTTCATGGCTGTGCCGATTCGTAACGGCGGCGGTGCTCTTCGAGCGCGGAGAGGTATTCGGAGTCTTTGAGGATCGTGTCGAGCAGTCGCTTAAAAATCCGCGCGCTCTTGAGCTTCTGCTCGTCGCGCGCGGGGCGGGCAACCTTGCGACCGTGGGCGCCGCTCCGGCCCTTCCTGTCGGCGGGGACGGGGCCGACATATTTCTTCCCCGAGCGGTGGTTGGCGTAGCGCATCGAGCGCGTCCAGCCCATCTGGATGTACTTGCGCGCCATGTCCATCCCGACGAAGTCGCCGGCGCGCCTGTACGCCTCGAACATCTCTCGGAGCTTCCCGGCCGACGCGCGCGCGACCTCCGGCGTGCGGAAGCGCCAGTGCGGAAGCAGCTCGCTCTTGTAGGGCTCGACGAGGAGCACGCCCTGCTCGCCGCGCCCGACGCGGTACAGCTCGGGGTGCGCGCGGAAGTCCGTGCGGCCGAAGTCGAGCGTGTAGTCGAACGTCATGCGAGCAGCGCGGCCTCGGGCGTCAGGTGCTCGGGGTAGACTTTGACCGGCGTGAACTCGTCGAGCGCGCGGAGCAGTTCGGGCACGCTCTGAAACCTCGCGCGGGGGTTGCGCGAGAGAGATTTACGAATGACAGAAGTTAACCCTTCAGGTACGCCGCGCGCCGAGAGCGCTTCGAAGTCCGGCTCATCCACGAGCTGCGGGTAGCGCGCCGAGAGCGGCGCACGCCAGTCTTCCACGCCCGCGCGGAAGGGGCGCTCGCCCGCGAGCAGCTCGAACAGCAGGGCGCCGAGGCCGTACACGTCCGTCGCGGGCGAGAGCGGCATGCGCGTCACCTGCTCGGGCGCGAGGTACTGCGGCGTGCCGCTGCGGTCGGGCGGGCATCTGCGCACGTCGCCCAAGTCCCACGCGACGCCGAAGTCGATGAGCACGGGTCGGCCGCCGCGCAGCACGACGTTTGAAGGCTTGAGGTCGCGGTGGAGTAACCCCCGCGCGTGCACGTGCCCGACGGCCCCGCCGAGGTGCTGGACGAGGCGGACGGCGCGCGCCGCCTCGAACGCGCCCGACTCTCGCAGCTCGGCGCGCAGCGTGTGCGTGCCCGCGTGTTCGAGCAGGAGGTAGGGCAAAGGCGCGTGCATGTTCTCGCCGACCAGCCGCACGACGCACGGGTGGCACAGACGCCTGAGCGCGTCGCACTCGGCGCGGAGCAGGCGCCGGCTCTTCTCGTCCCCGGCGTCGGCCGGGCGCAGGCGCTTGCACACGAGCGGCGCCAGCAGCCCGTGGTGCCAGACGGCGAACACGTCGGCGCTCATCCCCCGCGAGATGCGGTAGGCGACGGTGAAATCATCGACGCGCGTGCCCGGCCCCGGCACATCCTCCGGCGGCGGCGCGGCGCCTCGGTTCGGGGAGGCGACCGTCACTTCAGCTCAAGCTTCTCGTTCTCGCCCAGCTCGGCGGGCTCGCCCTGGACGAGCGACGAGACGAGGCCGACGGCGTGCGCGAAGATCGACTGCGAGCCGTCCCAGTACTCGGCCCGCTCGGCCGTCACCTTGAGGAGCGCGATGTCGGGCGTCTCCTTCCCCTCGGGGAACCACGCCTTGAGCTGCGGTTGCCACAACTCTTCTATCTTCGCGCGGTCGCGCACGACCTCGGCGCGGCCCGAGACGGACGCGTACTGCTGAGCGTCCACGTCCGCGAAGCTCGCGTTCACCTTCGACACAAGGTTGACTTCATCAACCTTGTGCGAAGAGCCGTACGTGAAGAACCAAAGGTCTCCGTCGAACTCCACCTCGCGGTTGTTCGACATCGGCCGGCTGTGCAGCTCGCCGCGCTCGCCGACGGTCGTCAGCATGCAAATGTCCACGGCCTTGATTATCTCCCGCAGCTTCGCGAGCTTCTCCTCCTGCGTCACCGCCTTGCTCATAAACTTACCCCCTCGGATTTTGAATAAGGGCGCGCCGCCCCTTGCGGCCCGCGGAGTTCGTATGAATTAAACCCCCGACTATTTACGGCCCCCCGCGGTCGGGGGGCGCGCCCTTAAGGCCCGACTACTGCTGCGAGCCGCCGCCCGAGTCCTGCTGCTGACCGCCCTCCTCGTAGCCGGGCTCGCCTGGTCGTGGCGGGTGGCCGTCGCCGGTCGTCGAATGAGTGCTCTGCCCCGTCGAAGTGTTCTGCGGGAACTGCCCTTCGTTCTGCTTGTCGTCTGCCATCTCTCTTCCCCTTTTAACCTTTCCTTGTTGTTCGGGGCGGCGTCCGCCGCCCCCGTCAGTCGTCGTCAAAGGCGACTGCGTGCGCGGCCACACCGCGCCAGTGTTGGCCCTCGACGGCGAGCTTGAGCCACCGGCTGTAGAGCTGCGGCTCCTCATTTAAACCCCGCCACAGTTCCGCCAGCGTGACCCACCGCCACTGCGCGACCTCCGAGGGGTCGGGCTCGGGGTCGCCCTCGTAGCTGCCGACGAAGACGTGGTCGTACTCGTGCTCGATGAGCGCCCCCCCCACCTCCGCCCGGTAGAGGAACGCGAAGGCCGCGCGCAGCTCGCACTCGAAGCCCATCTCCTCGCGCAGGCGCCGGCGGGCCGCCACCTCGGTCGCCTCGCCCGGGCGCGGGTGGCCGCAGGCCGTGTTCGACCAGAGCCCCGCCGAGTGGTACTTGCCGGCCGCCCGCTGCTGCAGGAGCAGGCGCCCGCGCCGGTCGAAGACGAAGACGGAGAAGGCGCGGTGGAGCGCGCCCGCGCGGTGCACCTCCAGCTTCTCGCCCACGCCCAGCTCGCGGTCACTCTCGTCCACCAGGATCAACTGCTCCGCCGCCATAAGAGCCCTCTAACGTCGCGTCAACATTCCACCCCTTCGCCGCGCGTGAAAGTTTCAAGAGCCGTCGCCGCGCCCTCACATTCTCAAGAGACCTCGCGCCCCAACCTCCCGCGAGCGCGAGGCGAGGTGGCGGTTCAAGACGTTTGCCCTTGAACGTTTTGCACGTTTTAGATTATGAGGGCAAATTTGTCAAGTGGCGATTTTGTGCCGGTAGGCGATTTCTTGTGAGCGAAATGTGCGATTTGGTCTCTTTACATGAGCATTTCATTCTGTTAAGGTGTCCCCCCGGAGAACGTTTCGGGCGAATGACATGCTCAGGGAGATTAAAGGCAGGCATCTGACGAGCAGGGAGGCCGCGCGCGCGCTCGGCGTGAGTGAGGCCTCCGTCAAGCGCTGGGCCGACAGCGGACTGCTCCCGATGGAGAAGACCCCCGGCGGCCACCGACGCTTCCGCCCCGAGGACGTGGCCGCCCTATGCCACGCGCGTCCCGCCGCCGTGGACATGGAGCTGCCCGCCTTGAAGAGGGTCGTGCTCAGCACGGCGGCCCCGCAGGCCGAAGCGCTCGAACCCGCGCGCGAGGCCGCGCTCGCCGAGGAGACCTTCAGCGCGCTCCTCGAAGGGCGTGACGAGGAACTTTCGTCGCTGTTCGTCAGGCTGCACCTGCACGGCCTGAGCGTCGGGCAGCTCGCCGACTCCCTTCTCTGCGCGGCCATGCGGAGGGTCGGAGACCTCTGGCACGCGGGCGAGCTGACGGTGGCGCAGGAGCACGTGGCGACGCGCACGGCGCTCGTCGCCTTGCAGGGCTTACAGGCGTCGCTCCGGAAGTCGGGCGGCGGCCGGATGCGGGCGCTCTGTTGCAGCGTCGAGGACGACTTCCACGAACTGCCGCTGCAGCTTGCACGGCTGACGCTCGAAGCCTCGGGGCTGGCCGTCTTCGACCTGGGGACGAGCACGCCCTTCTCGGCGCTGGCCGAGGCGGTGCACAGGTTCCGCCCCGAGCTGGTCTGCGTCTCCTCGACCGTGCTCCAGCGGCTAGACCGCGCCGTCTACGAGTACGCGGGCTTCGGCAAGGCCGCGCGGCGCGCGGGGGCGGCCGTGGTGCTGGGCGGCGCGGGCTTCCGCGCGGAGGGCCTGCGCGGGCGTCTGCCGGCCGACCTGCACGCCGAGAGCTTCCGCGAGTTGGAGGAGTTCGCGGCGGCCGTGCTGGGCGCGGACGAAGATTGAACGGTCAGAGGCTTGTGAAAGGTATGAGTAAGAAAATTGTGGCCGCGGGACTCCTGGTGCTGCTCACGGCCTTGATCGTGAAGGCGGAGCGGAAGGAGAAGGAGGGGCTGAGGGTCGTCCCCTCGGTTGACCTGCCGCGCTACGCGGGGCTCTGGTACGAGGTGGCGCGCCTGCCAAACCGCTTCGAGGAGAAGTGCGCGGGCGACGTGAGGGCCGAGTACACGCTCAAGGGGGGCGACCGCATCAGGGTCGTCAACCGCTGCCGCAAGAGGGACGGGCGGCGGACGGAGGCCGTGGGCGAGGCGAAGCGCGCGGACAGGCGCGGGCCGAATTCGCGCCTGAAGGTGAGGTTCGCCCCCGGCTTCCTCTCCTTCCTGCCCTTCGTCTGGGGCGACTACCAGATCATCGAGCTGGCGCCCGACTACACGCACGCCCTCGTCGGCGCGCCCGACCGCAAGTACCTCTGGGTGCTCGCGCGCACCCCGCGCCTGGACGAGGCCACGTACCTTCGCCTGCTCGAAGCCGCCCGCGCCCAGGGCTTCGACGTGAGCAGGATGATCCGGACGCAACACGGCTGAGGAAGGTTACGGCGTTTTATGAATCCGTCGGCGGGCGAGCGTTCGCCGCAAGACGTTTGGGGGCGGGACGCGTGGGCGAGGAATGAGCGCCGCGCGCGCGGCCACGCGCTGCGCGCCGGCTCCGAGGCCGCGGCGTGGCGCGCGCTCAACCGCGAGGCGCGGCGCGTGATGCGCACCTACACGACCAGCTTCTTCATCGTCAGCCGCTTCCTGCCGCGCGCCAAGCGCGAGGAGGTCGAGGCCGTCTACGCCGCCGTCCGCTACCCGGACGAAGTGGTGGACACTTTCCCACTCGACCCGCAGGCCAAACTTCGACTGCTCGCGGAGTGGGGCGCGCACTACGAGGCCGGCATCGCGAGCACGTCTCTTCAGGAAGCCTTGAGCCGCGGCGTGCCCGCGCACCTCGCCGGCTTCACGCGCGTCGTGCGCGAGCGCGACATCCCCGAAAGGCACTACCGCGCCTTCCTCGACGCCATGCGGCTCGACATCCGGCCGCGCCCCTTCAAGACGCTCGACGACCTGATCCGTTCTTACGTCTACGGCAGCGCGGTCGTCGTCGGCTACTTCCTGACGCACGTCTACGGCGCGCGCGACCCGCACAGCTTCACGCGCGCACTCGGCTCGGCGCGCGACCTCGGCGTCGCGCTCCAGTTGACCAACTTCCTGCGCGACGTGGCCGAAGACCAGAGGCGCGGCCGCGTCTACCTGCCCGTTGACGCGCTCCGCGCCGAGGGCATTGAGGCGCTCGACGCCGAAGACCCGCGGCAGCAGGCGCCGCTCGCGCGCGTGCTCCGGCGCCTCGCGGCCTACGCCGCCGAACGTTACGCGAGCGCCGAGCGACACCTTGACGCCTTCTCGCCCGACTGCCGCCTGGCGATTCAGGCGTGCGTAAAAGTCTACGGCCGCCTCAACGAGCGCATCGCCGCGAGCGCCGGCGGCGCCGCGCGCCGCGAGAGCGTGCCGCTGCGCGAGAAGTTCGAGGTGCTCCCGCCGAGCAAGTACTGGCGCATCCCGCTCGCGTACCTCTTGAGATGAAGAGAACGGATGACAGGCGCGTGCTCGTCGTCGGCGGCGGCCTCGGGGCCTTGAGCGCCGCAGTACACCTGCGCCTGAAGGGCTTTGACGTCACGCTGCTCGAAGCCTGCGAGCGCGTCGGCGGCCGCGCCAACCTCATCGAGCGCGACGGCTTCCGCTTCGACACCGGCCCTTCGCTCCTCAACTACCCCTGGGTCTTCGAGGAACTCTTCGCCGCGGCGGGCAAACGCATGGAAGATTACGTGCGCCTGCTCCCCGTCGAGCCTTCCATCACCTTCCGCTGGACGGACGGCACGCGCTTCACGCTCTCGTCCGACCTGCAAACCTTCCTCGCCGAGTGCGAGCGTCTGGAGCCCGGCTGCGCGCCTTCCGTCTTCGACTTCATGCGCGACGCGGGCGAGAAGTTCCGCGTCGCGTTCGACAAGCTGGTCAGCCGCAACGTTGACAACCCCGCGAAGTGGCTCGGCGCGCTCACGCCGCGGGAGCTGCTGGGCGCGGGCCTCTGGCGCTCCTTCTACGGCGAGCTGCGCCGCCACTTCAAGAGCCGGCACGTGCGCGAGGCGCTCGGCTCCTACGCGATGTACCTCGGCGGCTCGCCCTATCAACTGCCGGGCATGTTCACCATCCTGCCCTACGGCGAGATGGCACACGGGCTCTGGCTCCCCCGAGGCGGCGTCTACGGTCTGGTCGAAGGGATCGAGAAGCTCGCGCGTGAGGTCGGCGTCGAAGTCCGCACGCGCTGTCGCGTCTCGAAGATCATCGCGCGCGACGGGCGCGTCCGCGGCGTGCAGCTCGCCGACGGAACCTTTGAGAGCGCGCCGCTGGTCGTCTCGAACGTGGACGCGCCGACGACCGACACGAAGCTCGTCGAGTCCGACAAGCCTTACGCCGCGCGGTCGCGCGCCGCGAAGACGAAGATGACGCCCGGCGTCGTCACCTTCTACTGGGGCGTGGCCGGCGAGGTCGAGGGGCTGGGCCATCACTCCGTCTTCCTGCCCGAAGACTACCGCGGCGCCTTCGAAGACCTGTTGAAGCATGGACGCGTTCCGCGCGCGCTCCCCTTCTACGTGGCCGTGCCTTCGGCGACCGACGCGGGGCTCGCCCCCGCGGGCTGCTCTTCGGTCTTCGTGCTCGCGCCGACGCCGACGCTCAGCCGCATGAACGGGGCCGACTGGCGCGAGGAGGCGCGGCGGATAAAGGCGCGCGTGTTGGAGACGCTCCGCCTGCACGGCGTGGCGCTCGACCCGGCGCGCTTCGCGTGCGAGGAGGTCTACACGCCCCCGGACTGGCAGCGCAGGTTCGGGCTCTACGACGGCTCGGCCTTCGGCGCGGCGCACACGCTCTTTCAGGTCGGGCCGTTCCGCCGGAAGAATTTTTCGGAGGAGTTGGAGGGGCTCTACTACGTCGGCGCGAGCACGACGCCGGGGACGGGGATGCCGATGGTGGTGCTCTCGGGCAGGCTCGTCGCGGAGAGGATTTCCGAGCGTGTTCGTTGAGCGCCACGGCGGAGGCCCCGAAGTCTACTTCGCGCTGCACGGCTGGGGCGGCGACCGGCGGACGTTCGCGCCGCTCGCGCCGCGCGTTCCCGAAGGCGCGAGCCTTTACGCGGCCGACCTGCCGGGCTGCGGCGACTCGCCGCGACCGCGCGCTTGGACTGTTGGCGCTGTGGTCGAGGAAGTGGTCGCGGCGGTGCGTGAGATTGAGTCATCAAGCGTGACGCTCGTCGGCAACTGCGGCGGCGCGGTCTTCGCGCTGCTCGCCGCGCGCGAGTTGGAAGCGTTGGTCGAGCGCGTCTCGATGATCGACCCGTTCGCCTACCTGCCGCGCTACTTCAGGCTCTTCAACGCGGGCGAGTTCGGGCGGCGCGCTTACGAGGCGACCTTCGCGAACCCGCTCGGCCGCCGGTTGACGAACCATTCTTTGCGCGGACGCCGCGCGGGCGCGGCCGACCTGACGGCCTCGTTCGCGAGGGTTGACCACGAGGCGGCGCGCCGCTACCTCGCGCTCTACGAGGAGGTCGGCGGCGTGGAAATTGTCCGCGGCCTGAAGGCGCCCGTCGAAATCGCCTACGGCGAGCGGACGTTCGGGGCCGTCAAGCGCTCGCTCCCCGTGTGGCGCGAGGTTCTGCCACACGCGCGCGTGCGCGAACTGAAAGGGGCTGGGCACCAGCCTTTCGTGGAGTCGCCCGCGCAGTCGGCCGAGTTCATCTTCGGGGGCGGGCGGGCGGGGGAAAGCGGGTGACGGTTTGAGCGAGCTGTTCATGAAGTTCGTCGCGTCAGAGCGTGACGGCGTCGAGGCGGCGCTGCGGCGGAGCCTTCCTACCAGCACGCTCGCGCCCGCCGGCCGGCTCAACGAGGCGCTCGAATACGCGGTCTTCCCCGGCGGCAAGCGCCTGCGGCCGGCGCTCGCGCTGCTCGCCGCGCGCCTCGCGGGCGCCTCTCACGCGCAGGCGCTCCGCATCGCCTGCGCCGTCGAGTTTCTCCACACCAGCTCGCTCATCCTCGACGACCTGCCCTCGATGGACGACGCGACCGTGCGGCGCAGACGGCCCGCGCTCCACCTCGTCTTCGGCGAGGGCGTCGCCGTGCTCGCGGCGGTCGCGCTGCTCAACCAGTCGTACGCGCTCCTCTCCGAGGCGGCCCGCGGCGACGGCGGCGCACTCCTGCGCGCGGCGGCGCGCTGCGTCGGCTCCGACGGGATGGTCGGCGGTCAGGTCGTCGATCTTGAGACGCGCGCGGGCGCGACCGACGAGGAGACTCTCGCGAGCCGCGACCTGAAGACGGTCGCGCTCATGCGTCTGATGATGTCGGCCGGCGCGCTCGCCTGCGGCGCGGGCGTCGAAGAGACTTCGGCGCTCGCGGACTTCGGCGAATGCTTCGGCCGCGCTTACCAGGTCTGCGACGACGTGTGGGACGAGACGCGCCCGAGCGAGGTGACGGGCAAGTCCGCGCGGCAGGACGCGCGCCACGGACGCGCGAGCGCAGTCGCGGGCTTCGGCGTGGAGGGCGCGCGCCTCTTCGCGCGGCGGCTCGTGGCGCGCGGCGTGGCGCGGCTGCACACGCAGTTCGGCGCGCGCGAGGAGGTGACGCTCCTCTCGGACGCCGCGCGCTACTTGCTCGAAGCGACGGGCGCGGCCCGCGCGAAAGGGCCGGCGCGGCCCGCCCGGGAAGAGGCCGTCGCCTGATGCCCCTCCTCTTTACCGCCGCCGTGCTCCTCGTCGCCGGCGTGACGTTCGGCGTGGCTTTGTGGAACGCGCTCGCGTGGCCGCGCGTCGGCGACTCGGGGGTGAGGCTGGAGGCGGGGCCGCCTTCGGTGTCGGTGCTGATTCCGGCGCGCGACGAGGAGGCAAACGTCGCGGGCTGCCTCGACTCGGCGCTCGCGCAAAGGCAGACGGTGCTGGAGGTGCTCGTCTACGACGACCACTCGACAGACCGCACGGCCGAGATCGTCGAAGCGTACGCGCGGGGCGACCGGCGCGTGCGCCTCGTCCGGCCCGCGGAGCTGCCCGAGGGATGGTGCGGGAAGACCTTCGCGTGCGCGCGCCTGGCCGCGGAGGCGCGGGGGCGTTGGCTCCTCTTCCTCGACGCGGACGCGCGGCTCGTCGGTCGAGACGCCGTCTCGCTCGTCGTCGGGGAGGCGCTGGCGCGCGGCGTGACACTGCTCTCCTGCTGGCCGCGCATCCTGACGCGCGGCTTCTGGGAGGGGGCGCTGATGCCGTTGCTCAACTTCGTCGTCTTCACGCTCTACCCGGCGCCGCTCGCGCAGAGGCGCGACGACGAGTCCCTGGGGCTCGCGCACGGCTCGTGCGTGCTCGCGCGGCGTGACGCGTACGAGGCGGTGGGAGGGCACGCGTCGGTGCGCGGAGAGCTGTTCGAGGACACGAGGCTGGCGCAGGTCTGGCGGGCGCGCGGACAAAGGGGCCTGTGCCTTGACGGGGGCGTCGTCGTGGCGGTCAGGATGTACCGCTCGTTCGGCGAAATCTGGGCCGGCTTCCGCAAGAACTTCTTCCCGGCCTTCCGCGGCGCACACACTTTCGGGGCGTTCCTGGCGCTGCACCTCTTCGTCTTCCTGCTGCCGTTCGCGCTGGCGCCGCTCGCGTTGCGCCGGCCGTGGGCGTGGCCGCTGGCGGCCGCGGCCGGCTGCGTGCTCGCGACGCGCGCGGCGCTCGCCTTGAGGTTCGGGCACCCTTGGTGGTCGGCCTTGCTTCATCCGCTGGGCGAGGCCGTCCTCGTCGCGCTCGGGCTCGCGTCGTGGCTCGATTGCAGGTCGGGGCGCGGCGTCGAGTGGAAGGGGCGCCGCTACCGCGCGGCCGTCGAGACTCAAGCTCACTTACAGACCGAAGGGGCGAAAGAATGAGAGCGTCCGTGCACGCGGGGCGGCGGGCGGTCGTCATCGGCGGCGGGCTCGGCGGCCTGGGCGTGGCCGTGCGGCTCGCGGCCTCGGGCTGGCGCGTCCGAGTCTGTGAGCAGGGGCCGCGCCTCGGCGGGAAGATGAACGCGTTCGAGCGCGGCGGCTTCCGCTTCGACACGGGGCCTTCGCTCATCACGATGCCGTGGGTCTTCGAGGAGCTGTTCGAGGCCGCCGGCAGTTCCCTCCACGAACACGTCAGGCTCACGCAGGTGCGACCGCTCGCCGACTACGTCTTCGACGACGGCACGCGCTTCGCCTACACCACGTCGCTGCCCGAATGGCTCAAGGCCGTGCGGCAGCTTGAGCCGCGCGACTGCGAAGGCTTCCTCAAGTTCATGCGTCTCGGCGCGCGTCTCTTCGCGCTCTCGCGCGAGACGTTCCTGCGCCGCGCGCCCGCGTCCCCGCCCGACCTGCGCTCGCTCAAGGCGCTCAGGCATCTCCCCCTGCGGCGCGCGTGGGGCAACTACCACTCGACGGTCGCGGCACACTTCCGCAGCCCGCACCTGCGCCGGATGTTCGACCGCTACCCGACCTACGTCGGCTCCTCGCCCTACCGCACGCCGGCCACGCTCGCCGTCATCCCGTACATCGAGTACGCGTACGGCGGCTGGCACGTCGAGGGCGGGCTCTACCGCATCGTCGAGAGCCTGGCCGGGCTCGCGCGCGGGCTCGGCGTGACCCTTCACACGTCGGCGCGGGTTAAGGCGATTGAGCATGAGAATCGTCGGGTACGCGGCGTCAGGCTGGCGGACGGGACGGGAATTGCGGCGGACGTGGTCGTGATGAACGGCGACGCCGCTTTGACGGACGAGCTGCTCGGCGGCTTGAGCGGAAACGGTCACGGGATGGGCGCCCAGTCCGAGAGGTCGCTCTCCGGCTTCGTGCTGCTGCTCGGCGTCAAGAGGAGAATCGAAGGGCTCAGGCACCACACCGTCTACTTCTCGGAAGACTACCGGGCGGAGTTCTCGCAGCTCTTCGACGAGAGGCGCTTCCCAGACGACCCGACCGTCTACGTCTGCGCCCCGAGCCGCACCGACGCGAGCACCGCGCCCGAGGGCTGCGAGACGCTCTTCGTCATGGCAAACGCGCCGGCCGCCGCCGCGCCTTGGGACGAAAGGCAGACGGATGAAGCGAAGGCACGCGTCTTCGAGCGCCTGTCGAAGGGCGGCTTTCCCGACGTCGAGAGCGACACGGTCGTCTCGGACGTGTGGACGCCGGGCCGTTTCGCGCGCGACTATTTGAGCCCGGGCGGCGCCATCTACGGCACGCACTCGCACGGGTGGCGGCGCGCCTTCCTGCGACCGCCGAACAGGCACCCGCGCGTCGGCGGACTCTACCAGGTCGGCGGCAGCATCCACCCCGGCGGCGGCACGCCCACCGTCCTGCTCTCCGCGCAGATCACGACCGACCTCATCGGGAGGCATGAGCGTTGAGCGCGACGGCGGGCACCGCGACCATCCCGCGCTGGCGCCGCGCGGCACGTTGGGCGGCGCTCGCCGTCTTCGCCGTCTTGTGGTTCGGCGGCGTCGCGACCGCATGGCTCGGCGTCGAGCGCGCGGACGCGGGCCGTCTCGCCTCCCTCTTCCTGCTCACGGCGGGGCTAATTGTCCTGCTCGGCGAAAGGACGACGGGGGGTGCCCTGTCGCTCGTGTGCGTGGCGGCGCTGGGCTTCGCGGTCGAGGCGCTGGGCGTCCACACGGGCTTCCCCTTCGGCCGCTACGCGTACACGGACGCGCTGCGACCGCAGCTGCTCGGCGTGCCCCTGGTGATGGGGCCGGCGTGGGTGGTGCTGGTCGCGTTCTCGTCGGACGCGGCGGCGAGCCTGAAGCTTAGAGGATGGATTGCGACAGTCTTCGCGGCGCTCCTGACGACGGCCGCAGACCTCGTCATCGACCCGCTCGCCGCGAACCGGCTCGGCTACTGGAGGTGGGAGGAGGCGGGGGGCTACTACGGAATCCCCTTCGTCAACTTCGCCGGCTGGCTCCTGACGGCGCTGGTCTCCTGCCGCCTCCTGGGCGCGCGCGAGAACCCTTGGGCCGGCTTCGCGGGCGCGGCCATCATGCTCTTCTTCGCGCTGCTCGCGCTCGCGCACTCGCTCACTTTCGTCGCGCTCGTCGGCCTCGCGCTCTGCGCCGCGCCGCTCGTCCGCCGCGCCCGGCCGGCGACCCTGAGCTGTGGTAAGACGTACCGTTAATTCAGAGGGTATGAGGCCGTTAAAGCGTAGCTGGTCTGAGCTAATCCTGGCAGGTATCAACCCCATCGCCCGTCAGAATCTGGCGAATCGCTTCCGACACTTCCTCGTCCTCAGGACTGATGCAGCCGGTGTTGACGCACGTCCCGCCGAAGAGCTTCCGCTCGGCGAGGGCCACCGTCATCCCGGCCCTGGTCAGTCGCCCGGCCAGCGACGGGCCAGCTTGGCCCGCGCCGATGATGATCGCGTCGAACCTTCTCATCGTGTTGCGACCCTTACGGATGCGACGTAGGCGTGCTCGGTAGCTGAACGGTGAACACCGCCCCCTCTCCGCGCCCCCGGCTGTGCGCCATGATTGTCCTGCCGTGGAGTTCCACGATGTGACGTGCTATCGCCAGCCCCAGCCCGAGGCCGCCGCCCGTCCCTTCCGCCTGGCGGTAATGGTCGAAGACGAAGGGTAGAAAACCGGGGTCGATGCCCTCCCCGGTATCACTGACGGTGACCGTGTGGTGTCCGTCCCACGTCCCCAGCGAAATCGTTCGGCCCACCACCAGCCCACGTCGTCCACGTGCACGTGCAGGTGCCAGACCCGCGGGGAGACGCCCGCGGCGCCCTTTTCTCACTGGCGGGAAGTCTCGAACTGGCGAAGTGATTTGAACGCCGCGCGCAGCTCCTCAGAGAAAGATTGCGGCTGCTCCCAGGCCGCGAAGTGGCCGCCTTTGGGGAGCCTGTTGTAATGGATGAGTTTGGGATACGCCCGCTCCGCCCAACTCTGCGGGGCCGCGTATATCTCATCCGGGAAGACGCTCACGGCGACCGGGATGGCGACGTGCTTCGGGGCGAAGAAGGCGAGCTTGTTCTCCCAGTACAGGCGGGCCGAAGAGACCGCCGTGTTCGTCAGCCAGTAGAGCGTGATGTTGTCGAGCACGTCGTCCCGCGTCAGGCCCTCGGACTGCCCGTCGAAGACGCGCGAGATGAGGGCGTAACTCGCCGCGTCGTGGTCGAGCATCCAGGCGGCCAGGCCGACGGGCGAGTCCTCAATCGCGTAGAGCGTCTGCGGGCGGTTCGTCATCTCCTGCGCGTAGCCGAGGCCGTTCTTGTAGAAGAAGTCGAGCTGGTTCCACGCGTTCTTCTCGTCGTCCGAGAGGCCGGGCGGCGGCGGCTCGCCGAACTGGAGCGCCTTCGCGATGTCGGCCGGCACGGTGGCGGCCATGTTGGTGTGGATGCCGAGCAGTTCCGGCGGCGCGAGCAATGCCATCTGCTCCGTGACCGCGTTCCCCCAGTCGCCGCCCTGCGCCACGAAGCGCGTGTAGCCGAGCCGCTTCATCAGCACGACCCAGGCGCGCGCGATGCGTGCGGGGTCCCAGCCGGGCGCGGCCGGCTTGCCCGAGAACCCGTAGCCCGGCAGCGACGGGATCACCACGTCGAAAGCGTCTTCGGCCTTTCCGCCGAAGGCGGTCGGGTCGGTCAGCGGGCCGATGATCTTCAACTGCTCGATGACGGAGCCGGGCCACCCGTGCGTGACGACGAGCGGCAGCGCGTTCTTCTCTTTCGAACGGACGTGGATGAAATGAATGTCGAGCCCGTCGATGTTCGTGACGAACTGCGGCAGGGCGTTCAGCCTCGCCTCGACCTTGCGCCAGTCGTACTTGGTCTCCCAGTAGCGCGCGAGTTCCCGCATCGTCGCGAGCTTCACGCCCTGGGAGCGGTCGCCGACCGTCTCCTGCTCGGGCCAACGCGTGGCGGCGATGCGCCGGCGGAGGTCGTCGAGCGCCGCCTGCGGAACCTGGACGCGGAAGGGGCGGATCGCATCGCCGTCGCCCTTGAGCGCCTCGGACGCGACCGCCGCGCCGGCCCGGGCGGGTTGCTGCGCGTGAACGGCCGCGGGCGCCGTCAGAGACATGAACGCCGCCAGGAGCACGAAGAGGAATCGCGAGGCGCGGCCGAAGATGTGCGTGAACTTGGTCTTGACTGCGTGGTGTATTTTCTCTGTTCGCATGGTCTGCTCTCCTTCACAAAATTGCCGTCCGTCGCGCGCACTCGATTCGGCGCGGCGCGATGACGGGGCCGAGTAGACCACCAAGTTGAAGATGAATCTATTAGACGATGGTATCGGTCAATACCTTGGTATCAATCGGCGCGGCGGCGGGGAGGTTAAGCGCCGCAAGGTGAGCCGCGCGGCGATTCGAAGGCCGCACGGCAGACCGAGGGCGGCCAGCCGCGCGATTACGGGTGCCCCATCGGAGTGTTAGACCTCGACGAGCTGCTGGCCGCCGTCGATGTCGTAAGTGGCGCCCGTGAGGGCCGTGTTCGTCATGAGGTGGACGGCGAGCGCGGCGACGTCTTCGGGGCCGACGACGCGGCCGATAGGCAGCGTCTTGCGGAGCTGTGCGCGACGTTCGTCGAGCCGGTCGCCGAGCAGAGTCGCAGACAGCGGCGTGTCCACGAAGCCGGGCGCGATGAGGTTAACGCGGACGGGCGCGAGCTCAAGCGCGAGCACCTTCGTGAGCGCCGGCAGCGCGGCCGTGAGCGCCGAGGCGAGCGCCATCCCGACGGCCGGGCGGCGGCCGCCTGTGCCGCCGACGAACAGCAACGTCCCTCCGGGCCGCACCCCGGCGGCGGCGTTGCGGGCGACGTGGAGCGGCAGCAAGGTGTGCTGCTCCACGTGGCGGCGCGCCCGCTCGAAGTCCATGTCGGCGAGGCGCGCGTAGTACGGCCCGCCGGCCGTGACCAACACGTGGTCAACCGGCGCCGGCAGCTCGTCGAAGAACCGCTTGAGGCGCTCGAAGTCCGTCGCGTCGAAGGCGGCGCTGCGCGGCGCGTCGAGTTCGAGCGCCGCGCGCCGGAGGCGCTCCGGGTCGCGGCCGGTTATGACGACGCCGGCCCCCTCGGCGCGCGCCCGTCGGGCCGTCTCAAGACCGATGCCGGAGCTTCCGCCGATCACGACGACGGTCTGCCCGCGAAGGGTCGGAGAGACTGTGGTTCCGTTGTCCATGGCTTCCTCCGGCGGTCACCGTAGAAGACGTTCATTCACACGGCGGCCGGGACGTGAAGGACTTCCTCCATGCGGCGGTCGGCGGCGGCCGCCGCCTCCTCCGGGCTGCTCCCCTGCTGGCGGGCGCTCAGGTAGGGCGCGTACCAGTCCGACCAGTGATGTTTCGCGTGCGTCTTCTCATAGCCGCCGTGGCGCCCCTCCGTTTCGCGGAGGAGTTCCGCGAGGGACGCAACGTCCGCGGCCCGCGCACGCGTCGGCTCCCACTCGCGGCCGGGACGCCGCGCTCTGATCTCCTGGAGCAGCCAGCCGTTCCCGTCCGGGTCTTTGAACGAGGCGAACGAGGCGTAGGAACGACCCCCGGGGTCGCGCCCGCCGACGATTGAGTTGTCCTCGGCGCGGTGGAAGACCTCGCTCACTTCGACGCCGCGGGCGAGGAGGTCGGCGCGGGCGGCGTCGATGTCGTCCACGGCGAGGAGCAGGCTCTCCGCCGAGCCGGGCTCGGCCTGCGTGAGACCCTTGCCGATCCAGATCGAGCATTCCGACCTGGGGGGCGTCAGTTGCACGACGCGGAACTCGTCGCCCCTCGCGATGTCGGCGTCGAGCCGCCAGCCGAGACTCTCGTAGAACGCTTTCGCGCGGTCTACGTCGGAAACGCCGAGCGTCACGACTTCGAGCTTCATGTCCACCGCTGCGTCTTTTGCCGTTGACATAAATCCTCCTATGCATTTTCAGCCGTCGTTGCAGAACACTGACACCTTGCCCCGGCCTCACAACTCGTAATCGAGGGCCAGGATTTCGGCGCGAAGCGGGTTGACGAAGTTTTGCAGGACGCGCTGATGCTCCGGGTGCGGGTAATAGGCTTCCCGGCTCGTCCCCTCCGCCCAACGAAACAGAACAATGTGCTCGACCATGGCCTTTCTCCTTGACCGCCTAGAGAGAAGCGAGCGAGGCGACGATTTCGTCCGTGGTCACGATGGCGCTCGCGTAGTTCGGGAGGTTGAGGTTGAAGGCGGCGTGCATCATCTCGTCCGAGTAGTCCGCGGTCGCGTCTTTGACCACGGTGACCTCGTAGCCCAGCTCGGCGGCGAAGCGCACCGTTGCCTCGACGCAGGTGTGCGCGATGAGCCCGACGACGATGAGCCGCTGGACGGCGTGCTTCTTGAGCTGCAAGTCGAGGTCTGTGTTCGCGAAGCCGCTGGAGCACCAGTGCTCCTGTGCCACGATGTCGCCCGGCCGCGGCGCGAACTCCTCACGAATCTCGCCGCCCCACGTCCCCTCTTCGAAGACCTTGCGCTCCCACGCCGCCTTCTGAATCGGGGCAATGTACTTCCATGTCTCATAGTCGCCGGGGCGGTACCGTCGGTGCATGGCGTAGAGGACGCGGAGCCCCGCCGCGCGCGCCGCGTTCACGACTTGCAGCATGTGCGGGACGCAATCATTTGCTTCCGCGACGGCCCGAATCCTCTCCCAAATCTTGCCGCCCTCGGAGATGAAATCGTTGTACGGGTCGATGACGAGAAGCGCGGTGAGCTGCTTGTCAAACTTCAGCTCTGCCATGTCATTCCTCCCGTGCATTCACCCGAATTCAGAGTCAGCCTACCAGGCGGCCCGCCCCCGAAGTCGCGGGCCGGCGTCGGTCTCACCACGCCGCGCGCGTGGCGGGGCTTCGCGACAAGAGCACCCGGCTCACGACCAAGACCCACGCGAGGCCGATGAAGGGCGAGACGAACCGCGAATAGGCGCCGTCCGGTGCCCAGAATCCGCCGCCCAGCCACGTGGTGCCGCCCAGCACGCCGAGCACGACGGCCGCGACCCCGACCGCGAAGAGCGCGTCCGAGATCAGCCCGCCCCGCCAGAGCCCGAACGCCCCGGACATGATCAGCATCGCGCGCGGGAACGAACTCAGCACGACGATGGCCCACGCGAAGTCGTTCAGCCCCGACGTGAGCGCGTGGTTGCCGGAGCCGGCAATCGAGTACGCGAGGGCCGCGACCAACGAGATGAGCAGGAGGAACAGCGCTCCGAACGCCGCGCTGGAGGCGGTCGCCGCCGCGCCCCAGCCGTCTTCCCCCGCGTCCGCCAGGGTGCTCCTGAGCGCCGCCGCGAACCACATGAGGTTGAGGAGATTCAGGCCGGAGAAGACCGCGGCGAGCAGGATGCGCGTGCGCTCGCCGGAGTAGAACGCGGCGAGTGTGTCGGGCGACGCGCCGACCCCCGGCTGATAGCCGTAGATGACGTACGCGATGATGAAGAGGACGACGAACTGGATGCCGGCCGTGCGCCACAAGCGTTCCCAGAACGCCGGGGTGGTGTACACGCTGGTTGATGCGGTCTCGGTTGTTGTTGATGCGCTCATGACGATCTCCTCTCGAACTGAAGTTGAATTCGGAATGTCGCCGCCCCGTCAACGTGCGTAACTCGTGAAGACGAAGTCGCGGTCTTTGGCGGGCGCGTGGCAGGCGAAGCAGGTCTTGTGCACCGCCTCGCCGTCGGGTTTGCCGTCGGTGAATTGCGCGAAGCCCCAGCCGCCGGTCGAGGCGTACTTCTTCGAGTCCTTGACCATGAACTGGACGTTCGTCGGGGGGCCGGCCACGGAAGATGCGACCAACAGTTTCTCTATCTGTTCGGCCGGCAGACCGCGCTGCTCGGCAGCAGCGCGAAAGACCTTGTTGTTCTCCTCCGACGTGACGGCGCGATAGGCGAGCCGGGCGATGATCGCGCCGTCAGGAAACGGCCTCGCCTCCTGATAAGCCTTGACCGCCATGTCGTTGCCCAGTTTGACGCGCAGGTCGTTCACAGGTTCCCCGACGTGGGCGACGGAGATCATGCGCCAGTCGCGGTAACCGGGAGGGATTATGACGCCGTAGATCGGGGCGGCGTCCTGGGCGGCGGCGCGTGGAGATGTGCGCGACGTGAATGCGACGACGCCGGCGACAGTTGCGACCACCATCGGCAAGAAAGTCATCCGTCTCATTAGCCTGCCTCCTTCCAAAATGCTTACGGCGTGCTCGACACGGACGGCTTGGAAGCTTTTGCAGCCGCCCAGAGCGAGCCGGGGTTGACGCGGCCCGGATGCAGCGAGAGCATCGTCTCGTACAGTTCTCTCGCCGTCGTCGTGCTCGCGAGGGAGGCGACGAAGTCGCGGAGGTAACGCCGCGTCTCCTCGATGTGGCGGGGCGAGCTGTCGGGATCGAGCACGCCGTGACCGGCGACCACCGCCGCCGGACGCAGGGACTCGACCTTGTCGAGCGCTCGGAGCCACTCGTCGCAAGCCTCTTCGTCGCACTCCGCGAGATAGAGGTGCGTGTTGTTGTAGACGCAATCTCCAGAGATGACCAGACCGATGGAGGGCACATACAGCGCAGTCGAGTGTGGCGTGTCGGTGTGGCCGAGCGCGACGACCTTCAGCTCTTCGCCCTCAAGGTAAAAGATGTCTCCTTCGAGGACTTCGGGCGCCACCAACTGCGACGGGAGCTGGCCCGGGAAGCGAGGCTCCCAGAAGGATCGAACGTACTCGGGCTTAATCTGGTCTTGAATGGCCGCGACGACGGGCGCGGCGGCGATTGCCTTCGCGTCGGGGAACTTATCGAGCAGGCGCTTCAGACCGAAGCAGTGGTCGCCGTGGCCGTGGGTGACGTAAATGGTCGTCAGATTCTTGCCGCTCTCGACGACCCAATCCAGCAGCTCCTTTGAGTGCTGCTCGGACAGAAACGTATCGACGAGGACGGCGTCGCGCTCACCATAGATGAGCGTGACAGTACCCGTCACCCAGAGCAGAGCTTCCTTGCCGGGCGGAATGCCTTGCGAGGTAGAGCTCCCACGTCTCCTGGTCAGCAGCTTCCATTCCAGCTTAGACATTGCTGTTTCCTTCCAGTTCGCCCAACAGCCGGGGCAGGTTCATTTCCGCGTCTCTTGTCTGGAAGCCGCGCTCCATCGCGGCCTGGTTCCGATCCTGGAACTCAGGGCGGCGCGTGCCCTCCAGGAAGAGGTCGGAGTCGCGACGAATCTCCTCGGCCGGCGCGAGCGCGATTGCGTTGACACGCTCCTTGACCACCATGCGACCGGCGGCCGGAAAGCCGGCGATCCGATGGGCGAGCGAGCTGACGAAATCTCCGAGCGCGGCGGCGGGCAGCGCCCGGTTGATCCAGCCGTACGCTGCGGCCAGCTCAGCGTCGTAATCTTCGGCACTCAACATGACTTCGAGCGCGCGGGCGCGGCCCATGAGGCGCGCGAGGTGCTGGGCGCCGCCCGCGCCGGGGATGACGCCGAAGGACGGCTCGAACTGACCGAAGACCGCCGACTCCCGCGCGGCGAAGCGCATGTCGCACGCGAGCACGAACTCGCTCCCCGCCCCGCGCACGCGGCCCTCGACCTGCGCGATGGTGACGAGGCGGCTCACGCTCAGGCGGCGAAACAGTTGGCCGAGCGACGCGTCGCCGGCCAGCTTCGCCGCCTCCTCCCGGTTCTCCTTGATCCGGGTCACGTCCACGTGGGAGATGAAATAGTCGGGGTCGGCGCTCTTGAACACGAGCACCTGGACGGAGTCGTCGGCCTCGGCTCGCTGAATGATTGAGACTAAGTCGCGGACTAGCTCGGGCCCCAGAAGATTCATGGGCGGGGCCTTGATTTCTACGAACAGAACGGCTCCTTCCCTCCGCACTTTGAGCGTCTCAAAATCCACATCGTCTTCCCGGTTCTCGTTTTCTATTGCTTTCGACATTTTTCATTCCCCGCCGAACATCAACTCGCCCGCCCGCCGCCCTCTCAAGTAGGTCGCATGTTGACGGAAGTGCGGCCTTGTGCGCGTCACGAGATAGAGTGCTTTTCGGCTACCCCTGTCGGCCCAGTGCCGGGATACCTCCTTCGTGGTAAAGCAGCGCTGCCAGAGCGTAGACGTTGCGTGTACGGATTCGTTCGCATGCTACGGACGGAGGCGAGTAGACCACGATCGTGAATGTGAATCTATTAGACTTTGGTATCGGTCAATACCTTGGTGGCAAGTCCGTGTGTCGGCGAGAAAAGATGCGGCGACGCTTTGGGTGTTGAGAACATGTAAGCCCTGCGGACGGCTTGAGAGGAGTCCGCGGGGCTTACTCAGGCTGACAACAAATCAGAAGCCGTCAACCTCGATGACGGCTTGGGCAAATTCCCGCGGCGCTTCCTGCGGCAGGTTGTGCCCGACGCCGCCCTTGACGACGCGGTGCGCGTACTTGCCCGAGAACTTCCTGGCGTAGGCGCCGGCGTCCGGGTGCGGCGCGCCGTTGGCGTCGCCTTCGAGCGTGATGGTGGGCACGGCGATGACGGGGGCCGCGGCCAGACGCTTTTCGAGCTCGTCATACTTTGCCTCGCCTTCGGCCAGGCCGAGCCGCCAGCGGTAATTATGAATTACGATCTGGACGTGGTCGGGGTTATCGAATGAGGCCGCGGTGCGCTCGAACGTCGCGTCGTCGAAGTTCCATTTCGGCGACGCGAGCCGCCAGATGAGCCGGTTGAAGTCGCGCCGGTATTTTTCGTAGCCCGCGCGGCCGCGCTCCGTGGCGAAATAGAACTGGTACCACCATTCGAGTTCGGCCTTCGGCGGCAGGGGGGACTTGTTTGCCTCCTGGCTGCCGATGAGGTAGCCACTCACGGAGACGAGCGCCTTGCAGCGCTCGGGCCAGAGTGCCGCCACGACGGCGGCGTTGCGCGCCCCCCAGTCGAAACCGGCGAGGATCGCCTTCTCGACCTTGAGCGCGTCCATCAGCGCGATAGTGTCTACCGCGAGCGCGGCCGGCTGGCCGTTACGGGGAGACTCGTCGGACAGGAAGCGCGTCGTGCCGTGGCCGCGCAGGTAGGGGACGATTACGCGGTAGCCCTTCGACGCCAGCAGCGGCGCGACCTCGGCAAAACTGTGGATGTCGTAGGGCCAGCCGTGCAGAAGAATGACCAGAGGCCCGCCCGCGGGGCCGGCTTCGGCGTAACCGACGTTCAAGACGCCGGCATCAACCTGCTTCGGCGCGCCGAAAGACGCGTTCGTCCCAGGCTTTATCTCGGGCAGGACTGTCGCGGCTTTCTCGTTGGACTGTGCCTGCCCCGAACCCGTCATTCCGAGTTGAGCCGCCGCGATGGTCATGACCGCGGCGCCGATGAAGCGACGGCGCTGACCGTTTATATCTTCGGCCATTTTCCTAATCCTGTTCGGCGAGAGTTCGGGCGTACGTTTTGCCGTACGGGTTGAAGAGTTCCTTGCGGCCTTCGGCCCAGGCCGCTTTGAGTTCGGGCGCGGTGATGTCCCAGTCGGGCCGGCATTTCATGGTGACGGCGCGTAAGTCCCGGCGGAGTTCTTCCATCGTCGGCCGCCCGAAGAACCAGTAGCCCATGTAGATTTTGTAAACGACCAGACCCGGCTCGAGGACGAGCGTGTGGGGGATCATGGGGTTGTGGAGCGGGTCGGTGTACTCGGCGATGTCGAGGTCTTTTTGAACTTTGCGCCCCGGGTCGGAGAGGAAGGGCCAGTGCGCGCCGACGCCGCTGCGAAACTCGTTCGTCTCGGTGAGGCTGCCGGTGCTGAGCGTGACCAGCCGGCAGTAGCCGACCTCCATCTCGCGGTGGAGTTGGACGAGCCCTTCGTGCTGCCGGCGCTCTTTGGGGCAGAACCCCCCGCGGCTGAGGACGAGCACCAGAGGGTCTTCGCCTTGCAGCTCGGAGAGCTTCCTGCGTTTCGCTGTGTGGTCGGGCAGCTCGTAGTCTGGGAAGGCGGCCCCCGGGACAATGTCGGCTCGCATTCGGTCAACCGCCTTCCTCACATCGTCAGCACGACGCGGAACTGTGCGTCGCCGCTGAGCATGCGCGCGTAAGCCTCGGCCGCCCGCTCGAGCGGGTAGGTCTCGATCATCGGGCGCACGCCGGTCAACTCCGCGAAGCGCAGCGTGTCCTCCGAATCGGTCGCCGTCCCCGAGGCCCAGCCTTGAATCGTCCGGCTCCCGAAGATGAGCTGTACCGGCGTGACCTCGACGGGCTCCGAGTCCGCGCCGACGACCAGGAGTTTGCCGTTCGGCCCCAGCCCGTCGATCAACGAGGAGATCGCTTTCGAGTTCGGGGCCGTCGCCAGAATCACCTTCGCGCCGCCGAGCTTTTGCAACTCTTCCGCCGCGCTCGTCGCACGGCTGTCGATGTAGACGTGCGCCCCGAGCTTCTTCGCGAGCGCCTCGTTTTCGGGGCCGCGCCCGACGGCCGCGACCCTGTAGCCGAACCTGTTCGCGAACTGGATTCCGAGGTGGCCCAGGCCGCCGACGCCCTGCACCGCGACGAGGTCGCCGGGCGAAGCGCCGCTGTGCCGCAGCGCGTTGAAGGTCGTGATTCCGGCGCAGAGCAGCGGCGCGGCTTCGGCGTCGCTCAGACTCTCCGGCACCGCCGCCAGCGCTTCGACGGGAGCGACCATGTACTCCTGATATCCGCCGTCGTAACTGATGCCAGCGATCTTTTGATTCCGGCAGTTGATGAAATCCCCGCGACGACACGAAAGGCAAGTGCCGTCGTGGCCGCCGTGCCAGCCGACGCCGACGCGCTGCCCCTCCGCCCACCCGGAGACGCCCGCGCCGACTTCGTCTATCCGGCCGACGACTTCGTGCCCGGGGACGCGCGGGTACTCGATGCCGGGCAGCCCGCCCTCTTTCGTGAGCACGTCGCTGTGGCAGACGCCGCACGCCTGCACCTTGATGCGCACCTGCCCCGCGCCCGGCTTCGGAATCTCGCGCTCGACGATCTGGAAATCAGCCCCCGGCGCGGGAACCTGCGCCACCTTCATCGGCGCCACCGCCGCTTCCGTCGTTGCCATGACTCCTCCTATGAATTTTCGGCCATTGGTTGATGAGCCCGCCTTGCTACGACAAGCGCGAGTAGACCACGGGCGCAGGCGTGTGTCTATTAGACGATGGTATCGGTCGGAACCCTCGTACCGGCGCTCCAGCGCTGGACGCCCCCGGCGATTTCAGACACCTGTGTGACTAGATTGGTGAGGAAGGCGCTCACGTCCTCGCAACGAGAGACGCGCGCGCTCTGTCCGGCCCACAGCGGTAGAAATTCCCAACGCCCGGCCTTCTCGGCCGGAATAGAGAGATGTCGGACGAGCGCACGTTGTAGCGGGTACGGAAGAATCTCCGTCCCGTCCCTGTTGAACTCGTCGAGCAGTCGATTCCTGATGCCGCGCGCGAGCCTCCCGGTGAAGCCTCTCGTCAGAGCCGTCGTGCCCGCCTCGCGGGTGAGCAGGGTCTCGCGGTGGACGGGGCTCGCGCCCGACTCCTCACAGGAAAGGAAGACGGTTCCCATCTGCACGCCCGACGCGCCGAGGGCGAAGGCCGCGACGATGCCCCGCGCGTCGGCGATGCCCCCGGCGGCCACGACCGGCAGTTTCACGGCGTCCACGACCTGGGGCACGAGAGACATGGTGCCGGTCAAAGACTCTTCCGAAGGACGCAGGAACGAGCCGCGATGGCCTCCCGCTTCAAAGCCCGAAGCGGCGATGACATCCACGCCCGCCGCTTCGAGCGCGACCGCCTCGTCCACGGTCGTCGCCGTCCCGATGATTGCGATGCCGTGATGACGGCAATCGTCTAAAACCTCTCTGGGAGGGATTCCGAAGATAAAGCTGAAGGCCGGCACTTTCTCTTCGAGCAGAACGCGGAACTGGTCTTCAAAGCGAATCGGCTCGTAAGGCGTGTAGCTCGGGAGGACGCCACCTACCTCTTCGATGTGCTTCGAGATGTACGAAAGACTGCGGCGAAACGCGCTCTCGTCGGACGCGGAGGCCCCCTCGTCCTCCATCGACACCCAGAGGTTCATCGCGAAAGGCTTCGACGTGAGTGAGCGAATCTCCCGGATGACTTGCCGGATGGCGTCGGGCCGGAGCCCGTGGGCGCCGAACGAGCCGAGGCCGCCGAAGTTCGAGACGGCGGCAGTCAGGCGCTGCGAAGACAAACCTCCCAGCGGCCCCTGAATGATCGGGTACTCGATGCCGAGCCGCGTCGTGAGACCGGTCTCGGCCCAGGACTTCTCCTCGAATTGCTTCTCCATGATTACCTCTGTGTGAATGACAGGCGGCAGCGATTAAGCCAGAAGTCGGAAGGGGAATCAATTCTTTGTCAGCAAACGGACACTAAAGTAAAATCACGGTCTTTGAGTCGCTCATCCCTCGTGTCGTCTGCCTCGTAGAAAGGACATCCATGGAGGACGACATCGCTCGTGTTCTGAACGCGCTGGCCGGGTTGGTGTGGACGGCGCTCGCCGACGGGCAGATCGACTTTGTTAATCAAAGCTGGTGCGAATACACCGGACTGAGCGTTGAACGAGTCCGTGGCTCCGGCTGGCAGGCTGCGATCCACCCGGCAGACCTGCCCGGACTGCTGGAACGCTGGCAATCGATTCTGGCTTCAGGCGAGCCGGGTGAGATGGAAGCACGCCTGCGGTGCTTCGACGCCGCGTATCGCTGGTTCCTGTTTCGTGCCAACCCGTTGCGAAACGAATCGGGGGAGATAGTTAAATGGTACGGAACCGGTATTGACATCGAGGACAGTAAGCGGGGAGAGGACGCCCTGCGTGTGAGAGAACTCTCCTGGCGGCAGATCGCCGACAACATACCCGGGCTCGTGGCTACGATGGGCGCGCTGGGCGAGGTGCAGTTTCTCAACCGGCAGACTCTGGAGTATTTCGGCAAAACAAATGAGGAGTTGAAGGACTGGGCCCTCATCGGTGCCGTTCATCCTGACGACCTCCCTCGCGTCATCGAGGCGCGCCAACAGTCAATCGAAGCCGGGCAGGTCTACGATATTGAGCACCGTTGCCGGCGCGCCGACGGCAGCTACCGATGGTTTCAGGTTCGCGGCCTCCCGGTGCGCAATGTGGAAGGGACGATCACGGCCTGGTATCTGCTTCTGACTGACATCGACGACCTCAAAAAAGCTGAAGAGGCCCTACAGTCGAGCGAGCGCAATCTGAGCCTGACAATAAACACCATCCCTACCTTCATACAAGTGTCGCGACCCGACGGGAGCCTACTGTCGGTGAATCAAGCAGTGCTGGATTACTACGGCGTCACCCTGCCGGAGATGCAGAAAGAGGACTTTCGCTCTCGGGTTTATCATCCGGGCGACGTGGAGCGGCTGCGCGAGGAGCGCCGGGGGCCCTCGAACGCCCCCTCCGGTTCGAATATGAGCAGCGCGCGCGGGGTAAGGACGGCAAATATCGCTGGTTCCTCGTCCGCTACAATCCTCTGCTCGACGAGCAGGGAAGGATCGTACGATGGTACGCGACCGCGTTCGACATCGAGGACCGCAAACGGGCCGAAGACCAGCGCGACCGAACCATCGAAGAGATGCGAGCCCAGCAGTCGATGCTCGGCGAAAGCGAGCAGCGCTTCAGGGCGATCTTTGACGAGGCGGGCACCGGCATTAGCCTCGTCGATTTGCAGCGGGCCGGTACGCCGATCCAAACCAACCGCGCGCTCCAAACGATGCTCGGCAGGAGTCAGGAAGAGCTCGGCTTCTTCGAGACGTACGACGAGCTAACCGCCAGTGACGACCGCGAGACGGACGCCGCCACGTTTCGAGAGCTATGCGAAGGCAAACGCGACAGCCTCCGCCAGGAAAAACATTTCACCCTGCGAGACGGCAGCTCCGTGTGGGCGAACGTGATCTTCACGCTGTTGAGGGACGCCGCCGGCCTCCCCCGATTCGTCATCGCCATCCACGAGGACATCACGGAGCGCAAGCGCGCGGTCGAGAGGTTGCAGGCCAAGCAGGAGCTGCTCGACCTCGCGCAGAAGTCGGCCCGCGCGATAGCCTTCGACTGGTACGTCCAGCAGGGGGTCAACGTCTGGTCGGCCGAGCAGGAGGCATTGTACGGCTTGCAGCCCGGCAGCTTCGACGGGACGTATCAAGGCTGGAAGAGGCTGATCTACGCGCCCGACTGGCACGTCCTGCTCAAGGCCATCAAGCACGCACAGGAGACCGGAGAAGTGGCGGTCGAGTTTCGCGTCCAGTGGCCCGACGGCAGCCTCCACTGGCTGGCGACGAACGGCCGGATGTTCTTCGACGAGCGGGGCAGGCCGTTTCGCATGGTCGGGTTCACGACCGACGTCACGCCCCGCAAACTCGCCGAGGAGGAGCTGCGCCGCAGCGAGGCGTTTCTCGCCGAGGCGCAGCGCCTGAGCTCAATCGGCAGCTTCTCCTGGCGCGTGGCGACGGACGAGATCAAATGGTCGGAGCATCTCTACCGCATCTACGAGCTTGAGGCCGGCACGCCCCTGACGCTCGAACTGGTGCGCACCCGAGTCCACCCGGAAGACCTCACCCTGTACGAGAAGATGGTCGGGCAGGCACGAACCGGGGCCGACGATTTTGAATGGCAGTACCGCCTGCTGATGCCCGACGGCACAATTAAGTATCTGCACGCGGTCGCTCACGCGACCCGCGACCGGGACGGCGGGCTGGAGTACATCGCGGCGGTGCAGGACGTGACGGAGCGCAGGCTCTCGGAAGAGGCCCTCGGCAACCTGCGGTCGGAACTCGCGCACGTGTCCAGGGTGGCGACGCTGGGGGCGTTGACGGCGTCCATCGCGCACGAAGTCAACCAGCCGCTCTCGGGCATCGTCACCAACGCGAGCACCTGCATGCGGATGCTGAACGCCGACCCGCCCAACCTCGACGGCGCGCGCGAGACGGCGCGGCGCACGATTCGCGACGGCCACCGCGCCTCCGACGTGATCACGCGGCTGCGCGCCCTCTTCGGCAAGCAGGATGTCGTCACCGAACCGGTTGACCTGAACGAGGCCGCGCGCGAGGTCATCGCGCTCTCGTTAAGTGAGCTCCAGAGAGGCGGCGTGATTCTGCGGACGGAACTCGCCGAAGACCTCCCGCGTGTCACGGGCGACCGCGTCCAGCTTCAGCAGGTCGTACTGAACCTGCTCCGCAACGCCTCGGACGCGATGAGCGTCGTCGAAGACCGCCCGAGGCAGTTGACGATAAGAACCGAACGGGACGACGAAGGCGTGCGCCTGACGGTGCAAGACGCGGGGGTCGGGTTCGACCCGCGGGCCGCGAACAGACTCTTCGAGGCGTTTTATACGACGAAAGATGACGGCATGGGAATCGGTCTGTCGGTCAGTCGCTCCATCATCGAAAGCCACCACGGCCGTCTCCGGGCGACGCCGAATGACGGGCCGGGGGCTACGTTTTCGTTCTCCCTTCCGTGCGGGAACGAACTCAATACCAAAGTACAATAGACGCTCTCCGACGGACTGGGGCATCCTTCGCCTGGGAGTTATGAAGATAACGTCTTCACTTGTGTCGGTGGTCGATGACGACGAGTCCGTGCGCGAATCGCTGCCCGACTTGCTGCGGGAGTTCGGCTTCGAGGTTCGGGCGTTCTCGTCGGCGGAAGAGTTCCTCACGTCCGATTGCGTCGGCCAGACCAGCTGCCTGTTCCTGGACGTAGCCATGCCGGGCATGTCCGGCCCCGACCTTCAGCAGGAGTTGACGCGCCGCCGGCAGGGGATTCCCATCGTCTTCCTCACCGCGAACAGGGATGAGGGCGTCCGCGCGCGCCTGCTCGAACGCGGCGCCTCGGAGTGCCTGTTCAAGCCGTTCAGCGAGGCCGCCCTGCTTGAAGCGCTCAACGCGGCCCTCCGCTTAAGTTGACCTCACCGGTCGGGTGAAGACTTGGCGAGGCGGATGCGTTCAAGTACAGTGAAGCCCTTCTCGTGAACTACGGCTCTTGCTGTTTGGCCCATCAATGAACGCCCTCGCGCGGAAGTGGCCGGCAACGTCCGGTCGCGCTGCATCGACAGGCGAGGCACCCCTTGGCGCGGCGGCACGAAACATTTCGAAGGACAGTCCTCCTCTTAGCCTTCTCCTGTCTTCTGTTCGGGGGTTGTCGCCCGCGGCAGGGGGGCGCCATCCCGGCCGTCGAATTCACCACGATCCCCCTGGCGGACAGGGGAGGCGACGCGGACATGTTCGGTTCCGTCGAAGGGCGTGTCAGCGGCGCCCGCCCCGGGCAGCGGATAGTCCTGTACGCGCGGAGCGGGGCGTGGTACGTCCAGCCCTACGTCGAACAGCCTTACACGGAGATTCGGCCCGACTCGACGTGGAGGAACAAGACCCACCTCGGGACGGAGTACGCCGCGCTCCTCGTCGAGCCCGACTACGTCCCGACCCCCATCGCGGACGCCCTCCCGAACCCGGGCGGCGCGGTCGCCGCCGTGGCGACGACGGAAGGCACGCCGCCTTTCGTCTGGCAGCGGCGCTGGTTCCGTTACGCCGCCGGGCTGGCCCTCCTACTCGCGCTGCTGGCCCTCTACCGCTACCACCTGCGACAGTTGACGCGCCAGCTCAACATCCGCTTCGAGGAACGGCTCGCGGAGCGGACGCGCATCGCGCAGGAGTTGCACGACACGCTTCTGCAAGGCGTCATCAGCGCCTCGATGCAGCTCCACGTGGCGGCCGACGGCCTGCCCGCGGACTCGCCGGCCCGGGCGCGGCTCGGCCACGTCCAGCGTCTGATGGGGCAGGTCATCGAGGAAGGGCGCAACGCCGTGCGGGGCTTGCGCTCCGCCGGCGACGACTCCCGCGGGGTCGAACACGCCCTGTCGCAGGTCAGGCAGGAATTCGCCGCCGGGGAGCAGGCCGACTTCCGCGTCGTCGTCGAAGGCAGGCCCAAGGCCCTGCAACCGGCCGTCCGCGACGAGGTCTACCGCATCGGGCACGAGGCGCTCGTCAACGCGTTCCGCCACGCTCGCGCGAAGAGCATCGCGGTGGAAGTCGAATACCTTGCCAACGGCCTGCGCGTGCTCGTCAGCGACGACGGCGTGGGCATCGACCCCGAAGTCCTGCGTGCGGGGCGCGACGGGCACTGGGGGCTCTCGGGGATGCGCGAGCGCGCGGAGAGGCTCGGGGCGCGGCTCACAGTCCGGAGTCGCGCCTCCGCCGGGACGGAGGTCGAGCTGACCGTCCCGGCCCGCGTCGCTTTTCAAAATCAGGCGCCCCCATTCCCGCGGAGGTGGTTCGCCAGACTCTACCCGCGCAAGACCGGCGGGAAGAGATCGTCAGGGACGGAGAACGGAGGGGCAGAGTGAGTGACGGATCGCGCATCCGCGTCCTGAGCGTTGACGACCACCCGCTGATGCGTGAGGGCATCGCCGCCATCGTCAACAGCCGGCCGGACATGAACATCGTGGCGCAGGCGGCGACCGGCGCGGAGGCCGTCGGGACGTATCGCCTGCACCGCCCGGACGTTGTCCTCATGGACTTGCGACTCCCCGACATGAGCGGCATCGACGCGCTCGTCCGCATCCGCGCGGAGTTCGCCGACGCGCGCGTCATCATCCTGACCACCTTCGAGGGCGATGTCGAGATTCAGCGCGCGCTCAAGGCGGGCGCGCGCGGCTACCTGCTGAAGAGTTCGCCGCCCGACGAGCTCGTCCAGGCGATCCGCCACGTCCACGCGGGGAAGAAAGGCATCCCTTCACACGTCGCGGCACACCTGGCCGAGCACATGAGCGACGAAGACCTCACCGAGCGCGAGGTGGAAGTCCTCCGCCACGTCGCCGAGGGGAACCGCAACCGCGACATCGCCGAGAAGCTCTTCATCTCGGAGGAGACCGTCAAGGTTCACCTCAAGCACATCATGGACAAGCTCGGCGCCTCCGACCGCACGCAGGCCGTCGCCATCGCCGTCCGCCGCGGCATCATCCAGCTCTGAACCCTGACGTACGCCCGAACGCCGCCCATACCACGATAGTGGGATAAAAAGATTCCGAGCTTTGGGGATTCACATTGCGTTAACACCGGCTACCCTTGTCTCATGCGCTTTAAGAATCTCAGGCCGGGGGAGGCGCGGGCTGCTTAGACTCTTCTCTTTAACCTATCCGGGCGGGAGGCATGGCGTCGGGCTCCTGCTGTTGCGCTCGGCCCTCGGGCTGACGGCGGCGGCGCAGGGCATGGCCTACCTTTCCGGCCGCGGCGACCTGCCGCTCTGGGCGGCGGCGGCGTGCCTGCTGGCCGTGGGCTGCGGCTCCCTGCTTCTGGTCGGATTTCTGACCCCGCTCGCCTGCATCGTCATGGGGTTAGGCGGCGCCGCGGCGGCGTTTACGATGCCCCACTCTGAAATGCTCGGCGCGCTTCCCGGCGCGCCGTTCCTCCTTTTCGTGGTGAGTGCCGCGGCGGCCGCTTTGCTCCTCGGCCCCGGGGCCTATTCGCTCGACGCGCGCCTCTTCGGGCGGCGCGAGATCATCATCCCTCTGTCACCTCGCCCGTCCGAGCCCTGAATTTCCGCGCCCGGTTTTCGTCCCCTTCCCCGGTCAATTCCACTTCGCCCGAATTTCGTCCACCGGCCTATTACCTCAATAGTGTTATTACCGCCTTACATCTAGTGGGGTAGTAAGAAAACATCCTATCTCGTGATGTGTGCCGCGGCCGACTTCGCGCATAGTGTCACCTACCGAACAACGACCGGGGGGCTGGTCGCTAATACGCATCACGAAAAAGGAGAGGCATAAATGCCGTACGTGACCGTCGGGCGGGAGAACTCCCACGACATAAACATCTACTACAAGGACTGGGGCGAGGGGCAGCCCGTCGTCTTCAGCCACGGCTGGCCGCTCTCGGCGGACGCGTTCGAAGATCAGATGTTCTTCCTCGCCGCGCGCGGCTACCGCTGCATCGCCCACGACCGCCGCGGCCACGGCCGCTCCACTCAGACGTGGGGCGGCAACGACATCGACACCTACGCCGACGACCTCGCGACGTTCGTCGAGCAGCTCGACCTGCGCGACGCCATCCACGTCGGCCACTCGACCGGCGGCGGCGAGGTCGCGCGCTACCTCGGCGAGTACGGGACGAAGCGCGTCGCGAAGGCCGTGCTCATCGGCGCCATCCCGCCGCTGATGCTCAAGACCGAGGCGAACCCCGGCGGCCTGCCCCTGGAGGTCTTCGACGAGATACGCGCGAACGTGCTCGCAGACCGTTCGAGCTTCTGGAAGGAACTCGCCATGTCCTTCTACGGCTTCAACCGGCCGGGCGCGAAGGTCTCCGAGGGGCTGCGCGAATCCTTCTGGCTCCAGGGGATGATGTGCGGCCTGCCCGCCGCGCACGACTGCGTCAAGGCGTTCTCCGAGACAGACCTGACCGAAGACCTGAAGAAGATCGACGTGCCGACGCTCATCCTCCACGGCGACGACGACCAGATCGTCCCCGTCGCCGACTCCGCGCTGCTCTCGGCGAAGCTGGTCAAGGGCTCGGTGCTGAAGGTCATCCCCGGCGCGCCGCACGGCCTGTGCTCGACTTTGAAGGATCAGGTTAACGAAGAGCTGCTGGCCTTCTTCGGGCAGAGCAAGGGGGCGGCCGCGTAGGTCTTTTCGGGTGTCTGACGAGTTCAGGTATCAACGCATCGGTCTTTAAGAGTGAACGGGAGGGTCGTCATGCAGAATGTCCTGTCGGGAATCGGCAGCGCGGTCAGTTTGGGTAGACACATCCCCGGAGCCGTGCCCACACGCGGCGGGCTCCCCGTCGCGCGGGGCCGCGACGTGCGAGTTGACTTATTCAATCGTCGTACGCACGGACTCAGGGCGGATTCGGCCATGTCCCCCACCGCGTCGCAAGATTCACCGACCGTCTTCATCGTCGATGACGACGTGTCGGTGCGCGAGTCGCTGGAACTGCTGTTCAGCTTCGAGGGCTGGCGGCCGGAACTCTTCGCGTCGGCGCGGGAGTTCCTCGCCCGCCCGCGGACGCTTACGCCGAGTTGCCTCGTGCTCGACGTTTCCCTCCCAGACCTCAACGGCCTCGATTTGCAAAAGCTCGTCGCCGACCGGACGGACATGCCGGTCATCTTCATCACGGGCCACGGCGACATCCCCGTGGCCGTGCGCGCCATGAAGGCCGGGGCGTTCGAGTTCCTGACGAAGCCCTTCGACCATGAGGTGCTGCTCGGCGCCGTCCGGCAGGCCGTCGAGCGCAGCCGGGCCGCACTCGGCAGCCAGGCGGAGGGGCTGGCGCTGCGCGACCGTTATGCGTCGCTCACCCCTCGTGAACGGGAGGTCATGGCGCTGGTGGCCTCCGGCCTTTTGAACAAGCAGGTCGGCTTCAGGCTCGGCATCAGCGAGATCACGGTGAAGGCGCACCGGGGCCGCGTGATGCAAAAGATGGAGGCCGACTCCCTCGCCGACCTCGTGAAGGCGGCCGAGAGACTCCGCCTCGCGCCCGAGAAGGCTCTCCTGTCGCAGGTGGCGTGACGGGTCAGTGCTGCGGGCCGCCGTCGCCGTGAGCGGCGGCGCCTCCGGGCCGGAAGCCTTTAAGCGAGGCTTGGGGTCTTCGCGGCAAGATGGAAAACAGACGCCGCGCGGTCTAAACTGAGACCGCGCGGCGTCTGTTTTCGGCAACGAACTGGTAGCTCCTCGCGCGACGCCTATCAAGTCGTTCCCGCCGAACCGAGTAGTTCCCGCTTTCAAAACCCCCTCGCGGAATTGATCGGCAGGCAATCATGGACTCCAGAAACCCCATTCGGATTCTGACCGTGGACGACCACCCGCTGTTACGCGAAGGGATAGCGGCCGTGCTGGCCGGCGAGACGGACATCGTCGTCGTCGCGGAGGCCGGCAACGGGCGTGAGGCGGTCGAGCAGTTTCGCGCCCACCGCCCGGACGTGACCCTGATGGACTTGCAGATGCCCGTCATGAACGGGACGGAGGCGATTCTCGCCATCCGCAAAGACTACCCCGAAGCCCGCATCATCGTCTTGACGACCTACAGCGGCGACGCGCAAGCGGTTCGGGCGCTCAAGGCGGGCGCCTACGGCTATCTGCTCAAGAACATGGTGCGGAAGGAACTGATCGAGACCATCCGGAGCGTGCACGGCGGCAAGAAAAGAATCCCTCCCGAAATCGCCGTCGAGCTGGCCGAGCACCACACGGACGACGCGCTGACGGAGCGCGAGATCGAGGTGCTGCGCGAGGTGGCCGCCGGGAACGCCAACAAGGTCGTCGCCCTGCGCCTCAACATCTCGGAGGAGACCGTTAAGGCCCACATGAGGAGCATTCTCTCCAAGCTCGGCGCGAACGACCGCACCCACGCGGTAACCATCGCCTTGAAGCGCGGCATCATCGAAATCTGAGCCGCCCGGCTAGTCGGTGCCGTGGGAGCGGCGAGGCCAGAACCACTTCGCTCTGGCGCCGGGGACTTGGTAGGCGGTCGCGCCCGGAACCGTCAACTCGACTTCCGTCCCGGTCTCGGCACGGCTCCACAAATTCAGTTGCGCGCCGATTCGCTGGGCACGCTCCCTCATCCCGCGCAGGCCCCAATGCTCGGAGCGTCCCTCTTCGATAATCGCGGGGTCTATGCCCCGCCCGTCGTCACGCACCCGCAGACGGAACTGCCTCGGGTCGTAGGTGATCTCCACTTCGACGTGGCGGCCTTCGGAATGTGTGAGGGCGTTGACGAGCGCCTCGCGCCCGATGCAGTAAGACTCCTCACGGATGAGGGGATGCAATTCCCGCACGCTCCCTTCGACCACGGCCTTGAAGGCCACGTCGCCGCCGTGCGGCGTCTCTTCCACGACACGCTGGAAGGCCGCGGGCAGCACCGCGGACGCTTCTGTAGTGCCGCGCAGATGCTTGATGCGATCCCTCCCTTCCGCCAGCACACGGTCGGCCTGATCGAGTGCTTTCTCCAAGATGTCGTAAGCCTGCTCGTCATGACGTAGATGCGTCGTGACCGCGTGGAATTTCAGGATCAGCCCCTGGACGCTCTGTAAAAGGGTGTCGTGTAAATCGCGGGCGATACGCTCGCGCTCCGCGAGCCGCTCCTCCATGCGCCCGCGCACCTGTCCCGCCACCTGTCGCACACGCAGTCGGTAAAGCGCGCCGAGCAGCAAGAGAAAGCCTGCCGCGGCCGACACACGGAACCAGGCGGTCTGGTAGTAGGCCGGGGCGATGGAAAAATCCAGGGACGTGCCCTCTTCGTTCCACACGCCGCTGTTGTTGCAGGCCACGACGCGGAAGCGGTAGTTGCCGGGGGGAAGATTGGTATAGAAGGCTTGACGACGGGTGCTCACCTCCTGCCAGTCGCGGTCGAAGTTCTCCAGCTTGTAGCGGAAGAGCACCTTCTCCGGCGCGACGAGGCTGAGCGCCGTGTAGTCAATCTCAAGGTCGCGTACCAGCGGCGGGAGTCGCACGCGTTCGCCCGCCTCAGAAGTCGCTTCGTAAGTCGTGCGGTCGGCGATGAGTTGTTCGACGTGCACCGGCGGCAGGAGCCGGTTGAAGGGAAGGTGGCGCGGGTCTACGACGCTGACGCCGTCTAAATCCGCGAACCACAATCTTCCATCTGAGGACTTGGCGACCTGCGGACTGTAGTGTCCGGCGCCTACGACGTTTATTACTCCGTCGGAACTGTCGAAAACCGTGACATGGATCGTCGGCTGTGCGTCCCCATCTTCTTCCACTGCGGCGACCCATGCGTCCAACTCGGAGCGCGCAATGCGCACGAGGCCGCAGGCCGTGTACAGCCAGAGCGCGTGTGCGTCGTCTTCCATCGACCAATGAACCGAATCGCAGGGTAATCCGTTCTTGCCGGTAAGCGTGGCGACGTGGCCGTCCTTCAAACGGCTGAGCCCGCCTTCCGTGGCGGCCCACAGCGCACCGCCCTCATCGATTCGCAGTTGGTTGACGCGGCCTCCGCCCAGCCCTTCGGCGGTCGTGTACGACGCGCGGGTCTGCCCGTCGGTAAAATAGGCGACGCCGCCCAGATGAAATCCAATCCACAGGCCGCCGTGCGATTGGTCGGCGGCCAGAGTACTGGCGTGATCCTTATGTCCGAGCGTGGCCCATGGAATCTGCTGAACCTCACTTCCGTGGAGCAGATGAATAAGACCGGACTGCTCGTTGGCGAACCACAGATTCCCCGCAGTGTCCTCGGCGATGGAAAGAATGTTTCCGCCGGGAACGCCGCTTATGGAGATAAACCGGTCATTCTCCATGTAGCCGATGCCGCTAAGCGTGGCGACCCAGATTCGCCCGCGACTGTCCTGGAAAAGAGACGTAACCCCCTTATCCGGTAGGCCGCTACCGACGATCTCGCTCGCACTTGTCGCCGTGCGTCCGGCACGCTCGCGGTAAATCGTAAGCTGCCCGTTATGCCACCTGTTCAAGCCGCCGTAAGTGCCGAGCCAAATGCTTCCATCTGTGGCCGCTAGAACAGAGCCGACTACGTCGTTCGACAAACCCTGCTTCACAGAAAGCGTAGCGACGGCAAAGTCGCGGAAGCGGTCGAGGCCGTTAATGGTCGCCACCCAAATATTGCCTTCACGATCCTCAAAGAGCGTGTAAACATCGTCGCCGGAAAGGCCGTCAGAGGCCGCGAAAAAATCTGTTCTTCCACGGTAGACATGCACCAAGCCGCTGTCTTGTGTTCCGACCCACAAACCGCCGTCGCGGTCGCGGAGTATCCTTTTGGCTCTCAACTGGTCGGTAGCACCTGCGAGTGGATACGCTTCAGTTTTTCCGTCAACGAATCGCTGGACTGCGCCGTTCCAGCCGACTAAGAGTGTGCCGTCATCGTCTTCACCCAGACCCCGTATGCCGTTCGGCTCGCCGGGCAGCGAATAGAATTGTGGCGGGCCGGGTTTCCAACGCCACAGCCCTTCCTTCACCCCCACCCAGAGATTGCCCTTGCTGTCCTCATATAAATTGAACGCCGCACGGCCAAGGCTACCATCCTCTCCATAACACTGGGCGTTGCCATTCCGAATCGCGCAGAGTCTTCCGGTGGTAGCCGACCCGCCCGCTGCCCAGAGCGTGCCTTCATGATCCTCAAGGAGCTTGTAAATATATTGTTCGGCAAGCTCCGGGTACTGTGTGAGCTTGCCGTCCTTCCAACTTGCCAATCCTTTCAAGCTGCCAATCCAGAGTGTCCCGTCGTGTGCAACGAGCAGACTCATAATCGCGTTGGAAGGGAGTTGCTGATCCGCCGGCGGCTGCCAGGGGACGTTCTTGATGCCGTCGAAGCGAAGCAGGCCGAACTGCGTGCCCAGCCAGAGATAACCGTCGGGCGTCTGGGCAATGGCGCTGATGCTGCCTTTGGAGAAGCCGTCGCGGACTTTCCACGCCGTGTGCGCGTACTGACCGGCGTCGAGCGTCGGGTTCAACGCGAACGCACAAGGACAACCAGCCAGCATGATGCAAGCCAGCACGATGCGGCGCGGGATAACGTGTCGTCCTCGTCGGATTGCTTCCTGCATGCGGCGCACATCTTACCTCATCGTTATTTCAGCCGGTACGGTCATCCCAAAACATACTTAACCCGTGAGATGATTTACTTTGTGACCTGCGCTGTGGGCATCACTCTTTTGGGGGATTTGATACATCACCCCTTTTTGGGGGGGTTGACACAACGCCGAACCCGACAGTAGTCTCACGCCCTCACCACAATAGGCTCACGCCCTCTCTAGTCGCCTTGAGGATTGGACTTATGCGCTTGGTGTCTGCCTTCGTTTTTATCCTCCTCGCTTCGGTTACGTGTGTCCGCGCCCAATCGACAAACGCCTCGCTCACCGGTAGCGTCACCGATCCGGCAAAAGCGTTAATCGTTAACGCCAAAGTTAGCGCCGTCAGCGCAGGCACAAACGCCCGTTACGAAACCGCGACGAACGGCTCGGGCGAATACTATCTCGCGAATCTTCCGCCGAACTCCTATCGCGTCGAAATCGAAAAGCCCGGCTTCAAAAAGATAGTCAAGCCGGACGTGGTTCTTCACGTCCAGGATGCTCTCGAAATCAATTTCGAGATGACGCTCGGTTCCGTGTCCGAGACGGTCACGGTTGAGGCGGGCGCGCATCAGATGAACACCGAGTCGGGGGCGGTCAGCACCGTCATCGACCGCAAACTCGTCGAGAACCTGCCGCTCAACGGCCGGAGTTTCCAAACATTAATTACGCTCACGCCGGGTGTGGTCTTGACCGCCACGGCTTTCAACGACCAGGGGCAATTCAGCGTGAACGGGCAGCGCGCGGACGCCAACTATTTCAGCGTGGACGGGGTCAGCGCCAACTTCGGCGTCACCGGCTCCATCGCGATGCAGCAGACCGCATCCGGAGAGTTACCCGCGCTCAGCGCTTCGGGCGGGACGAACAGCCTCGTGTCTGTGGACGCCATGCAGGAGTTTCGCGTCCAAACCTCTTCGTTCGCACCCGAGTTCGGGCGCACGCCCGGCGGACAGGTCTCCATCGTGACGCGCTCCGGGACGAACGCTTTCCACGGCACGCTGTTCGAGTACTTCAGGAATGACGTGCTGGACGCGAGGGACTGGTTCGTGAACTTCAATAATCTGCCGAAGCCCGCGGAGCGGCAGAATGACTTCGGCGGTGTCTTCGGCGGCCCGGTTCTAAAGGACAGGACGTTCTTCTTCTTCTCTTACGAAGGGCTGCGCCTGCGCCAGCCGTCGAGCCTGCAAACCGCCGTCCCGGACGCCGCGTCCCGGCAGCAGGCTCCGGCCGCGATGCGTCCATACCTGAACGCATTCCCGGTCGCCAACGGCGCCGCACTCGGGCAGGGATTGGCGCAGTTCAACGCCGGCTTTTCCAACCCGTCCACGCTCGACGCCTACAGCATCCGACTCGACCACGTGCTCAACTCGAAGCTGAACTTGTTCGGCCGTTATAACTTCTCGCCGTCCGGCTTAGACCAGCGAGGCCCTGTCTTCTCTTCAGGCAGAGTCCTCAGCACGACGAATTCGTTGTCGTCCTCTGTACACACCGGAACGGTCGGCCTCACACAGCTCATCAAAGCGGCAATCAGTAACGAAGTGCGTTTGAACTACAGCAATCACCGCATCGGCATCAAGTTCGTGATGGATGATTTCGGCGGAGCCGTGCCGCTTCCCGACACACTCTTCTTCCCCTCCGGGTATTCGTCCGCGAACAGCAATTTCATTTTTATCGTCGGAGGGGCCGGAGAATATATACAGGGCAAGCAAGGGACGGACGAGCAGCGCCAAATCAATCTCGTTGACAATCTGTCTGTGACGAAGAGCAGCCATCAACTGAAGTTCGGCGTTGACTATCGCTGGCTCGCGCCTTTCAGCAGTCCCGCCGCTTACCGTCAATTCGCGCAATTCTCCGGGATGTCGGCCAGCCCCGGCGGGGCGCTTTCGGGAACCGCCACGTTGGCCCAGTCGAGTGCCTTTCAAACCAACGCGCTGCTGTCGCAAAACTTTTCGTTCTACGGGCAGGACACCTGGAAGGTCACACCGAAATTAACGTTGACGTATGGCCTGAGGTGGGACATCAATCCGCCGCTCAAGGGCAAGGACGCGGTGAACGATCCATTTACCGTGGTGGGCATGAGTAATCCGGCGACGATGACCCTCGCGCCTCGCGGCACCCCGCTCTACGAGACGACCTTTGGAAACGTGGCGCCGAGAATCGGACTCGCTTATCAACTTCGCGGGATACGAAATTGGGACGCCGTCCTGCGCGCAGGCTTCGGAGTCTTTTACGACCTCGGGCAAGGCTCACTGGGAGGAATCTCAAGCTTCTTTCCCTACAGCGGCAGCAAGAGCTTTGCGCCCGGAGCGTTTCCGCTGAGCCCTCAGAACGCCGTTCCACCGAGCCTTACCACCAATCCACCCGTCAACACTCTTCTTGTAGCCGACCCGCATTTGAAGCTTCCACGGAGCTACCAGTGGAACGTCTCGTTTGAACAGTCCGTCGGAAGCAAGCAGAGTCTTTCGGCGACGTACGTCGGCGCGATTGGCCGTGACTTGCTTCGTGCGACCAAGCTGCTTAACGTGAATCCGAATTTTCAGTCTATTACTCTGTCCGACAATTCGGCGACCTCTGACTATCACGCCCTGCAAGTCAAGCTTGAGCGGCGTCTGTCGCAGGGGTTGCAGGGGTTGGCGTCGTACACGTTCTCCCACTCGATTGACATTGCCTCGACGGACGCCGGCAACAACCGCAGCACGCCCGGCACGATTGCGAATCCGAACCTCGACCGCGGGGCCTCCGACTTTGACATCCGGCATTCGTTCACCGCCGGGGTGACTTACGATCTACCCTCTCCGGGATTGCACAAGGCTCTCCACGCGTTTCTAGGCGGATGGTCGCTGGACAGCTTCGTCCTTGCCAGATCGGCTCCGCCCGTGGACGTTGTCGGCGCAGTCTTCAATGCAGCGGGCGTCACCCTCAGTCCCCGCCCGAACGTCAATCCGGGAGTGCCCCTTGAGCTACACGGGACGCAGTTCCCCGGAGGCAAGATTTTCAACCGCGCGGCCTTTACCGCGTCGCCCGCCGGGCAGCAGGGTAATTTCGGGCGCAACGTGCTGCGTGGTTTCGGAGCCTGGCAAGCGGATGTCGGATTGCAACGGCAATTTCACGTCAACGAAAGGGTGAGTCTTCGCTTCCGCGCCGAGTTCTTCAACGTCTTCAACCACCCGAGCTTCGGCAATCCCGTCAACACGCTGACCAGCCCCCTGTTCGGCCGCTCGACGCAGACGCTGGCGAGCAGCCTGGGGTCGGGCGGCGCCAACGGCGGTCTCAACCCTCTCTACCAAATCGGCGGGCCGCGCTCGATCCAGCTCGCGCTCAAACTTCAATTCTGACTCCCCCAAAAGAGTTACAGGGGCGTGGCCTCATTTCGGGTATCGCGCCTTAAAGAAAGCCTCTACTCTCACCTTCGTGCAAAGACTGTTCTCGATGTTCCCGCAAGGCGGGCCGGGCGTCGCGTTACTGCTGCTAAGAATTTCGGTGGCGGCGGTCTTGCTTCTGAATGCGGCGAGTCACCTTAACGCGTCTTACGCCCGCCTGCTCTTCGCGTGTGCGGTGCTGGCGTCCGCGTCCTTGAGCGTAGGCTTCCTGACGCCGTACCTGTCTGTCGTCGCGTGCGCCGCCGCCGCCGCGAACCTGCTGCTCGGCCCCGGCGCGGGTGGCCTCATCGACATGACCCCGGTGATCGACGCCGCGGCGCTCGTCCTCCTCGGGCCGGGGGCGTATTCGGTGGACGCGAGGTTGTTCGGGCGCCGCGTCACCGTCATCACCCCCGGCAAAAAAACGGACAGGCCGTAACCCGTCCTCGCGATCCCTGGATGCAATTTCGATTAAGGTGACTCGGGCGGCCCTTGCCATCCCTCCGCGAGTAGCTTCTGAATTAGTCGCTCCGTCTCGTCATAACTTCCTTCGCCGACGTGCTTCCATCTAATCCGCCCCTGCTTATCTAACAGAAAGGTGGTGGGCCAGGCTTCGACCCCATAAGCCTTCCAAGTCTGGTAGTCGTTGTCCGTGAGTACCGGGTACCGAATCCCCAGCGAAGTAACTTCCCGGCGCAGGTTTTCGACTACTCTTTCCTCATCAAACTCGGGTGAGTGCACGCCGATGACGGCGAGCCCCTTCTCGCGGTAGCGTTCGTGCCAGCCTTTGACGAAGGGCAGCGTGTTACGGCAGTTATAGCAGCCGAAAGTCCAGAACTCGACGAGCACCACGCGCCCGCGCAGCTCTTTGAGACTTAACGGTTCTGAGTTTATCCAGTCCCCCGCGGCCAGCTCCGGAGCGGTGGGAGACTCCGAGCTCTCGTATTCGGCGGAGCGGCCGAAGGGACTAAGCAATAGCCTTGATAAGCCGGTGGCGTAAACGGCCGCCACTACGGTGACGATGCCCACGACGATCCCCACCAGCATATTGCGTCGGCTTTCCATATCTCGTTGGCGCGCGGGCCTCACTTCGCCGTCGCGGTTGCCGCCTGCTCGATCAGCCGGGCGACCACCTTCGGGTGCGAAATGAACGCGACGTGACTGGCGTCGATCTCACTGGTCGTGGCCTTCATGCGCTTGGCGTAGAAGCGCTCGAGGTCGGGGTTCAGCGCGTGGTCGTTGCGGGAGACCAGATACCAGGACGGGATCGTCTTCCAGGCCGGCGAGTCCACCGTCGCGCCGAAGACCGAACTGCTGACCGGCTTCTGCGCGGCGCACACGACATTCGCCGCGCGCGCCGGCACGTCGGCGGCGAAGACGTCGTGAACTTGAGCGCAATCGATGTAGAGAAAGCCGGCCGCGTCGGGCCTCAGCGCCTTGCCGAGCGAGGTAGGATACTTCTCCGTGAGCGGGCCTACCGGCTCGTTCGCCTCGGGGGCAAACGCGGCGATGTAGACCAGCGCTTTCACGTTCGGATTTCCTGACGCGGCGCCGGTGATCACAAGGCCGCCGTACGAATGCCCGACCACCACCACCGGCCCCTTCTGCGCGTCGATCACGCGTTTGGTGGTGGCGATGTCGTCGGCGAGTGACGAGAGGGGGTTCTGAACTGCGATGACGTTGTAGCCGTCATCCTGGAGCAGAGGTATCACGTATTGCCAGCTGCTTCCGTCGGCGAAGGCGCCGTGCACGAGCACGATGGTCGGCTTGGCGGCGGTCGAGGTGGCGGCCGAGTCCGGGGACTTCTTTGCCGTACCGACCGTCTGCGCCCCCGCGCCGAATGCGATGACCAGTGACAGGGCGAGCGCCAACCCGCCGGCGGTTTTCGTAATAGTCATTGTTCTTTCCATCCTACGAGCGGAGTGACCTGAAGCCTTCGCGCATCGCACCTACGAAGCGCTTCTGCTCATGTTGCGCTTCCCTCTCTCGCCGCGCCGTTCCGGGCTTCGATGGCCTTGACGGATTTCTTAAACGCCTTCTCCAGAACGCCCCTGCCGACCGTCCCGAGCACGAAGCCGAGCGCCCGCCCCTTGAGGTTCTTGCCTTCGCGGACGACGACGGCGTCGATGTCGGTCGTGCCGTCGGGCCGGCGCGTGAAGGTGTAGGCGTGGCCCGACGCGCCTCCCCACAGGTTGGAGTCGGTCGTCTTGAGGACGACGTGGTTGGGGTCAGACCAGTCGTAGTGCAGGCGTTCCCAGATGCCGCCCGAGCCTTCGGTGACGTCGGCTTCGTGTGAGCCCTTGCTGTGCACCTTCAGATACTCGTCGGCGCTGTTGCCGAAGAGCTTCGAGCGGCCGGGGCCGAAGTCGGTGAGCCCGGCGACGTACTGCTCGGGCGTCAAGGTGGTCGTCTGGTGGAAGTGGAGCGTGGACATGCGTACTCCTTTCGCGGACGGTGTCACACCGTCATTGCCTCAAGTTCTGGACGGGGATTTCCATGTTCACGCCGTAGTCGTGGCGGCGTAACAAGCGCTTTTATTCTTCTTCACCCCGGCGCGGTCAAGGGCGCAAGTAGACCACGGGCGCGGGAGCGCGTCTATTAGACGATGGTATCGGTCGTTATCACCTCCCGTAAGTGTTCCCCGTGATGAGCCGCGCGCTCCGCTCGCGCGTGTAGCGCGCCCAGAGCCACTCGCGCAGCACCATGAGGCGGCTGCGTCCCCCGCCGAGCAGGGCGACGTGCACGAAGGCCCACATCATCCGCGCCACGTAGCCGGAGAACCCCAGCCGGCCGACCTGCGCGACCGCGCGGTTGCGCCCGATGGTCGCCATCGAGCCCTTGTCCCAGTAGCTGAAGGGCACGCGCGCCGCGCCCCGCACGTCGCGCAGGATGTTGGCGGCCGTGGCCCTGCCCTCCTGCTGCGCGGCCGCGGCCAGCCCCGGCACGGGCTTGCCCGAGGCATCCGTCAGCAACGCCATGTCGCCGATGACGAAGACGTTCTTATCGTCCCTGATGGACAGGTCGGGTTGAACCGGCACGCGCCCCGCCCTGTCCGTCTCCGCGCTCAGCATCCGGCCGAGGGGCGAGGCGGCGACCCCCGTCGCCCACAGGGTCACGGTCGTCGGAATCCACTCCTCGCCCACCTTGATTCGCCCCTGCTCGACGGCCGTCACCCTGCTCGCCGTGTTGACCTCGACGCCCAACTCCTCCAACTGCCTCTTCGCGCTGTCTGACAATCTCTCCGTGTACATGCCCAGCACGCGGGGCGAGCCCTCGAAGATCGAGATGCGCGCCCGCGTCGGGTCAATCAGGCGGAAGTCTTGAGACATGGCCCGGCGCGCGATGTCGGCGATGGCCCCGGCGAGTTCGACGCCCGTCGGCCCGCCGCCGATGATCGCAAAATGCAGCGGCGGGTAAGCGCCGGTCAGGTGGGCCTCGCGCTCGGCCGCCTCGAAGGCTTGGAGGATGCGGCGGCGAATCTCCGTCGCGTCCTCGACCGTCTTCAGGCCGGGGGCGTCTCGCTCCCACTCGTCGTGGCCGAAGTAGGAGTGGCGCGCGCCGGCCGCGACGACGAGGTAGTCGAACTCCAGTTCGCCCCCGCCGTCGAGCAGGACTTTGCGCGTCTTGGTGTCGAGGCTCGTGACCTCGCCGAGGATGACCTCGACGTTCTTCGCCTTGAAGAGGACATGCCGCAGCGGGGTGGCGATCTCTCCGGGGGAGAGGACGGAGGTCGCCACCTGGTAGAGCAGCGGCTGGAACGTGTGATGGTTCTTGCGGTCTACGAGCGTGACCGACACGCCCTTGTTAGCCAGCCCCTTCGCGGCGTAGAGCCCGCCGAAGCCGCCGCCGACGATGACGACCTTCGGCCGCCCGTTGAGATTATCTGTTTTCATCTTCACCTCACTGACCTTCGGCGGGCGACGCCAAAGGCATCGCCCGCAGCACGGCGACCAGAATCAAGCAGACGACCATCGCCTCGCCGATGAAATAGAACCCGTCGGCGACCGTTAGGGTGAGCACCTGTTGTTTGATAAAGGCGCCCGCGAGTCTCGAAGCCTGCGCGGCCTGTTCCGGCGGCGCCCCGCCCCCGGCGGCGGCCTGCCTGGCGAAGCCCCGGAGGTGCTCCGCCGTGCGCCAGTCGCCCGGCTGAAGGTTGTCCGTCACGACCATCGCGTGAAACTTGTTCTGCACGGTGATGAAGTGCCTCACCACTGCCGCCGTGATGGCGCCGCCGAGCAGGCGCACCGTCTGGAAGAAGGTGGTCGTCGTCGCCAGCTCCCAGGGCTTACTGGTCGCGCCTTTGGCGACCACGAGGAGCAGGATCGAAAAGACGAGGGCGACGACGATGAACGGCTGCCCCACCGTCTGCAAAATGAGCGGGTTGAAGAAATCAACGTCGCTCCACCGCGGGTTGATTCTCCCGAACATCAGGCAGGCCGCGGCGGCGAGGGCGAACCCCGCGGCCAGTATCAGACGGGCGTCGAGTTTGACGAGAAGGATGACGACCAGCGGCGCGACGACGATTTGCGGAATCAGTCCCCACCACACGACCCGTCCGGTTTGCAGTGGGCGGTAGTCGGCGAGCCCCGAAAGGAACGCCGGGATCAGCAGGTTCGTCGTCAGGAGCGAGAGGCGGAAGAGCAGGAGAAGCGCGCCGAGCAGAATCAGGTTTCGGTCATTCAGGAATCGAAAACGCACCAGGGGGTTCGGCACCCACAGCCGCCTGACCGCCATCGCCCCGAGCATCAACACCGCGGCCAGCAGCATCCCGGCGAACGTCCCGGACTCGAACCAGTCCAAACGCTCGCCCTGGTCAATCGCCCCGTAGAGGAAGGCGAAACCCCACGCGGCGTAGAAGAACCCCGCGAAGTTCGGCCTCTCGCCGCCGTCATAATTTACCTCCGCGCGCGGGATGCCGAAGTAGACGAAGACGAAGACGAACGGGATGACGAGCGCGGGCGTCCAGAAGATCCAACGCCAGGTGAAGTAGTTCGAGATTATCCCTTCAATCCAGTTGCCCAGGTAAGACGGCACGAGCACGTCAATCACATAGACGGCGAGCCCGAAGACGGCCAGCGGGAGCGGCAAAGCCCTGAGCAGGTAGCTCAGAATCAAGGGGTAGAAGGGGCCGACGCCCAGGCCGGCGACGGCCAGCAGAAACATCAGCTGTGTACGAGTCGCCGCGAGGGGTGCGAGCAAGAACGCGGTCGCGGAGACGGCGGACGCGACGAGCAACACTCTGCGATGGCCGAAGATCGTGCCGAGGTGGACGGAGAGGATGCCCATGAAGACCAGCGCCATGTTGTAGACGGTCGGAATCCACGAAGCCTCGTCCACGCCGAGTCGCATCCCGGCCCGCACGTCCGCGAGCCCGACGCTGAGGAGTAGCCCCGACAGGACGGAGATCAGGCCGGCGGTTAAGACCCCGAGAATCCCCAGAGCGGGATGGGTGAAGACGGCGCGCACATCCCGTTCGACGCGCGACGAGACGGCCGGCTCATCGCCCGCGGTCGGATTCGGATTCGCTGTGCTTACGGCCGTCATCTGCTCTGCCCTCAGTGTCCGCCGGCGTGGCCGCCCGTCTTGACGCTGACCGTCGCCGACATGCCGGGGCGCAGCCGCGCTACGACAGACTGGTTCGGCTCGAAGACGATTTTGACGGGCACGCGCTGCGTGACGCGCGTGTAGCTGCCGGAGGCGTTCTCCGGTGGGACTAAAGAGAATTCGGAGCCGCTGGCGGGGGAGAGGTTGGCGATTCTTCCTTTGACAGTCGTCCCCGAAAAGGCGTCGAGGACAATCTCCACGGGGTCGCCTTCCTTCATGTTGGCGATCTGCGTCTCCTTGAAGTTCGCGATGACCCACATCTCCGTGGAGACCAGAGACGCGACCTGCGCCCCGGGGCCGAGCTGCTGGCCGGGCTTGACCTTGACTTCGCCGACTACGCCGTCGCGCGGGGCCAGGATTCTCGTGTAGTCGAGGTTGGTGTCGGCGATGGTGAGGCCGGCCTGTTTGGCCTTCAAGTCCTCCTGAAGCTGTCGCTCCTGGCCGTTCAGGATTTCGAGCTGCTTCAGGGCGATGGAGAGGTCGTTCTGCCGCGCACGCAGTTGCTCCTGCGCTTTGCGCAGGTCTTGCGCGCGCACTCGCTCAAGGTTCTGCGCCTTCGACAGATCCTGTTGGCGAACCCTGACGAGCGCCTGCGCCTTTGACCTGTCGAGCTGGCGCGCCTTCAGCGTCGCCGCCGCACGCTCGTAGTCGGCGGTCGCGACCTCCAGACGCTGTTTGGTCGTCGCCGCTTCTTTGAATAAGTTCTCCTGGCGGCTCCGCTCCTGTGTCGTCCGCTCGACGTCGGCGCTCACGGCCTCGATGCCGGCCTCGGCGTTGCGCACGTCGTCCGAGGCCGTCTCGACGCCGATGCGCGCCGACGCAATATCATTCTGCACGTTGCCGAGGCCGATCTGCGCCGTGTTGAGGTCGGCCTGGGCCACCTCGACGCCGAGCTGTGCCTGGCGGATGCGGTCTTCCTGCTGTTGCTGCTGGAGCCCGATGTTGTTGAGGGCTTCCTGAGCCGCGCCTATGCCCGCCTGCGCCTGCGCGACGGTCGCCTGCACGTCGCTGCTCCTGAGGGTGACGAGTACGTCCCCCTCTTTGACCGACTGATAGTCCTGAATGTTGACGGCCTCGACGATCCCGACGGCCTTCGTACTGAGGGGAATGACGTCCGCCTGCACCGCGGCGTTGTCGGTGGTCTGAACCGTCTTGCCTGCCTCCCAGTTGTCCCAGTTGAAGGTGAAGAGATACCAGAGGCCGAACGCCAGCAACAGAACCAGTACGGGCACGGCGAGCGTCAGAATTTTGCTTATCCGTCTCTTCCTGTCATCGCTGTCCCGCGCCTCGTGGTGCTCGGCCGCTCCGCCGCTCTCCTCTGCCACAAGGGCGACCGGCTCTTCGGCGGAAGACTGCTCGTCTACGTGTTCTGTTTGAATCGTCTCCGCGGCCATTTTTCTTCGCCTCCGCTACTTATCGTCGCCGAGCGCCTTTTCGTACTCGGCCTTGGCCGTCCAGAAGGAGAGCAGCGCCTGCTGGTACTGGTGATCCGCTTCCGAGACGGAAGCCTGTGATTGCAGCACGTCCGACAGAAGCATCGTCGATTGCTTGTAGCCGACCACCATGACGCGCAGCTTTTCCCGCGCGGTCTCGCAGCCGACTTTAGCCACGCGCAGGGCCAGGCCGGTCTGCTGTAGCCTGCGGAACTTATCGCTCACGTCGATCAGAATCTGGTCTTCGATTTCGCGCGCGGCGTTCTCGGCCTGCTCGACGATCTTGCCGTTTTCGGCCAGCTGATGCTTCTTGCGCCCCCAGTCGAAGACTTCCCAGCTCATCACGACGCCGACCGAGGCGATGTTGCGCGGCACGGCGGCGTCAAAGTTACGCAGCGTCAGAGACGTGAAACCGGCGCTCACGTCGGGGATGTACTCCGACTTCTTAAGCCGCCTGTCGAGCTTCGCCTGCTCGACCCGCAAACGCGCCTGCTTCAACTCGGGCCGCTGCTCGACCGCGCGCCGCCGGGCCGCCGCCACGTCGGCCTCGAAGACGATGGTTTGCGAAACGGCGTTGACGCCGAACTCCGTGAAGACGTCGCGCCCCAACATCCTGTTCAACTGCTCCTTCTGCGTTTCGAGGCGGTTGCCGATGTCTGCCAGGTCGTACTCGGCCTTCGCGAGGCGCGTCTGAATTTGCAGCTGGTCGCCGCGCAGCGCGGCCTGCTGCGTGACGAACTCGCCCGTCACACGCTCCAACTCACGGTAGGACGCGACCTCGTCGCGCACGTTCCTGAGCCCGCTCTCGGTCAGCAGAATCGCGTAGTAAGCCCGCTTGACGTCACCTACCAGTGACTGCTGTTCCGCCCGCAGCTTCTCCTGGTCTACCTGCCCTTCGAGCTTGGCGAGGTCTACGGCGAGGCCGATCTTGTACTGCTGCGTGATGGGCTGGAGCGCCTGCACGGCGAAGACCGCTGTGGGCCTTCGCGGTGTGCTCAGGGTGAAGAAGGGTGCCAAACCCGGGACGAGATTCGAGACCGGGTTCGGCAGGTTCACGTCGTGCTTCACCAGGTTTTCCGAGATGAGTGAGTGGAATTTGATAACGGGGAGGCGCGCCGTCCGGGTCGCGGCGAGCTGCTCGTCACTCTTATCGACGCCGAGTCGCGCGTTCTTAACCGAGCGGTTGTCCCTGAGCGCGAGGTTGATCGCCTCGTCCAGCGTCAACACCTCGCCGGCCGGCCGGGCCTCCTGCTGGCACCGGACGGTCTGAGCGCCGGCCCAGAACACCGCCAGCAGGAGCACGGACATTCGCCTGACAAAAACGCCTCTCATTTCAGCACCATTACTCGTACGGTCACCCGATGATGAGCGAGACGAACCGCGATGTGCGTGAGTAGACCACGGGGGTGAAGGTGCGTCTATTAGACGAAGGTATCAGTCTGCAACCGATACCTTCGTCTAATAGACAGCCGCGGGTAAACGGCGCATGCTGCCGCCGTCTTAGAGCCCGGGAAGCACTCAAAACGGAACCAGAGAGGAAGCACTTATGTCTTTTGATAAACCGATACGGCGAATCGCAATCGTCGGCACGGGAGTCATCGGCGCGAGCTGGGCCGCGCTGTACCTGGCCCGCGGGTTCGACGTCGTTGCCACAGACCCCGCGCCGGACGCGGAAGCGCACCTGCGCCAGTACATCGACGAGGCGTGGCCCGCGCTTACCGAGATCGGCCTGTCGCCGGGCGCGTCGAGGGATCGTCTCAGTTTCACGACCGACATGAAGGAGGCGCTGGCGCAGGCCGACTTCGTCCAGGAGAACGGGCCGGAGCGGCCGGACTTCAAAATCAAATTGTTCGCGGAGATGGACGACGCCACGCCGGTTGACTCACTCATCGCGTCCAGCTCTTCGGGCATCACCGCCAGCGTGATGCAGTCGCAGTGCAAGCACCCGGAGCGCGTCGTCATCGGGCACCCCTTCAACCCGCCACACATCATCCCGCTGGTCGAGATAGTGGGCGGGGTCAAAACGTCGCCGGACGCAGTCGAACGGGCCATCGCGTTCTATGCGTCGATCGGGAAGAAGCCCGTCCACCTTTTGAAGGAGCTCCCGGGTCACGTCGGCAACCGGCTTCAGATCGCCCTCTATAAAGAGGTCATGTACCTCATTCAGCAGGGCGTGCTGAGTGTGAGCGACGCCGACGACGCGGTGAGTTACGGCCCCGGGCTGCGTTGGGGCGTGATGGGGCCGAGCCTGCAATGGCACCTCGGCGGCGGCCCGGGCGGGATCAGGCATTTCATGGAACACCTCATGCCCGGCATGGAAAACGCGATCAAGGGCCTGGGGACGCCCGACGTCAACGACGCGCTCAAGCAGAAGATTGTTGACGGCGTTTTGCAGATCGCCGGGGAGCGTTCGGTTGACGAACTCGCGCAGGCGGAGGACGAAGAGCTCCTCGCACTGATTAAGCTGCGCGGGAAAAAGGAGAAAGTCGAAACCCGCGTGAGTCCCGACGGGAACGCGCCGTCAGAGCGTGTCTTCTTTCTCGACGTGAGCGGCGGCCGTATCGAATCCATCAATCCGGATGGTTCCGATCGCCGAGTTATCCTGGACGGACTTCACAGAATCCCCGACGGCATCGAGGTTGACGCCGAGGCCGGCCACATCTACTGGACGAACATGGGCCACCCGTCGGCGAACGACGGCTCCATCGAACGCGCCGACCTCGACGGCCACAACCGCCGAACTATCGTGCCCGAGGGCGCGACCTTCACGCCGAAACAACTGAAGCTCGACAGGCGGGGTGGTAAGGTCTACTGGTCGGATCGCGAAGGGATGCGCGTCATGCGCGCCAACCTCGACGGCTCGGGGATCGAAACCCTCGTGGACACGAGCGAGGGCGACGCGCGCCCCGGCCGCGACGCCACGAAATGGTGCGTCGGCATCGCCGTCGATCACCAGGGCGGCAAGTTCTACTGGACGCAGAAGGGCGCCGACAACGCCGGCGAGGGGCGCATCTTCCGCGCGAGCCTCGAACTGCCGGAGGGCGAGAGCCCGGCGACTCGCACCGACGTCGAGCTGCTCTTCGACCGCCTGCCCGAGCCGATCGACCTCGAACTCGACCTCGACAGACGCATGCTCTACTGGACTGACCGCGGCAACCCGCCGCGGGGCAACACCGTGAGCCGCGCGGCGCTGGACGCGCGGCCCGGCGACGGCGAGGGGGCGGAGATTCTGGTCGGCGACCTGATGGAGGCAATCGGGCTCTCCCTCGACCTGAAGGGCGGCCGGATGTTCTTCTCCGACCTCGGCGGCTCGGTCTACTCCGCAAGGCTGGACGGCACGGAAAAGAGGGCGCTGACCCTCGCGCAAGGGAACCTGACCGGGGTCGCTTACGCCGGCCTGAGGTAGCTCAAGTCGAAGACAGCCACTGACTGATGAAGGAGCACTGAGATGACAACCGCGAGCAAAGACGTAAGGCAGCCGAAGCCGCTTCCGGCGCCGAACAGTGACTTCTACGAATTCGCCGAGACGCTGCCCGCCGAGGAGCTGGCTGTCGTGAAGAAGGTGCGCGACTACATGGAGACGAAAGTCCAGCCCATTATCAACAAGTACTGGGTCGAGGACTCGTTCCCCTTCGAACTGCTCCCGTCGTTCAAGGAGCTGAACATCGCCGGCCTCGGCATGAACGGCTACGGCTGCCCGGGCGGGAGCCCGCTGCTGGTCGGCCTGGTCGCCATGACGATGGCCCGAACCGACACCTCGTTCTGTACCTTCTACGGCGTCCACAGCGGCCTGGCGATGAACTCCATCTACCTCAACGGCACCGAGGAGCAGAAGCAGAAGTGGCTCCCGCCGATGGCCCGCATGGAGAAGATCGGCTGCTTCGCCCTGACCGAGCCGCTGGTCGGCTCGGGCACCGGCGGCGGCCTGACGACGACGGCGAAGCGCGAAGGCGACACGTGGGTGCTCAACGGCCAGAAGCGCTGGATCGGCAACGCGACGTGGTGCGACCTCTCGATCATCTGGGCGCGCGACGTTGAGGACAACCAGGTCAAGGGTTTCATCGTCGAGAACAAGACCACGCCCGGCTTCAGCGTCGAGAAGATTCAGAACAAGATCGCGCTCAAGGTCGTGCAGAACGGCGAGATCACGCTGAAGGACTGCCGCGTGCCCGACGCGAATCGCCTCCAGGGAGGCAAAGGGACGTTCCGCGACACCGCGCTCGTGCTGCGCGGGACACGCCATGGCAGCGGGTGGGAGATCACGGGCAGCCAGATGGGCGCATACGAGAACGCGCTCAAGTACGCGCAGGAGCGCTTGCAGTTCGGGAAGCCGATTGGGTCGTTCCAGCTCGTCCAGGAACTTCTGGCGAAGATGCTGGGCAACATCGTCGCCTGCCAGTGCATGCTGGCCCGCTCGGTGCAGCTGGAGACCGAAGGCAAGCTGACGGATTCGCAGGCGGCCATCGTCAAGGCGTTCTGCACGTCCAAGGCGCGCGAGACGGTCTCGTGGGCGCGCGAGCTGCTGGGCGGCAACGGGATCGTCGTTGACTACAACGTGGCGCGCTTCTTCGCGGACGCCGAGGCGATCTACTCCTACGAAGGCACGTACCAGATGCAGACCCTGATCGTGGGCAAAGCCATCACGGGCTTCAGCGCCTTCGTGTAACGCGTTTGCTTGACGGACGAGGACGACAGCCGCGGCCCGTGCTCGACAACAGTTCAAGACAGGAGAGTTTTTATGAGTTCGTCGGCAGCACCCACACTCGAGAATCTTTTGTACGAGAAGAAGGGCGGCATCGCCTACGTGACGCTCAACCGCCCCAAGGTGCTCAACGCGCTGAGCAAGGCGACGTGGGCGGACTTGCGCGCGGCGTTCGAGGACGCGCGGGACGACGCGGAGGTGCGCGGCGTCATCCTCACCGGCGCGGGCGACAAAGCCTTCATCGCCGGCGCCGACATCGGCGAACTCGCCACGGCCGGCGCCGTCCAGGCCGAAGAGTCCAGCCGCTTCGGGCAGGAAGTCCTCAACCTCGTCGAGAATCTCGGCAAGCCCGTGATCGCCGCCGTCAACGGCTTCGCGCTCGGCGGCGGATGCGAGACGGCGATGGCCTGCACCATCCGGCTCGCCGCGGAGCACGCGAGATTCGGCCAGCCCGAAGTTAAGCTGGGCGTCCTCCCGGGCGGCGGCGGGACGCAGCGCCTGCCGCGGCTGGTCGGGAAGGGGCGCGCCCTGCAACTCATCCTCACCGGCGAGATGGTCGGCGCGCAGGAGGCTTACCGCATCGGGCTCGTCAACGAGGTCGTCCCCGCCGACGCGCTCATCCCGCGCGCCGAAGCGATCCTGAAGCAAATCTTCGCCAACGCGCCGCTCGCCGTGAAGTTCTCGCTCGAAGCGGTGAACAAAGGCTTGGAGACGAGCCAGGGCGAGGGCCTCGCGCTTGAGGCTTCCTTCTTCGGGCTCTGCGCCGGGACGGAAGACAAGGGCGAGGGCACGCAGGCTTTTCTACAGAAGCGTGCGCCGCAGTTCAAGGGGCGGTGACCTGGCCGGGCTCCTGCGGCCTCATGATATTTCGCGTTAAGTAAGGAGAGGGCGATGACGACCGACAATATCTTCTCGGGGTTGAAGGTGGTGGACTTCTCGAGCTTCGTCGCGGCCCCGAGCGCCGCCGTGATCCTGGGCGACTTCGGCGCCGACGTGATTAAAGTGGAGCCGCCGTCCGGCGACCTGTGGAGACTTGGGAATCACGCCCCGCCGCAGCCGTACGCGAAGGAGCCTTATCAATGGCACCTCGCCAACCGCAACAAGCGCGGCATGGCGCTCGACCTGAAATCCCCGGACGCCCAACCGATTCTGGAGAGGCTCGTCAAGTGGGCCGACGTGCTCATCGTCAACACGCCGCACCCCGCGCGGAAAAAACTGAGGCTCGAATACGAAGACGTCTTGCAGTGGAATCCGCGCCTCATCTATGCGGACGTCACGGGCTTCGGCGATAACGGGCCTGACGCAGACCTGCCGGGCTTCGACATCACTTCGTACTGGGCGCGCAGCGGCCTGCTCTCGATGACGCGCGACGCCGGCGCCTCGCCGACCTGGCCGGTGGGCGGCAGCGGAGACAACGCGACCGCGGTCGGCCTCTACTCCGCGATCGTCACCGCGCTCTACCGCCGCGAGCGCACCGGCGAGGGGTCGCACGTCACGACCTCGCTGCTCGCCGAAGGCGTCTGGTCGGCGAGCGTCTCGATTCAGGCGGCGCTCGGCGGGGCGAAGTTTTACGCGCCGCACGACCGCAAGAACCCGGCGAACGCGGCGCAGAACGTTTACCGCGCCGCCGACGGCACCTGGTTCGTGCTCATCATCACGCCTGACAAATTTCAGGCGGTGGCGCAGGCCATCGGCCGCGCCGACCTCCTGGCGGACGCGCGGTTCACAGACCCGAAGAAGCTCGCGGAGAACAGGCCGCAGTTGACGGCCATCCTCGACGAACTGTTCGGCGCGCAGCCGATGTCGCACTGGTACGGGGTCTTCAGCGGCCTCCACGTCACGTTCGGCGCCGTGCGCGGCCCCGAGGAGGTAATCAACGACCCACAACTTCGGGCGAACGACATCGTCGTTCCGTTGGAGGGTGCCGGAGATAATTTAGCGTTCACGATCAGCAGTCCGATGCAGGTGAAAGGTGTCGCGAAGGTTCCTGCCAGACGTGCCCCGGGGCTCGGCGAACACAACGAAGAGATTCTCCGGGAGCTGGGCTTTGACCCCGAACAGAGCAACGGCTTCGTCACGAGTGGTGTAGTAGCGGGACGTCGGGAAGCGGCGGCGAAGTAGGGGGTGTGCGATGAGCGAGATTTTAACGGAACGTTCGGGAAGCGTGTTGCGGGTCACGTTGAATCGCCCCGCCAAGAAGAACGCGATGACTTCGGCCATGTACAACGCCCTCGCAGACATCTTGAATGAAGCGGCGAAGGACGACGAGATACGTGTTGTGGTCTGGGACAGTGCGGGAGATTCGTTCAGCGCGGGCAACGACGTGGAGGATTTCCTGAAGAACCCCCCGGGGCCGGGTGAGAGCCCGCAAGCCCGCCTGGGTAACGCGTTGCTTAACTTCGATAAGCCGATAATTGCCGCCGTGAAGGGCGCGGCCGTCGGCGGCGGTACTACCTTGCTGACGCACTGCGACTTTGTCTATGCGGGTGAGAGTGCGAAGTTCCAACTGCCCTTCGTCAATCTCGGGCTGGTTCCGGAGTTCGGGTCGAGCTGGTCCTTGCCGACGCGCAGCGGGTACATCCGCGCCGCCGAATTATTCATGTTGGGTCAGCCCTTCAATGCCGAGCTTGCCGCCAAGATCGGGTTAGTGACCCGCGTCGTGCCCGACGAAAAACTGCTCGCCACGGCGACCGAAACCGCGGAGAAGTTGGCCGCGAAACCGTCTGGCGCACTGCGAGCCATCAAGAAGCTGTTGAGGCGTTCGTCACGCGAACAGGTCGAACAGGCGATAGAAGCCGAAGCCGAGGAGTTCACCACGCGGGTGCGTTCGGCGGAGGTCAGGGAGGTGTTCACGGCGTTCCTTGAGAAGCGTCCGCCGGACTTCACGAGAGCGAAGGAGGCTGCGACGGCAACCCAGGGTAATAAAGCGGCACAAGCGTAGAAGGAGCAGCAAGTGAGCGACCTACTCGAACAAGCCATCGCGGCGCATGGCGGCTTAGAACGCTGGAACGACTTCACCGAGGTGACCGCGACGATGTTAGGTGGCGGGGGCCTGTGGCCGATGAAGGGCTTTGAACCGGCACCCATTCCCACCGACGTGACGGTCACGCTTCATGAGGAGAACTCGTCCATCAGCCCGTTCGGCCGGCCGGATTGGCGCGTGGTTTTTAAGCCCGATCGCGTCGCAATCGAATCCACCGGGGGCGCCGTCGTCGAGGAGCGCTCCAATCCCAGAGCCTCTTTCGCCGGCCACGTTATGAACACGCCCTGGGACCTGCTGCAACGTGCGTACTTTAGCGGCTACGCGAGGTGGACTTACCTGACGACTCCATTCCTGATGGCAATGCCCGGCTTCGAGGTCGAGGAAATCCCTCCCTGGCAAGAAGGTGATGAGGTCTGGCGCGGGCTGCGCGCGAGGTTCCCCGAAGGGATCGCCAGCCATAGCAAAGAACAGGACTTCTACTTCGGCGAGGATTTCCTTCTGCGACGGCACGACTACAACGTCGAGGTGGCGGGCGGGTTCCCGGCGGCACAGTATGTTTACGACATTGTGGAGGCGGACGGCCTGCGCTTTCCGACTAAGCGGCGTGCGTACCTGCGTGGGCCGGGGCTCAAACCGATTCGCGATTTATTGTTGGTCTCGATTGACCTGAGTGATTTTCGGTTCCGCTAAGGACGGAGTGCCGGTTCGGTGAAGTTCCACTAAGCGTAGAGGAAAGTCCGCGTCCGGTTCAGTTCGACTCAGGAGATACCATGAGGGACACGATCCCTACCGCGTCGCGTCGGACTTTCGTCGGGCTGGGGGCCGGCGTTGTCGCGGCCGCGTTTTCAGCACCCGGGAGGCGCGCCGTGCCGCCGGGATTCGCGGCCGTCCCCGCGCCCGGAAAGGCGCCTGCCGAGACGCGCTACCGTACCGCCGACGTGGGCGGGCTGGAGATCTTCTACCGCGAGGCCGGCCCGGCGGCGGCGCCGGTCGTATTGCTGCTCCACGGGTTTCCGACATCGTCCCGCATGTTCCGAAACCTCATTCCGATGCTCTCCGACAAGTACCGGGTGATCGCGCCCGACTACCCGGCCTTCGGGCACAGCGCCGTCCCTGCACGCTCCGATTTCCACTATACACACGCCCACCTGTCGGAGGTGGTGGAAGCGCTGACGGAGAAGCTCGGGGTCACACGCTTCGCCATGTACGTGATGGATTTCGGCGGCCCCATCGGATACCGCCTGATGCTTAAATCTCCCGACCGAGTCACCGGAATCGTCATACAGAACACGCCGACGTTCGGAGAGCCGACCGACGGCCCGCTCTGGGCGGCCGAGCTGGCGTACTGGAAGGACGGGTCGCCGGAGCATCGGGATGCGGTGCGGTTCAAGCTGACGCCGGACGCCGTTCGCAATCAGTACCTCGCCGGGACGAGCGAGCCTTCGCTGATCGACCCCGACAACTGGGCGATCGACAGCGCCCTGCTGGCTCGCCCGGGCGTAGACGAGATCATGCTCGACCTCCTCTACGACATCAGGAACAACCGGCAGACGGTCGCCGAGGCGCGAGAGTTCTTCAAGACGCACCAGCGTCAGGTGATGATCGCCACCGGCGTCAACGACCCGCTCTTCCCGGGAGCCGCCATGAAGCCCCCCGCCGACATGCCCGGGATCGAGTTCCACCCGATTGACAGCGGTCACTTCGCGCTCGAAGACCATTGTGCGGAGATCGGGTCACTGACGCGCGGTTTCCTGGGGCGGGTATGCGGGTTACATGATCGGGGGAGGGGCAAAGGCTTAGAGAGGGACGGAAGCGAATCATGAGGAGAGCCGCACAAGCAGAGACGCTGCGGAGAGTTGCTTCCGCCCGAATGCCTACCAGGTGGGGAGTGTTCCAGACCATAGGCTTCGAGCGTGAGACTCCGGACGGAAGCCGCCGGGTCGAAACCGCGCTCGCGCTTCTCCTCGGCGATCTGACGGAGGGCGCCCCGCTGCTCCGCATCCACTCGCAGTGCTTCACCGGCGAGGTGCTCGGGTCGCTTCGGTGCGACTGTGGAGAGCAACTGGAGATTGCGATGCGCGCCATCGCCGAGGAAGGCCGGGGGCTCGTGATCTATGAACGCCAGGAAGGCCGCGGCATCGGGCTGATGGCGAAGTTGCAGGCTTACGCGCTTCAGGATGAGGGTCTCGACACGGTCGAAGCAAACCACGCGCTCGGGTTCGAGGCCGATTACAGAGACTTCGGCCTGTCGGCAGCAATCCTGCACGAACTCGGCGTCGGCCGAGTCCGCCTGCTCACGAACAATCCCGGGAAGGCTCGCGCCTTGCGTGACGCCGGCATCGAGGTCGTCGCCCAAGTCGCTTGCGAAGCCGCGCCGAACCCGCACTCCCTCGATTACCTGCGGGCCAAGAAAGAGAAGATGGGGCACGCGCTGGCCCTCGGACTGACTGAGACGGGTGGCGCCGCGACAATCGAGGTCGCCCATCTCCCGGCCGGCGCTGCGTGGTTCGCAGCCGACGCGGAGCACTTACTATGATTCACACGCACTCCCTCGGCCGGGCCGCACGATACTTCCCGCAACGGACGGCACTCACGTCAGGCGGGGCGCGCCAGACGTTTCGAGAGCTGCACGCTCGCGTCGCGAACATCGCCGCGTCGTTAAGCAGGCACGGTTTCAGAGTCGGAGACCGGCTGGCGATTCTCCTCCCGAACGAAGCCCAGTACATCGAGCTCGTCTACGCGTGCGCGTGGCTGGGGGTGATCGCGGTTCCTTTGAACACGCGGCTCTCGGCGGTCGAAATCGACCACGTGCTCGCCGACGCGAGCCCGCGCGGATTGATTCGTCACTCGTCACTGCCCGCCCCGACCGCGCGGCCTTTGTGGGAGCGCGTGCTCGACGCAGAGCCGCTGGACGTTAAGGACGGTTCGCCGCCCGAACCCATTTACGACCCGGACGCCGTCCTCGCCCTCATCTACACGAGCGGGACGACGGGAAGGCCGAAGGGCGTCGTGCTGACGCACGCGAACATCCTCGCGGACGTAGACCACGGCAACTACTGGGTGCCTTACAGTGAAGGCGACGTGTACCTCCACGCGGCGCCCATCTTTCACATCGCGGACTTCCCGCTCATGTTCGCGTCGCCGGCTTTCGGCGCCTGCCAGGTCACGATCCCGAAGTTCAGCCCGCGCAGCTTCTGCGAGACGGTCGAGCGCGAACGAGTCACACGCACGGTGTTGGTGCCGACGATGATCAACATGCTGACCCAGTTCCAGGAACTCGGGAAGTACGACTTGACCAGCCTGAAGGAACTGGCGTACGGCGGCTCTCCGATGACTCCCGAACTCATCCGCCGGACGAGGGAGGCGCTGCCCGGCATAAGGCTGATTCAGTGCTACGGGCTGAGCGAGACGGGTTTTCTCACCGCCCTGCGCGACCACGAGCACACGGAGGACAGGCTCACATCTTGCGGGCGTCCCTGTCCCGGCATCGACGTGCGGGTCGTGGACGAGTCGGGGAAGGAGGTCGGGGCCGGGCAGTCCGGCGAGTTGGTGGCTCGCGGCGCGAACGTCATGCGCGGCTATTGGAACAACCCGGAGGAGACTGCGGTCGCGTTTCGAGCAGGAATGTTCCGCACAGGCGACATCGGCTATCAGGACGCGGACGGCTATTTCTACATCCTCGACCGTTTGAAGGACATGATCGTCACGGGCGGCGAGAACGTCTACTCCGGCGAGGTCGAGGCGGTCATCTACGAACACCCGGCGGTGCTTGAGGCGGCGGTCTTCGGCATACCCGACCCGCAGTGGGGCGAGCTGGTCGCGGCGTGCGCCGTGCTGAAGCCGGGAAAGGCTCTCAGCGCGGACGAACTGATTGCTCACTGCCGCGGGTCTCTCGCCAATTACAAGATTCCGCGCCGCGTCGAGTTCTCCGAAGACGAGCTGCCGAAGGGCGGCTCCGGCAAAATACTCAAGAAGGTTCTGCGCGAGCGTTATCAGAGTGAGCGGGGACGGGCCGTGGGTTGACGAATGGCGGACTTGAGCGACCCCGACAGGAGGACGTATGACTCGGCCGCAGCCGGAACGTTTCGAGTTTACGAGCACCGACGGCCTGCCCATCGCGTGCGTGAAGTGGGGCGGCCCGCACGACGCTCGCGGGGTCGTTCAAATCGCACACGGACTCGGCGAGCACATCGGCCGCTACGCGGAGCTGGCCGAGACGCTGGTCGAGGCGGAGCTCGTCGTCTACGGGAACGACCACCGCGGGCACGGCCTGACGGCGAAACCTCCCGGCGGCTTCGGCGATTTCGGCCCCGGCGGCTTTAACCAGCTCGTCGAAGACATGATTGACCTGAGGGTCATCGCGAAGAACGAGCATCCGGGCAAGCCTTACATCCTGCTGGGCCACGGCATCGGCTCCTTCGCCGCGCAGCAATTCATCCTCGACCACAGTCATTCGATCAGCGGCCTCGCGCTCTCCGGCTCCGGCACGCTGGACGGCCTGGCGCGCCTCGCGCAGACGGCGCCCGCGGGTGAAGACCCTTTGCAGTTGATGAATGCCCCCTTCGAGCCGGCGCGCACGCCCTTCGACTGGCTCAGCCGGGACGAAGCGGAGGTGGACGCCTTCGTCAACGACCCGCTCTGCTTCCCGTCGCTGACGGCCCGCTCGATGGAGTTTTTCGTGGAGGCGTTCCCGCGGCTGGCCGACCCGAGAGAGCTCCGGCAAGTGCGGGAGGGCCTCCCCATCTACGCCATCTCGGGGGGCGACGACCCGGTCGGGCAGCAGCTGGAGGGGGTGCGCGCGCTCCTTGAGCGCTACCGCGGCGCGGGCCTCGCGTCGCTCGCCCACGACTTCTATCCGGGCGGCCGGCACGAGATGCTTCACGAGCTGAACCGCCGCGACGTAATCACAAACCTGCTCGTCTGGATTTCCGGCATCCTGAAACCTGAAGACAACTAACCACGGAGAGGCGGAGGCACGGCTCGACGCGTCGAGCCGTGCCTCCGCCTCTCCGTGGTGAAATCTCTCCGAATGCGTTTAGGATGGGGCGATGATTGAAAGGTTGATTGACCAGAGGCGGAGCCGCCTCACCAGCTTCGATGTCGGGCGCGTTCTGCCGTCCGCGAAGCGGCGCATGGTCGGGCCGTTCATCTTCTTCGACCACATCGGCCCGGTCGAGCTGCCGAAGGGCCTGGCGCGCGAGGCGGACGTGCGGCCGCACCCGCACATAGGACTCTCGACCGTCACGTACCTGTTCGCGGGCGAGATTATGCACCGCGACTCGACCGGCGTGGAGCAGTCCATCCGTCCGGGCGAGATGAACTGGATGGTCGCGGGCAGCGGCATCACGCACTCCGAACGCTTCGAGCGTGCGCGCCGCGAGGGCGGGCTGATGCACGCGATTCAGTCGTGGGTCGCGCTGCCCGACGGCGAGGAAGAGACCGCGCCCGCCTTCACGCACCACGAGGGAGACGACCTGCCTGTGCATTTTGATGAAGGAGTCTGGCTGCGGCTTCTGGCGGGCGAGGCGTACGGCCTGCGCTCGGCCGTGAAGACGCACTCGCCCCTCTTCTACGCACACGTCCTGCTGCGGCCCGGCGCGCGCATCGCGTTGCCGCGCGAGCACGCGGAGCGCGCCGCCTATCTCGTCTCCGGCGCGGCCGAGGCGGACGGGCGCGCGATTGCGGCGACGCAGATGGCCGTGTTCGACGGCGGCGCCGAGGCGGTGTTGGAGGCGACGGCCGAGAGCGTGTTGATGCTTCTGGGCGGCGCGCCCGTGGGCAGGCGCTTCATCGAGTGGAATTTCGTCTCGTCCTCGCGCGAGCGCATCGCGCAGGCGAAGGCGGACTGGCGCGCCGGGCGCATGAAGCTGCCGGACTCGGACAACGCGGAGTTCGTCCCGCTGCCGCCCGACCCGCTCCGCGCGCCCGCGCCGCCGCTTTGAACCGACCGCCTCGGGCCGGCATAGCTTCGGGCAAGTGCCCAGCTCTCACTGACCGGGGATCGGGCAACCCCGATACCATAACGGGTGAAGGCGGCGTTAACGCCGCCTGTCTTTCCGGTTAAATCTCGACATGAATGCGCGTTTGAAGTGCCGGGCGTGCTATTAAAAGGCGTAGGTTCCGTTAGAATGCTTGGCCGTCTCCGGGCGCTCTTTCCGGAGCGCGTGGGTTCTGCGGCGCCGGAGGCCGCGGCCTGCGATTCTCTCTTGTGAGGTGTTCCGCCGGCATGGCAATCATCAGTCGTAAGACGAAGAAGAAGATCGGGAAGCAGGTGAAGAAGCTCGTGAAGCGGCACGGCCCCGAAGTCGCGCTGGGCGCGGCGACCGCGCTCGTCACCGCCGTGGTCAATAAGGCGACCGACAAGCCCACGAAGCAGAAGGAGAAGGGCGAGAAGGATAAAGGCAAGAAAGATAAGAAGGAGACGAAAGACAAGAAAGGCTCTAAAGGTGCTGCCCCCAAGGGAGGCGGCTCGAAGGGTACTAGCAAAAAGGGTCAGAAGGCTGAGTCCGAGAGTTAAGAACGGCGCCCGCGTACGACTCAACCGTCGAGCGCAAACGCCCCGCTGACGGACGGCGCGGCCTCCACGTCGCTCTCTTGTGCGTGCGGCCTGAAGCGGTAGCCGACGCCGGTCACCGTCTCGATCCGCCCGCCGCAGGGCCCGAGGCTCTGCCGCAGGCGGCGGCAGAGTTCCAGCCCGCCCATCTGCGGGAGCATCAGGTCGAGGAGGATGAGCGCGGGCGGGTCACGCGGGTCGAGCGCGGCGCCGAGCGCCTGCTCGCCGTCGGCGGCGACGCGCGTCGCGAACCGCTCGCGTTCCAGGTTGTACCGCAGCCCCTCGGCCAAATCCGGGTCGTCTTCGACGATGAGAATGGGTCTGGGCATTGTCGCTCGTCCTTCGGAGATTTAACGCGGAATTAACCGACGCTTAACAGCCCCGTAGCCGCCGCCGTCTAGCATCGGAGTCCCCCTCCAACCGCCCGCCTTGTTGCTGTGCGAGAGGTAAGAGGTCTCCCCGACCTCTTACCTCATTTAATCGTCTCCGTCCGAATACTCCTCCGAGACTTGCGGCGCCCGTGGAGGATGTGACGCATCAGGCTCGACGGGGCCGCCCAGCGCCGGCCATCCAAACGTCGCTCAAGCATCACGTGCGAAGGGTTCGAGGGGCAGAGCCCGACCACTTGCACGTCGGACGAGCCGTCGAAGAAGGTGCGGCCCACGAGGCCGCCGTCGGTCTCCTTCACGACAACGCGCCTCCCCCTTGCCCCCGTGATCAGTTCCAACTGAAGTACCGCGTTTGACTGAGCCATAACATCACCTGCCATTGGATGGCTATCGCCGGCGAGGTTCACTCTTCAAAGCGGCGCCCGCGGCGCCGGCTCGATAGAACTTACGACGCCGGAGTTAATTCCGCGTGTCCGGCGTGTGTGCGGGGCGTTAACACTTCGACGCGCCGGCCCTTGGTTGACCTGTCGGGGCGCGTCGTCGCGGCGACGCAGCCGACCCCCTGGCGCTCGGAGGAGCTGCTCGACACGGGTCGGACGTTCCACGAAGTCTTCGCCACGCCGCGGAAGCCGACCGAAGCCGCGCCCTCCCCTCAGAGCCGACCCGCGTCGGCCCAGCAAGAAGGTTGAATGCGATGGATGATGAGGAGATGAGGGATGAGCCGACGTTCCCGGTACTCTGCGTCTGGTGCGGCGCGGAGATGCGCAGGGCGAGCACGCCCGAGTCGCCGGGCATGTGCCAGGGATGTTTTCAAAACATGGTCGAGGAGCACACGCGCCTCGCCGCGCGGCGACAGGAGAACGTCTACGCCAGTGACCGTTAATCCGTCAGGATGTTTGAGGCGACCGGGGTGGGTTCCAACTCTTTATCTTTAGCGCTCGCCGCCTCTCTCACGGGCGTTCGGGTTGATGCCGTTCACGCCCACGACCAGGTCGCAGCCGAAGACCTCCTCGAACAGCCCGCCCTTGCCCTCCGCCGCCGCGGCCTCCCGCTCGCAGTCGCCTTCGCACGCGAGTGCGAGCCGAAGCTTCCCGCCTTCGCGCGCGCAGCTCAAATCGCGCACGCGCCCCTCGTGGCTGCGGTCGAGCGCGTCGGCGACGCGGAGGATGGCGGCGAGGCTCCGCACCGTCTCGCGGTCAAACTGGTGGAGCCGCCAGAACTCGCTGTGCTTCTCCTTCGGGGCGGAGCCGCGGTGGTAGCGCGCGACGTTGGCGATCACGTCGCGCTCCGCCTCGGAGAAGCCGGTCAGCTCCGAGTTCTTGATGAGGTAGAGCGCGTGCTTGTGGTGCCCCTCGTGCGCGATGTGGTAGCCCACGTCGTGCAGCAGGGCGGCGGCCGAGAGGAGCGTGCGGTGGTGGCGCGTCAGGCCCGAAGACGGCGCGACTTCGTCGAAGATCGTCTCGGCGAAGCGCGCCACCCTTCGCGCGTGCGAGACCTCGTAGCCGAAGCGGCGGCCCACGGCGTGGACGCCGCGCAGACGCGGGTCTGTGTCGTCGGGCAAAGGCGGCTGCGATTCGGCCTCGACCTCGCGCAGGAAGTCGATGATGACGCCCTCGCGCAAAGCCCAGTCGCAGGTGCGCAGGTAGTTGATGCGGAGCGAGCGCATCACGGCTTCGAGGATCTGCCCGCCCGCGACGATGATCTCGGCACGCTGCGCGCTGATGCCGGGCACGACGCGCCTCTCGGCCTGGGTCATCCCGGCCATGCGCTCGTTGAAGCGTTCGAGCCGGCTGAGGGCTATCTTGGCGCCGGCGGGCTGCGCGCCCTGCGACTTCTGCTTGCCGCTCTGTGCACGCAGCGCCTCGCCGATGGCGATGATCGTCCCCGAGGTGCCCGTCACGCGCTGCCAGCCCGCGTCGCGCAACTCCCGCGCCGGGCGCTCCAGCGCGCCGCGTATCTCTTCGCGCAGCGCGCGCAGCTCCCTGGCCTTCGGCGGGTCGCCCGAGATGAAGCGTTCGGTCAGGCCCACCGCGCCGAGCTTCACGGAATGGAGCGCGACGGGGACGCCGCCGCTCACGAGCGAGATCTCGGTCGAGCCGCCGCCGATGTCTACGTTGACGAGCGAAGCGCCCGCCTCGCAGCAGCCGCGCGCCGCGGCGAGGCCGATGAGGCGCGCCTCCTCTATCCCCGAGAGCACCTCGACGCGGACGCCCGTCCTCCGCTCGACCTCGTCGATGAACTCCGCGGCGTTCGAAGCCGCGCGGACGGACGCCGTGGCGGTCGCCAGCACGCGCTCTGCCCCGCGCGCCTCGGCGATGGAGCGGAAGCGCTTGACGCACTCGGACGCGCGCTCGACGGCCCCGGGCGAAAGGTACCCTTCGCGCAGCGTCTCGTGGCCGAGGCGCACCGTCTCCTTGTCGCGGGCGAGGACGGCGAACGAGTCGGCGGACGCCGCGTCCACGACCACGAGCTTGATGGAGTTCGAGCCGATGTCGATGGCGGCCAGTTTCATCAGTCAGCCTTCAGGGCGAGTTCGCGGCGATTGTACGAGAAGTGTGTTACACGGGTGTAACAGGGAATAGGTTACCCTATCGCCCATGAAAACCCTCTACCTGCTGCGCCACGCCAAGTCGAGTTGGAAAGAGCCCGGCCTACAGGACTTCGACCGCCCCTTGAACGGCCGCGGGCGCGAGTCCGTGCCGCTCGTCGGCCGGTTCATAAGGAAGAAGAAGCTGCGGGTTGACTTGATGATCAGCTCGCCCGCCGCGCGCGCCCGACAGACGGCCGCGCTCGTCAAAGAGTCGGCCGGGCTCACGGCCGAACTGCTCTTCGACGAGCGAATCTACGAGGCCGACGCTGTCACCCTGCTCGAAGTCGTCACGCAGGCTGCGGAGTCGGCGGACTCTCTGATGCTCGTAGGGCACAACCCCGGGATGGAAGAGCTGCTGACGCTCCTAACCGGGGAGGGGCGGGCCATGCCGACGGCGGCGCTGGCGTGCGTGGCGCTTGAGGTCGAGAAGTGGGGGAAGGCGCGGGCGGGCCGCCTCGAATGGCTCGTGCGGCCGAAGGAGCTGGCGGAGGGCTAAAGCCCCCTTAGAATTTCGGCGGCTCAGCTCCGACCCGACGCAGCGCTCTCGCCGAGCGGCGGGTCTTCGTCTCCACCCTTCAAGGCGCGACCCTTCCTGCGACGCTCGGTGCTCAAGCGCCGCAGCGTCGAATGCACTTCCAGCACAAGCTCGGCGCGCTCGCCCGGGTCACCCGGCGCTTCGCCTTCGTCCGCCGAGAGCACGGCGGCCGCGACCTCACTGCTCAACTCGTGGGCGATTGACATAAAGGGGGGTTTAACTCCTCTTCCGAAGCCTCAGACGAAAGCGATTTGTTCGGAAGCCACGATAGTACACCTCGGGTCTTACCTTTCTGTTACCCCGGTGTTAACACCCCGGCTTTTCGTCTGCCACGCGTTCACGGCAACGCCGCCCCAGTGGCCGGCCGCAGCCCTGTGACCTTCCCGGCGAGCCTTTAATAGTTTTTCGAGACACCCACCTCACGCCGTCCGCACAGGGCGCGCCATTAACATTCCACACACATTCTGTTAACAGTCTGGTAACATGACTCTCAACGGCGCCTGCCCCGTCAGCGCCCCCGTGCTGCCGAGCTTCCGTCCAACAACCCGTCGAGAGGTGTGTTCCCATGCGTGAGTCATGCCGCAGGGTTAAAGGCCGGGTCTTTACGTGTCTCGCCTGCCTGCTCGTCTGCGCGTTCGCGGGTGTCTCCGCGAACGCCGAGCCGTCGGCGCCCAGGATAGTCTGCCGCGCGACGCTCGCCGAAGCGCGACGCACGGAACTGGCCGCGCAACTGCGTGCCATCACCGGCTGGGCCGGGCTCCACTTCGACGGCGAGGGCTTCCTGCGTTTCGGTTCTGCGGGGCCTGCGGGCGGCTCACAGTCTGCGCGCGAGCTGCTCGCGGCGGCCGAGGCGGGCGAGAACCTTCTCATCATCGAGGACGCGAGCGGCAGCGCCGACGTGGTCTTCTCGCGCGTGCTCGAAGGCCGTTGGAAGGGCGGCTCGGGGGGGAGGCCGCCGGCCTACGTCATCCAGATAGACTTCAAAGATTTCTCGCACGTGATGGGCGACCGCGCGGCTCTCGCGGCCTTCAACGCCGGTTGGGGCGCGCTCCACGAGATCGAGCACGCCGTCAACGACTCGGCCGACGCGCAGAGGCCGGGCGACTCCGGCGCGTGCGAAGCGGCGATCAACCGCATGCGTCGCGAGTGCGGGCTGGCCGAGCGAGCCGAGTACTTCTACACGCCCGTGCCCGGTGCCGAGCGTGGCGACTTCAAGACGCGTTACGTCCGCCTCGCCTTCACGCAGGCGCGCCCGTCAGACAAGAGGCGCAGGCAGTACTGGCTCTACTGGGACGCCGCGCTGACCGGGGTCGGCGCGGACGCCGGCCAGGTCGCTTCGAGGTGAGCGGCAGGAGTATTTCGGAAACAGCCTTGATGCGTTAAAGACGCACCAGACCTGTCTCGACCAGACCGGAGGCCCGGCGGCTTACATGTCCGCCGGGCCTCCGTCTTTCTATACCTCTACTCACGCCCTGTGCTCAACTGACAGGCCAGAATTAACGAACATTTAATACACCCTTCACTCTGATTTAACTCACAGGGACTAACCTCCGTCCTTGCCACACCAAGCTTGTACAGAACCACAGACTGAAACCGCCGACGCCTTCAGGTGCGGCGGGTCTCATCTACCGGCCCAAGCCATCATGCACACGAACGGCGCCCGAGGCCGCCACACACCCAGGTTCCACAGGAGGTTCCCGATGAAGTTCTTCAGCCCGAGGCGGCTCCCCCGTCTCGCCAGTTTCGTGCTCGCCTGCGCTCTCTTCGTGCTCGCGGGCGCGGCCGCGTCGGCGCAGACTGACACCGGACGTATCGCGGGCGTCGTCCGCGACCCCAACGGCGCGGTAGTCTCCGGCGCCACGGTCACGGCCAAGAACGAGCGCACCGGCGAGGGGCGCACCGCGACGACCGACGCCGAAGGCATTTATCAGCTTCCGGCGCTCAGGGCCTCGAATTACACCGTGACTGTCAGCGCGCCGAACTTCGCGGCCAACACCTTCACGAACGTTCAGATCAACGTCGGGCAGGAGCAGAGGCTCGACGTGGCGCTCTCGGCCGCGGGGCTCACCGAGGACGTGACGGTCGTCGCCGGCGCGACCGAGGCGGCGATAGATACCAGCTCGGCGCGGATGGGCGCGACCGTCAACGAGCGCGAGGTGGTCGGCCTGCCCCTGAACGGCCGGCAGCTCTCGCAGCTCTACCTGCAAGCCCCCGGCACCGTTAACAGTGGCGCGGGCACGTTCGGCGACATCCGCTTCTCCGGCCGCGCGGTCGAGCAGAACATCGTCCGCTACGACGGCGTCGAGGGCTCGGCCATCATCGACGCCGCGCCGGGCGTCCTCAACGGCGAGATCGCCACGCCCTTCCGCCTCCAGACCTCGCTTGAGAACGTGCAGGAGTTCCGCGCCGACTCGAACAACTACCCGGCCGAGTTCGGCACGGGCACCGGCGGGCAGATTAACGTCGTGACGAAGTCGGGCGGGAACCAGCTCCACGGCTCGGCCTTCGAGTACCTGCGCAACAGCGCGCTCGACGCCTCGAACTTCTTCGACAACGTCGTCGGCACCAAGACGCCGCTCAAGCTCAACCAGTTCGGCGGAAGCCTGGGCGGGCCGCTCGTGAAAGACAAGCTCTTCTTCTTCGGCTCCTACGAGGGCTACCGCCTGCGCGCCGGCCTCAACGCCATCGAGGCCGTGCCCGGCGACCCGGCGCGCATCTGCGCCGTGGTCACCTGCGCCGCCACGCAGCTCGCTTACCTGCCGGCCTTCATCTCGCCCAACGCGGCGATCATCTCGCGCGGCACGGGCACGAACATCTTCGACGTGGCGCAGCTCCAGGCCAACGCGACCGTCAACGAGAACGCCGAGTCGGCTCGCTTCGACTGGAAGGCGAGCGGGAAGAACTCGGTCTACTTCCGCTTCTTCCGCGACGACGGCAAGAACCTCCAGCCCGAAGGCGTGACGGGCCGCAACGTCCGCATCATCGCCAACCCGCAGAACGCGGTCGCCTCGCTCCAGACGATCTTCTCGCCGCGCGTCCTGAACGAATTCAAGTTCGGCTACAACGGGGCGAAGACCCGCATCAACGGCCAGGCGCCGACGGTCAACGGCCTCGACCTCTCGGCCGTCACCATCAACGTCAGCGGCAACACCGCGAACTTCAGCCTGCCCGGACAGGGCAGCAGCGCGGGCACCGCAACGCCGGGCGGCTTGGTGCGCGCCAACTCGGCGACGAACGGGCGCGGCCAGCCCTACACGCCCTTCACGCTCTCCTTCATCGACAACCTCAACTACACGCGCGGGAGCCACAACTTCCGCTTCGGCGGCGAGGTCAGGGCGATCCGCCTCTACACCGACCGGCAGGGCGGGACGACCTACACCTACGCGAGCCTCCAGAACTTCCTCGCGGGTTCGCTCCAGTCCATCCAGTTCACCGGCGACCTCTCGGCCACGAGCCCCTTCACGGGCGTCTCCGGCATCCGCGAGGCGAAGCAGCAGTACTACATCGGGTACGCGCAGGATCAGTGGCAGTTGCGGCCGGGCCTGACGCTCAACTACGGCCTGCGCTACGAGTACTACACGCCCCTGCGTGAGCGTAACGACGCGCAGGTGCTCTTCGACATCAACACGGGCGCTTTGCGCGACCCGTCGCAGGCGCCCTTCAAGTCTTCGAAGACCAACTTCGGCCCGCGCGTCGCCGTCACCTGGTCGCCGAACTCGACGGGCACGGGCTTCTTCGCAGGCGGCAAGAGCGTCCTGCGCACGGGCTTCGGCGTCTACTACGGGCCGGGCCAGACCGAGGATCAGATTCAGCCGATTGAGTCCGACCGCGTGCAGGCGACCGTCACCGGCTCGACGGTCGTCAACGGCACGCAGCTCTTCGCCTTCCCCACGAACCCCGACCTGTTCGCGACCTTCTTCGCCGCCAACCCGAACACGCGCTCCTACCAGCCGCGCGCCTACTCTTCGGACTACGAGATACCGGAGCGCGTCTACCAGTACAGCGTCTCGTTCCAGCAGGAGTTGCCCGGCCACCTCGTCGCCACCGTCGGCTACGTCGGGAGCCAGGGGCGCAACCTCTTCCTCCGCAGCGTCGCCAACCAGATCCTCCGCGGCAACGCGACCATCGCGAGCACGGCCACTTCCCTCCCTGCGGGCGCGGGCGTCGTCAACCTCACGAACGGCGCGGGGCTCGTGACGGCCGTCCGCACCGTGCGCGAGTTCTCCATCATCAACGGCACGGCGGTGTCGAACCCCTACGCCGAGGTTGACTTCAAGACGAGCGGCGGCTCGGACTCCTACAACGCCTTGCAGACGCAGCTCTCGCGCCGCTTCGGCACGGGGCTCACGATGAACGCGCAGTACACCTTCGCCCGCTCGTTCGGCACGACGGCCGGGTCGAACGAGGCGCGCACGGCCGCCAACAACGCGCGCGCGATTGCCGAATGGGACTACGACCGCAGCTACAACAACTTCGACGTGCGCCACACCTTCAACCTCTCGGCCGTCTACGAGCTGCCGGTGGGTAAGGGCAAGCGCCTCGACTGGGGCTCGGCGGGTAATGCCGTCTTCGGCGGCTGGGGGGTCGGCACCATCTTCAACGCACGTTCGGGCCTGCCCATCGAGGTCGGCATCACGCGCCCCGACGTGGTCGTGCAGTGCGTCAACTCGGCCGGGTGCCTCATCAACACGAGCGCGTCGGCGACCACCACGGTGCCCAACGGGTTCACCGCGCAGCTCCCGACCGTGTCGGGGACGAACCCGCTCCCGGCCGGCTTCGTCGCGGCCGTCAACGTCCCGGGCGGCGGCGCCTCGCGCAACGTGCGCCGGCCCGACCTGATCCCGGGCGTCAACCCGTATCTCAACAACGACCGCAACATCCTGAACCCCGCGGCATTCGCCATCCCCGCGGCGGGCACGTTCGGCAACCTCGCGCGTAACGCGCTGCGCGGCTCCGGCTTCTGGCAGTCAGACCTGATCCTCAACAAGAGGATTCCGATCACCGAGACGGTCAAGCTCGAATTCCGCACGGAGGTCTTCAACCTCTTCAACCACGCCAACTTCGCGCTGCCGTCCTCGACGCTCAACGTCGGGCTCCCGACGCTCGCCTTCAACACGACGGCCAACGCCTTCGTGCTCGGCGGCGGGCAGCAGCCGGGCCAGGCGTACACGCAGACGGCCGCCGGCTCGGCCTTCGGCCTGCTGCGCCAGACCGTCGAGCGCACCGTGGGCCTCGGCACGAACCGGCAGATTCAGTTCGCGCTCCGGCTTAACTTCTAAACCTCGGGCAGAGCACGGGGGCGCGGGTCTGATCGGCCCGCGCCCCGCTTTACGAAACAGACAGGGCACACGGGGAGATCGATGGCAGCCGAGCACATACCCGCCATTCGTGCGAACCGCGCCGAGGGGGATGCGGAAGCCGCTTACGACGACGGCCACCTGCGGGTCGAGCACGACAACTACTACGTCGCCTGCGCCGGCGAGGTGCTCCGGTTCCGCCGCGCCGAATTCCTCCTGCTCTCGCGCCTCGCGCGCAACGCGAGCCGCGTCGTCAAGGCGGAGGAACTGTGGCGCCACGCCTGGGGCGGCAACAAGCCCTACAACGCCGAGAGCCTGCACGTGCACGTCTACCGCCTGCGCGCCAAGCTCGCCCACTTCGGCGTCAGGATCGAGACGATGGTCAACGTCGGCTACCGCCTCGTCCCCGCGGCCGAAGCGCAGGAGCGCCGTTCGGCTTAAAGCCGTGGGCCTCCATAATTATTAACACCGATCTAGCCTACTCTATATGCCGCATGTTAGGGCCGGCGCGCGACGTGGCGGTTAACGACTCGCTAACGCCACGTTAAATCTCACCCTCCCACCGTCGCGCCGCAGACCATCATTTCGGCGCGAGGGGTTATCGGAGAGCCAGAGGGCTTCGCCCTGGCTGTTGAAGGGCTCGGCGGCGGGCGCGGGTCGTGCGTACGAGCCGTCGGCGCTGAGCTGTCGCGCCTTCACGTCGTCGCGGAGGTAGGCGTCCGGTAGAACCTCGCGGAGGTACTTGCGTAGCTGCTGGTCTTTGACGGGCACGAGCGTCTCGACCCTGCGGTCGAGGTTGCGGTGCATCCAGTCGGCGCTGCCGATGTAGACCTCCTCCGCGCCGCCGTTGTGGAAGTAGAAGGCGCGGCTGTGTTCGAGGAAGCGGCCCACGATGCTCCTCACGCGGATGTTCTCGGACACCCCCTCCAAGCCCGGCCGCAGCATGCACACCCCGCGCACGATGAGGTCTATCGAGACGCCCGCGCGCGACGCGTCGTAGAGCGCGCCGATGACGCGAAGGTCTGTGAGGCTGTTGATCTTGGCGACGACGGAGGCGGGCCTTCCCGCCTGCGCGTGCGCCGCCTCGCGTTCGATGAGGGCGAGCATGCGCTCGCGCAGGTTGACGGGCGCCACGAGCAGGCAGTGGTAGTTGGAGAAGCCCGAGTAGCCCGTCAGGTAGTTGAAGAGGTAGCTCGCGTCCTCGCCGATCTCCTCGTCGGCCGTGAAGAGCCCGATGTCGGTGTAGACGCGCGAGGTCGTCGGGTTGTAGTTGCCCGTCGCCAGGTGCACGTAGCGGCGCAGCTCGCCACGCTCGCGCCGGACGACGAGCGCGAGCTTGCAGTGCGTCTTCAGCCCCAGCAGGCCGTAGACGACGTGGACGCCGGCCTTCTCCAACTGCCGCGCCCACTCGATGTTGTTCTCCTCGTCGAAGCGCGCCTTCAGCTCCACCAGCGCCGTCACCTGCTTGCCCTGCCCGCTCGCCTCCATCAGGGACTTCACCACGGGCGAGTCCTTGCCCGTGCGGTAGAGGCACATCTTGATGGCGAGCACGTCGGGGTCGAAGGCGGCCACCGCGATGAAGTCGGTGACGGCCGCGTAGGACGTGTAGGGGTGATGAACCAGCACGTCCCCGCGCCGGATCGCGCCGAAGACCGAGCCGCCCCGCGCGAGGGGCGCGGGGACGGTCGCCTGGAGCGGCCTGTCCTTGAGCGCGGGCAGGTCGAGCTGGTAGAGCTGCATCAGGTCGGGGATGTTGAAGGGGCCGCCCACGACGTACACGTCGTCGGGCGTGAGGCCGAGCGAGGCCGTGAGGTACTCGACCATCTTCTGCGGCATCGAGGTCGAGACTTCCAGCCGCACGGCCGAGCCGAACTCGCGGCGGCGCAGCTGCTGCTGCACGGTGCGCAGGAGGTCGTTCGCCTCGTCCTCGCGGATCTCGATGTCGGCGTCGCGCGTGACGCGGAAGAGGTGCGACTTGCCGTGGCGCATCTCGGGGAAGAGCGCGTCGGCGTTGGCCGCGATGATGCTCCCGAGGAAGGTGAACTTCCGGCCCGACTCGCCCACGGGGACGAGGCGCGGGACGACCGGCGGCAGCTTGATGCGCGCGAAGCGCTTGGCGCCCTTCTGTTTGGTCTTCCCCTCGGGACTCGCGGCCGGCTCGACCAACAGGCCGAGGTTGAGGCTGAGGTTCTCATGAAGAACTCGTCGAGGTTGGTCGAGAAGATCGAGAGGAACTTCAGCCGTTCAAGCAGCGGGTGCGACTCGTCGAGCGCCTCTTCGAGCACGCGGCGGTTGAACTCAATCCAACTCAGCTCGCGGTTGAAGAGCAGCTCCGCCGGCACGGGGGACTGCGCCGCGGCGCCCGCGCTCCTCCGAAGAAAGCTCGCGCAGGGTCGAGCGGAGCAGGGCCAGAACGTCTTCCAGGTCGCGCGGGTTCACCGCGCCCTCCATCTCAAGCAAGGTCACGGCGACCTCGCTGCTCAGTTCATTGCCGACTGACATGTGTTTGAAACCTTTTGGAGAACGTACCGCCTTCACGGCTCAAGGCAGGTGGAACATATTACGCGTGCCGCGGCGCTTGAAGCGCATCACCCTCTTTCGGCGACGCACGGGCGAAGATTTAAAATAAAGTTCAGGCGTCATTCATCTTGGGGGTTTCGAGCGCCAGAGCCCTGAGCAAAGCCGGAAATTAAGGAGAGCGTAAACTCGTCGTAACTCTCCCTTCACCGCAGACGTGTAATTTCCAGCGGCCCGGGGCCGCAGGGCTGCCTCATTTCAGGGCCTTCTTAACCCGTCCCGGAGGGTAGAGCGGGCCGGGGAGCGGCTGCCTCTGCGGCGCAGCAGGTTGCCCTGCCGGTCGAACTGGAAGAGGTAAGGCCCGTACTCGTCCGACACGTAGCGACGGGCGGCGATTGTCGCACCCGCGAGTTATAGTTCTGTGCCCCTCCCGTTAACGTGGAGTGAAATGAGATGAACATTCTGGAAGCAACGCGGTCGTATGAGACCTGGCTCGCGGCGCAGACGGCGGTCGTGGCGTGCGACCTGCGCAGGAAGAAGGAGCTGATGGCCGACGGCCCCTTCCCCTTCTTCCGCGGCACCTTCTTCCGCTGGGCGCAGTTGTGGCCCGAGCACTGCCCCGAGCTGGGGGACGCGCCCGACTGCGTGCGCATCAGCGCGGCCGACTTCCGTAACGGAACCGGCGAGCCGCTACTGCTGAACGCGATGGGCCGCGAGACGGCCAACGTCCACCTGGGCACGAGGAAAAGCCGCGGGGCCGTGCTCGCGCATCTTCGAGGGCTGGGAGACGAATCGCTGTTCGCCGCGGCACAGCGCTTGGTGCAGATCGTCGAGGCCGAGGGGGAGAGGTTTCGCGCCGAGACCAACTGAGCCCGCCGCCCCGCACCGCCCGCGGGCCACCCGAACGACCTTCCTTACCATCCTCGTTGAGAGCGGCTCGTGCCAGGTGTTTACGGGCTCTCCTCAAGAAAGCTGCTCAAACTCTTTACTACAACAGGAGAGGCGGAAGGCCCGACAAAGACCTTCCGCCTCTCCGCCCCGTCGGCTGGCGACGAGGTCAGGTCGTATCATGCGTTCGAGGGGTTGTCCGAGGTGGCTACGTTATGGTCAATGCTCGCGACTTTGACGTTGCCGTGCGCCTCGGACTTGACGTCTATCTGCCCTTGCCACACGACCGCGAAGGGGGTGCCGGACTCGGCGGGAGTGCTGCCGTGCAGGTTGAAGCCGTCCCTCAGCCTGACGACCCAGAAGGGCGGCGTCTCGTCCTGCCGGCCGTGAGAGCTGTACGCCTGTTGCGCCGCGTTGAAGAGCACGGTGGCGTTCTTGCCGTGACAATAGATGCCGGGCTTGTAGTGCCCGTCGCTGAGGAGACGGCCGAACCAGCCGCCCGCGTAGTCGAGCATTGCGGAGGGCATAACGTCCACCGCCTCGATGTCGAGGAAGATGATGGTGCCGTTGCGCAGCCCGTCGCTCATCGCCTTCGCGATGGCGTCGTCGCCGTCGGCCTCGCCCTGGCTCCTCGTCAGCGTGTTATGCGAGCAGGTGCTTGCGCCCGGCACCTGCTGGCCGACGTAGACGACCACGAGCCCCCACCCGATCTCCTTTAACGTCTGCCGGTGACCCATCCAAGGCTCCCAGCGCCCGGCGGGCTTGTCGCGATGGCAGGGCGAGTTGAGGTAATAACCCGTAAACACGTACGGGTCTTTGAAGAGCCTCCGCATCACTTCGTCTCCGGGGTAGCCGCCCATGTCCATGCCGGGGAAGCTACGGGCTGTCACGGCCGGAACCGGCTGCACGTCGCGCGCGAGCGCCGCGGCGGTCAGCGGCCCCACCTCGCCGTCGGCGAGCAGCCCCTCTCGCGCCTGGAATGAGAAGACCGCAGCGGCCGTCTTCGGCCCGAACTGACCGTCAAGTTCGCCGGGGTCGATGCCGTGCGCTTGGAGCTGCTGCTGGATGCGGAGCACCTCTGGCCCGCTCATGAAGGGCGAAGCCAGGCGGAAGATGCCCGAGGGCGGCGCCACGTTGATGTCGCCGACGATGTCGTACCGCAGCTCCGGGATGAGGAGGCCCATGTCCCAGTGGCGATTTGCGACTTCGAGGTTGACCACGCCGTCCGCGTGGCCGTGTGCCTCGACCGTGCCGCCCGTGCCGTCTGAGATGACGATGTGGCCGATCATCCCCGGATGCGGCAGGCGCAGGAGGAGGGCGCCGGGCGTGTTCGTCGCCTCCCTGACCGTGACCCTCTTCAGGACGGTGTTGGCGTCACGCCCCCACCAGCCCGTGAACGCGTCGGTGTGGCCCGGGTCTTCGCTGTCGTCGTGGCAGCCGTAGAGTTTGCCGATGAGCTGGTAGACGCACCAGGAGACAAACTCCGCGCAGTCCCAGGGGCCTTTCCAGTTGGCGTTGTTCAGCGGCACACGCGCCCCGAGGATGTACGTCTGCCCGAGGTGCTGGTTGGCGAGGTTGACGAGCTCGACTCCCGTCCGCGCGGCCGCGCCGAGCAGCAGCGGGGCGGGCGCGGCCGCGAGCATGGGCGCGGACGAGACCACCGTGGCCGCCTCCAAGACGATGGCCGCCGGGGCGGGGGCCGTCGCCGTCGTGCCGGCGGGGAGGCCGGCCGGGGCCGTCCCGTCGGTCGTCAAAAGGTTCTGCGTCGCCTGCACCTCGGAGGTGTTGTCCTTCGAAGCCTCGTCGCGGCTCTTTTCGCGCGGCTTGACGGTGGAGCGGATGACGATGAACTTGTTGAGGATGTCGAACCAGAAGGGCGCGCCGAGCGAGAGCGCGACCGCCGTTAACGACAGCCCGAAAAGCTTAATCAGGAACCCCAGGAGCGAGTTCGGGAAGTATCGGGGGTCGCCCTCCTCTTTCGGCTCGTCCGGACGTGCCGCCCAGCCGAGGGGCAGGTGGAGCGGCTCAAGCTTGCTCTCTATCTTCTTGACGCGGTCGAGCGGCTTATCCGGGTCGGAGGCATCGGGCGGCGCGTTGACATAGCCCTTCGCCGCTTCGACGGTCGAGGCGCGTAGCGCGGGGCTGTGGATGAGGGTGTTGACTATCGAGACCGAGTCGGCGTTGGCGACCACGGCGACGATGACCGCCAGCACGAGGATGACGAGCTGGGACTTCCGCTTGTACCAGCCGGAGACCCTGTCCATCGAGTCGTTGAACCAGCCCTCCACGTTCAGGCGGAAACGCTGGAGGTCGCCCTCCGCGTTGTTGACGAGCGTCTGGAGCGCCTCCTTCATGTGGCCTTCGGGCAGGTTGTCGATGGCCTGCCGCACGTCCTGAATAGTCTGCGGCGAGCCCACGCCCGAAGGGGCCACGGTGTCGAGCAGCGCGAGCGCGAAGGTGCGCGCGGGGATGTAGGACGGGAGGCCCGGGCTGCCCCGCAGCTTGTCCAACAAGTCCTGCTTGAAGAGGCCGGTGATGAGCGCGTGGCTGTAGAGTTCGTCCGCCGCGTCCTGCTTGCCGTCTTTGGGCTTGGCGGTCGAGCCCGTGAGGAGGTTGCGAATCCCGTCTTCGAGGTTCGTCGCGCGCATCGAGAAGAGCGCGGCGATCCACTCGTTGAGGATTGAGCAGATGAGGCTCAGCAGGAGGTAGACGAACACGAGTCCGATGGCGATGTCCAGAATGTCGGAGCCGAACATGTTGGAATCCTTTCGTTAAGGGGCCTGCCGTTAACGCCGCGCGCGGGCGGGCGTTCAGAGGACGATGCCGAGGAGCACGTGGACGCCCACGACGTGCCCGTCCTGACGGATGATGTTGAGAGAGGCGTCGAGGCGGGCCGCCCCGACGGTGATGTCCGTCGCGGAGATGGTGATGATTGTGGTGTTGGCGTTCTTCTCGAACTTCCACTGAATCTTGCCGCCCGGGCCGAACTCAAGGCTGCCGTTCAGCGCGAAGGTCGTCTGCACCTTGCCGAGGCTCGTCACCTGCTCGAACGCGAAGCCCACCGAGAGCTTGACGTTCTTGCGGAAGACGGCCGTGAAGTTGCCGCGCAGCGAGATGGTCGTGCTGCCGCCGCCCTTCTTCTCCACCTTGAAGTCGAGGTTGCCCGAGAAGTTCTTCTTGTCGAACTTGGCCTGGATGGTGAGCGTCGTCTGCTTCGAGAGCACGTCGCCGTTCTGCGCCCGCTGCTCGTCGAGCGCGTAGGAGATGGCGAAGTCGTCGGAGATTTTCAGCACGCCCATGAACTGGAGCCGGAACGTCTGCCCCTTCTTGTCGTACTCGTACATGAACTGGTTCATGGCGCGGTTGATGGTCACCGACTTCGGCAGCTCGAAGACGTCCTCCGTGTTGTCCTCGCGCTTGTAGGTGAAGGAGAGCTTGAGCGGGTCGTTCTCGTCCTGCTTCCACTCGCCCGCGAAGCCGAGCTGCGACTCTTCGAGCGTGTTCGAGCCCTTGTCGAAGAAGTGGTAGATGAAGCGCCCGCGCATGTCCTGAACGAACCCGTCGATGACCGAGGTCTCGCCGTTGATGGTGACGCTCAGGTCGTGCTTGTCGCTCATGTCCCACTCGCCGCGGAGCGAGAACTCGAAGACGTTGTTCTGGTCGGGGCGGACGTTGAGGACGGCGTTCTGCGCCGCGTAGAACGGGCGGTTGCCGACCTTGTGGAAGTTGACCACCTCCGTGCCCCCGGCGTTCAGCGTGAGCTGGTTGTTGGAGTTGAACTTCCAGACCACGTCGTCGAAGACGACGGTGCCGCCTGCGTCCTTCTTGAGGACGACGTTGTTGCTCGCGTTCGTCCCCCACTTGCCGACGGCCTGCCCGGCCGCGTTCTTCACCGGCCCGAGCACGTCGAGGTCGAAGGTCTCATTTCCCTTAGTCAGTTTGAAGCTCGCCATCGTCTCCTCCTTGGGCCGCGCGGGCGGCCGGGTTGAATGTCATAAAGGGTTCTCGGGCAGGTCGAGGGTGAAATAGAAGCGGAGGCGGTGACGGCCGCTCGCGCGGTCTCCCAGTCCGTATGCCCAGTCGAATTTGAAGTAAGCGCGCTGGCCGTAGTTGAAACGGAGGCCGAAGCCGGGCCCGCCGCGCACGCCCGGCGGCGAGTTCAGCGTCTTGTAGACGCCGCCCACGTCGTAGAAGGCCGCGAGCGAGAGGCTCTCGCGGAAGGCCGCGCGCAGCCGGCCCTCCTCGCCCGTCAGCGGGTTGACCTTCGGCGCGAGCAGGCCGCGCCCGCGCAGCCAGAGTTCGGGCTGCACAGTCCACATGCGCAAGCCTATGGCGTCGTCGGTGCGGAAGCCGCGCACGGTGTCGGGCGCGCCGAACGACGGCCGCTCGAAGAAGGGCGTGTCGGCGCTCGCCGCCGCCACGCGCCCCTTGAGGTCGTAGTCCAGCGCGTAGCCGAGCGCGCCGTGCGCCGCCGCCGTCGCCGAGAACAGGGCGAACGAACTCTCGCCGTCCGCGAGGCCGAGGCCGAGCTTGAGGTGCGGCGTCAGCTCCCAGTAGTGCGGGCGCGCGGCGTGGCGCGCGTCGCGGTAGAGGCGCGCGCCGAAGTCGAGCGTCGTCAGGTTCTGCTTGGCGACCGTGCGCTCGCCTTGCAGGAGCGAAACAGTCTGCCGCCGCGCTTCGGCCGCGAGGTCGAACTGCATCCCGTCGGACGGAGAGCGCAGCGGCAGCACGAAGCGCAGGACGCCGCCCTGTCGGCGTTCGTCGAACTTCTCGCCGTTTATCAAGCGGCTCCGCTCAAAGAGGGTCGAGGCTTCGAAGGCGATGGCGAGCGGGCGACGGCGAGCGCCGAACGGCCCCGTGCCGAAGAACGGCACGACGGCCGAATAACTTAAGCTGCCGATGGCGCCGCCGTCCTCGCCCGCGGTGAAGCCCGCCGCCCCCGGCCCGGCCTTGAGACATTTGTAGCCCCCCACGGCCCGCGCGCCCTGCCCCGGCCGCAGGAGCACGCCGCCGTAGAAGAGGTTGTTGTGGCGCGGGCAGACCTGGAAGAGCGTCGCCTTGAGAAAATCGTCGAACGCGCCGCGGCTCTTCTCGGGCGTCGGAGACGGGGTCGGAGTCGGAGTCGGAGTCGCGGCTTCGGCTTCAACACCGGCCGCGCCGTGCCCGCTCGCGGGGCTTGCTTCCGGCGTGGGCGTGGGCGTCGGTGTCGGCGTTGGGAGAGTCTGCTTGCTCCCGTCCTCTTTGTCATCTTTGACGACGGTGAGCGTCAGCGGCACGACGCCGGCGACCGTGTCGTCCGAGCCCGGAGTCTCCCCCGCGATCACGTAGTGGATGTCTTTGAGCGCGCCGTCGATGCGGTTACGCCTGAAGGAGTCGATGAAGCGGAACTCGTCCGGCACGTCGAGGGGCTTCGGGTCTTCGCCCTCGCACTTGCCCTTCTCCGCGCAGATGGTCAGGACGACCTGTCGGACGTCGCCCGTCTGCTCTGGTGTCAGGTACTTCGGAGTCTTCTTGCTCAGGTCGTTCCGCACAAGCTCCTCGAAGGAGGAGGCGGGCAGCATCGTCTGTAAGACACGGAGTGCTTCTTCGTCCGTCACGTTCGAGATGCGGATGCTGTTGATGCGCTGCCTCAGCACGTTGACGAAGCGCGGGATCGGCCCGCCGACGGCGCCGGCGAGCTGACTGCCGGCCTGCACTTTGACGACGTAACCCCTCTCCAGGTAGTAGCTGTTAACGGCGGGCTGCACCGCCTCGGCAGACCACGGCACGCCTTCCAGCCCGTAACGCCTCATCGCCGAGATGACGATGTGGGCGGCCTCCGCGGGCGCGATGGTGAAGTTCGGCTGCCGTTCGCGGCCGTCGCCGAGGTCGATGGCGTCTGTAAACCGGAAGCAGAGCCGGCCGGAGCTGTACGAAGGGATGCCCGGCTCTACCCCGTTGCGGATGATGATGAGCGGGCTGTTCAAAAGGTCTGGGAAGAGCGACTTCCTCTGCCCTTCCTCGCCCGGAAGGGGTGTGCGTATCGGCTCGCCGGTGAAGAAACGCAGCACGGTGATGCCGCTGGTTTCGACGGCGAACTCGTGCGGCTTGCCGTCAACCGCCTGCCACAGTTGGTCGAAGGCGGCTCTCACCTCCGCGCTGTTCAAGACCGCCGCGCGCCACTTCTCGAAGTGACCGTCCGCATCATTGAAGAACCCGTCCCAGCCGCCGTTGTAGGTGCGCGCCTCGCGGGTGGCGGGGAGCTTGGCTATCTTCGCGTGGAGGGCGGTGATGAGTTTGTCGATCCCCTCTTGCCTCTTGTTGAAAGCTTCCAGCGCGTTCTTGTAAGCCTGCTTCTCGGCCTCGGTCGCGTCGTCGGCCGGCGGGTCGGGCGGGTCGGGCACCTGGCGCTTGTACTTTTCGAGGTCTCCGCGGTACTGCGCCTTCTCCTTCTCGGTCGCGTCGTCATCCGGCTCCTTCGGTCTGTCCATGACCTGGAAGAGCGGCGCGCTGGCGATGAGGTCTGGGTAAGGGAGGTCGGCCAGCGAGACGTTGAGCCTCTGAATCAATATCGCTTTCGCACCCGGAGCGGCGCCCGCGCAGCCCGGCCCCGAGCAGAACTTTGAAGAGAGACTCGGCGCCGCGTCGTCCGCCTTCAGGAAGGGCCGGCCCTTCCTGAAGGACAACTGCACGCCCATGCGGCTCTGGTCTTCCAGGTTCATGTTCTCCGGCTTGACCTGACAGAACGCCGGCACGTCCGCTGCACGTGGGACGGTCGCCCCCGCCGCGCGTGCGACCGCTCCGCGCGGGGGAGAGAAGAGCACGAAGGGAAGGCTTACTACGCAACAGAAGAGGAAGGCCGCCGCCCCGACCGTGCGCAACGCGTGGAGGGCAGGCCGCAGGAGTCCGTGCGCGGGCGGGTAAGACGAAAGCCTCTTTGTGGTAACTGACATGAGCGATCCTTACGTCAGGATTCTTGCTGTTCACTGAGTAATGCGCGGGCAAGCTATTTCATTTCGCGGCATTCGGAGGCGGGCTAAAAAAATTGGCCGAGCGCGAGGTGACGGCGCTCGGCGAAGTAACTTTCGAGGCTCTTGGAGAAAGGGGGTGCGGGTGGGCGACCGGGTCGCGCGGGCGGCGCGCGGGGTCTTCGGTTGAAGCCGGGGCAGAGTCCCGGGTCTCCGGGGCGGTCAGCTTGTCGGGGCGTCGCTCAGAGTCGCGCGTCCTTGTCGCCCCACTTCTTATTCAACGACGGCGCGCAGAGGCTTTCGAGGTTGAAGCTCAGCCAGATGGCCGCGTAGTTCTGCTGCTTCTGCCGCAGCTCGTCTATCCGCTGGTTGAAGAGGGCGACCACCTTGTTGTAGACCTCGTCGGCCGTGAGCCCCTCGATGAGACCGATGTCAATTGCCGAATCGCACTCGAAAAAAAACTCTGCGGCCTCGTCTATCAGCGAGAAGTCTTCGCTGTAGCCGAAAAAGGCCCGGCAGCCGTTCGTGACCATGTCGGGGCCGAGCTGGCCCCCGATGCCGCACGAAAGGAAGTGGACGATCTTTCCGTTGACCTCATCCTTTTCATACTTGCCGACCTCGTAGAGAACCCCGAAGGAGTTGCCCGTGTAGGCTTTGCTTTGCATGCCGTGGCCGGCGCCCGTGATGAGTTGGAGCCCCGTCTCCTTCGCCAGGGCATTAACGCGTTCCCGGAGCTTCGGCGGCGGCACGTCATCGAAGTGAGTGACCTCGTGCGTCGAGAAGTGAGTCTGGTAGACATTCTTCTGGCGGTAGTCTGAGCTGCGCAGCGTGAGTTCGTCGGTGTGCGAGTCGAGGGTCAGTATTTTCATAGTTTTTTTTCGCGGGCCGGGCCGCGCCTCCTTTCAAGCCTTCGGCGGGATTCCTTTGCCGGTCGCCAGGCCGATCATCTCCTGAATCATCGTCATCTCGACCCGCGCGATGGACTGGCCGAGTTTCGAGCCCGCCTCCACCTCGCAGACGGCCCGCTCTCGGTCGATGACGCCGACCCCGTAGACTGAGAGCGAGAACTTGCGCTGCCCGAGGAGGCGGCCGGTCACCAGCTTCGTGCGCTGCTCGTCCGTCAGCGAGTCCGAGGGCAGGAGCGGGGGCGCGTGTTCGACCAGCTCGCGCAGCGTGACCGGCTGCTTACAGCATCCGCAGAAGCCCACGGGCAGTTCCCACTGCCTCTCCGGCACACCGTATTTCGACTGCGGCGGCGCCGCGGTGTTGCCCGCAACATCTTCCCCCGCCGGGTGCTCAAGACCCTTCTGCGGCAGACTCTCTTGGGGAGACTCTTCACTCATTGCGGGCTCCTTTCAGTGTATGCGGCGCGTGTCGGCAGAATGTTTCCCACGGCCGCTTCACGAAGCCTAACTCCGCCTGACGCGGAAATTGTAGGTAGCCACGTCCTCGGCCGCGCCGCCTTCGGGCGTCCCCCTCAGGGCGAGCCGGTACTCGCCGTCCGGGAGGAGCGCGGCCGGGAGGTTCAGGACGACCGCGCGCGAGTTGCCTTGGCCGCTCGCGCGCAGACCTTTGACGGCGACGCCCGTGTCGTCGGCCCCCGTTTGAAGCAGCGCCTGGTAAGTTTGAAAGTCGTCGGAGGGGAGGTCGAGACGCAGCCGAATCGTGCGCGTGTCCCCGGCCAGCGTGAGCTCCGCCGAGCCGCCCGCTCCTCGCACCAACCCGGGCGTAAGGGTGAAGGCGGCCAGCCCCGGCGCCGACGGCGCGCCCTCCGTCTGTTCCCTATTCAACTCGCTCAACTCCGCTTCGAGCGCCGTGCGGTGCCGTTGCTGTCGCCACCCGACCGCCAGTTGCCAGGAGCCGTACGCCACCAGCAGAAGCAGCGCCGCCGCCAATGGCGCGTAGTATGCGGGCCGCATGAGGCGACCGACAAAAGCCGCGAGCCACCCGGCCTCTTTCTCTCGCGTCACCTCTTTCTCTTGCGCCAACTCGGCCTCGCGCGCGGGCGCTTCCGCGGCCGCGGAAGCGGCGACGTACCTTTTCAGAGTGCGCGCGAACTTCAGCTTTTGCCGGCGCTCGGGCGTCAGCAGGAAATGGCTTTGAAACGCTTCCATCTCTTCAGGGGAGAGGGAGCCGCCGATGTAGCTGTCAATCAACTCGTCCTCGCACATGAGCATTTCGTCAAGGTAGTCCGGGCTGGTAAACAGGCGCTCTTCGAGCACATCCCGCCCTCCCGGGTCGAGTCTCCCCAGAAGATACTCTCTTAAGATTTGACGGTCTTCGGCCATTCCGAGCGGACGCCCCTCCTCGCCCCGGTCTTCATTAAGCTATTACATTGTCGGGCGATACATTTCGCGCCAATCCGTTTTTCAGGCAGTTGAGGACGCACTCCTGAAGCGCGGCACGAATCCTGAAGACCCTCAGCCGGAGGGCGTTCATGCCGATGTCCAAGTGTCGCGCGAGTTCGCGGCGGTGGTCGATCTTCAACTGCCTGTCGTCCTGATAGTACTTGAGGACGAGGAGACGGTTGTCGAGCGTCAGCACCTCCATGCAGCGTTCGAGGCAAGTGTATTGCTCATCGTCCTCCCCCGAGTTCTCGTCGAGCGGCGGGGGCACGGCCGGCGTCGAACGCTGTTTTCTCATGTACTCCATGTGCACCTTGCGCGCCACGCCGTAGAAGTAGAGCGCCGGGTCGCCGCTGTAGCCTTCGGCTATCCGCGGGACTTTTTGGGCGACGCGGTCGATGGTCAGGTCGGCCATCTGCTCCGACTCGTGACAGCCACGACAAACGAAGAACTGGACGAGACGCCGCCGAATCTCAACGTATCTGCGCCCCGCCCCCTCGCGGCTGGAGTCAAGCCAGTTGAGGAGCATGTTCAAAGACTCCTCGTTTAAAGCCCAACGGTGGGTCATCAATGACGTTCCTGCTGCTCGTGCGTCTCTCGCAAAGCCTCAACGGCCCGTGCGCCGTCCCCCCCTCAGGACGCGGCGCGGCGCCGACGCCTCACCGTGTAAAAGCCGCCGAGTGAAGCCGCCACGACAAAGAGACCGGCCAGCGCGGCCAGGGCCGCGCCGCGCGGGCCCGGCTCGGCGGACGGTAAGCGGCCGTGGTCGTGGTAGTCGCCTTGCAGAACGAACCCGGCCCAGTAGTACGGCGCGCGCCAGCGCTTGCGCTCGCGCAGGGACATCTGGGCCCTCCTCAAAGCCGCGGCGGGCGACAACCCTTCCCTCAGGACGCCCGCGTAAAAACTCTTCATCAGCTCGGCAGTGGCCTCGTCGTCCACCTTCCAGAGACTTGCGAGGACGCCCCCCGCCCCCGCGTACATGAAGCCGCGCGTCAGGCCGACGAACCCCTCGCCCCTGAAGTCCGTGCCGAGGCCGGTGTTGCACGCGCTCAGCACGACGAGGTCGGCCGAGAGGTTGAGATTATAGATGTCGTACAGGCGCAGGAACCCGTCCTGCGGGCGCCCCTGCTTGTCCACCAACGAAAGCACGATGCCCGACAGTTCCTGGTGTTCGCTGTTAAAGACGCTGTGGGACGCGAAGTGGACGATGCGATAGTCGCCGAGTGCGGGGCTCAGCGCCGTCTCGCGGCTGGCCTGGAAGCCGACGGCCAGGAGTCCGGAGCCGCTCGGCGCGAGCGAGACGATGGACTCGGCCTCGGTCTTGGAAGCGGGCAGGCGCAGCAGCGGGCCTTCGCCTTCGGCCGCCGCGTAGTCGCGTAGACTCCGTACAAGGTCGCGCGTCTGCGCCGGCGCTTCGTCCGTCAAGGCGTTGCCGACCTGCGCGACCCTCGGGTCACGACTCTCGAAGACGGGGTCGGCCAGTACCGCGACCTCGTTGGGCGGGCGCGCCCGCCGCCCCTGCTCCTTCTGTATCAGGGACAGAACCGAGACGGAGGGCGCGTAGACTATCTCGTGACCGAGCACGAGCGGGGGACGCGACGCGGCGTCCGCCGGGTCGCCCGGCGGCGCCGCACCGGGCTCCGGCAGGGCCTGGAACGGGACGTATTGTAGTGCCCCGTCGGGCACGATGAGGAGCCGCCGCCTCCCGAGCCGCGGGACGACGCCGCCGAGCAGCATGTGGCTGAGCAGCGCGGCGCGCTCCGGAAACTGAGTCTGACTCTGCGCGACGCGCTCGCGGAGCGATTCAGGCGCTTCACCCGGCCGCGGCTGCGGCGCCGTGAGCGTTTCATAGAGGCCGCGCGCCGCGGACTCTATCTCAGCGCGGCCGGGCAGTTCGTAACTGCTAATCTCGTGGCTGGTGACGGCCCAGAGGTAGCTCCTGTCGTTGCCGAGCGAGAACTCAAGTAAGAGTGTGTCGTCGTCCAGCGCTTCCTTCTGAATCTGCCCGAGGCCCAGGGTGAGCGGCTGCGTGAGCGCGGCGTAGTGCGGGCTCTCGCTCCGTATCCGAGCCCTCACCTCGTTGTACTCGGCGACCACGCCGTCAACCTCTGCCGCGGCGGCGGCGGCCTCCTTCGCGGTGTGCCTGGCGCTCAGGACTTGCATCTGCTGCTCGGCCTTCCGGTCGAGCGCCTGTTGCAGCTCGCGCTCGCGGCCGAGCAGGGCCGGGTCAACGCCCTTGCGGATGTCTGCCTTCGCCTCGGAGATGGTTTCGAGCAGCGTGCGCGCGCGCGCCCGCTCGCTCGCTTCGAGCGCGGCGGCGTCGAACCCGGCGGCCGGGCGCAGGCGGTGCAGCTCCATCAGGAGGTCGATGTATGCCTCGTACTGCTGATAGATTGATGCCACGTAAGAGGTGCGCAGCTCCTGGCTCGCGACCTTCGTGCGCAGGTTCTCCACGAGAGAGAGCGAAGCTTCGAAGTGCGCGCGCGCGTCGTCGAGGCGTCCGCGCGCCCTCTCGGCCCGGGCCATGTTGTAGAGCGTAGTGCACTCGCCGAAAGGATCCTTCACTTCGCGGTGTAGTCGGAGCGCGCGGTCGTAATGGGACATCGCCCCGGCCGCGTCGCCCTGCTTTTCGAGCAGAGCCCCGATGCGGCCGAGGACGTTCGCCTCCTCGCGCTTGTCTGACCCCGCGCGGGCGAGGCGCAGCGCGCCGCGCAGGTAAGCCAACGCCGAGCCAGACTCGCCCAGCCCGTCGTAGATGAGGCCGATGTCTTTGAGCGCGAACATCTCGGTGCGCCGGTCGTCCAACTCTCGGAAGATGGTGCGCGCCTGGCGGCAGTAGTCGAGCGCCTTCGCCTGGTCGCCGAGCGCGTGGTTCATCTCGCCGAGGTTGAGGAGGCTGGTCGCTTCGCCCCGCCGGTAGCTGACCGAGCGGAAGAGGGCGAGGGCCTGCTCGTAGAACTCCAGCGCGCGCCCCTTCTCTCCCAGCTCGTCGTGCACGAACCCGATGCCGTTGAGCAGGCGCGCCTCCTCGATGGGGTCGCACGACGGCTCGAAGAGGCTCTTGGCCGCGTAGTAGTTATCGAGCGCCAGCTGTTTCTCCCCCTGCGCCGAGTGGAGGTTGCCGGCGGCGGTCAGTGTCAGCGCCTGCCCCCGCTGGTCTCCGCTGGCGCGGTAGAGCGAGAGGGCGGCGTCGTAGGCCGCCGCGGCCTGCGCCGACTCGCTAAGGTCGGTGTGGGCGCTGCCCATGTAGTAGAGCGTCTGCGCCTGACCGCGCCGGTCACCCTCCTCGCGCCAAAGCGCGAGCGCCTGCTCGTACAGGGCTAGAGCTTCCTTCAACTCACCCCCGGAGTAACGCACCTCCCCGAGGTTGTTCAGCGCCAGCGCCTCGCCGCGGTGGTTCCCGGAGCGGCGGCTCAGGCTCAGCGCCTTGGAGCTGTAGGCCGCGGCCTTCGAGGGGGCACCGAGGGAGAGGTGCGCGTAAGCGAGGTTGTTGAGCGCCGCGACCTCGCGGCGCTTGTCGCCGAGGCTCCGCCCGAGGCGCAGCGCCTCGTCGAAGTAGTCGAGCGCCCGCCGGGGCTTGCCGAGCGCGAAGTAGACTTCGCCAAGCTGGTTGAGGACACCGGCCTCCTCGCCGAAGTCGCGCACCTCGCGCCATAAGGCGAGCGCCCCCTCGTACTTCTCGACGGCCCCCAGTCGCGCCTCCGTCTTCCAGACGAGACGCAGGCGCTCGGCCTCGGCGTAAGCGCGCTCGGCGGCCACGCGACGCGCGTCGGCCTCGCCCGCACGGTGCAGTTCGTCGAGACGCACGCTCACGCGCGCGCCGTCGGCCGCGCGCACCGACAGCCGGTACCGGCCGGCACCCTCCGCGACGAAAGAGAGCGGTGTGGGTTCGCCCCGGCGGCATGGAAGATCGACGACCTCCGTGCCGTCGGGCGCGCGGAGCGACAGCTCGGCCTCGCCGACGGACGCCTCCACGACTACTCGGGCGAAGCTGCCGGAGCCCGCGTCAACGGAGCATTCGTAAGTACGTCCGGCGGGCACCTCCGCCTCGACGGCGCGTCCCGGCACAAGCACGTCGTCCGGCGCCGCGGCGGCTTTATCTTCCGACGCGGCTTTCACGACCTGGCGGCCGGCGGGCGCCGTGGGCGCGGGCAGGAGGGCAAACACCCCGAGGAGCGCGAAAGGGAGGAAGTGCGTCGCGGCGCGCGTGTAAACCGGCGCGGCCTTTCGTTGGAAGAATCGCAGACATCTGCGCGCTGGTAGATGGTCGAAGATATATCCGAACCCGCGGTGGATTAACCGGCGTCTCATACAAGGAAATGGCGGATGGCTTGAAAGATGGAGCGCGACGGCAAGACCGGCGTGCTACTCGGAGCCTGTGCAAAGCTCCGAGCGGGGCGGCACCCGTACTTGTTGGCGACTATCTACCACGAATCAACCGCCGAACACAATGATGCAATCGGCTATTTACGTGGGCCGCCTTGTGACTGTGCGAGAGCGCGACGGCGAATCCCGCGTCGCGCTCTCGCACACGCTCCCTCTTTGATGAAACTCTCCGCCGTTAATCCTCTTCCGCGGGGCCGGCGGCCCCTCCTCCGGCCTGCCCCCCGCCGGGATTGAACAGGTCGAATAGCGCGCGGCTCATCTTCCAAAGCAGCGGCGGGTTCTTCATCGGGCCGGGCATGTCCGAGCCCCTGTTCTTCGTCGGCGAGTCCCTGTTCTTCGTCGGCGAGTCGAAGCCCGGCGGCAGCGGCGGGCTGGCGACGCCCGGCCGGGCCGAGCGACGGGAATTCGCCACGTACCGGTTGATGAGTGTGTCCCAACTGGTCTCTTGCGCGAGTTTGAGATCGGCGTATTCCAGCGAAGCGGGCAGCGCCCACGGCAGGAAGATTGAGAGGCCGTTCGAGTACTGGAAGGTACGGCCGCTGGTGCAGCACTTCATGACGAAGCGTTCGGCCGGCCCGCCGCCACTCAGCACGTTCTTGACCCCCTGGCAGGCCGTGCGGATGTCACCCGACAAATCGTCCGCGCCCTGACAACGCTGCTCCAGACGGTCGCAGAAGTCAAAGAGGTCGGCGAACTGGTCGAACTTGTACCCCTGCGACTCCCAGTGCGCGAGGATGAGCGCGTTGAGGGCGGCGTTGTTCACGTCGGGGGTGTCGGCCGGGGGCGGGTCGGGCAGCGCTTTGAGCAGAGTCTCGGCCAGCGTCTGGATGGCCTGCGTGAGGGGCGCGGCGTTCCGCAGATTGCAGACCGACATGTCCACCGAGCGGCCCGCCAGCACGTAGTCAAAGTAGTAGCGGGCGTACTCGTCCACTATCCCGACGGCCATCTCCTCGGGCGTCAGGGCCGGGTTCCGCATGAGCTGTGAGAGCACCTCCTGATACGGCCACCCGAGGTTGGGCTCGAAGCCCTGCGGGCCGACGAGGAGGTCTACGTGCTCGCTCAACTGGAGGCAGACTTCGGCGGAGCTTATCAGGCAACAGTCAATCCCGAGGATGTCGATCTTCGCCTTCACGCCGGGTTGCCCCACGGCGAGCCCGTCCTTGGCGAGGTCGGCTTTGAGCTTGACGAAAATGTCCATCAACTCGGCGAGGGTAAGCGCGTCCTGCTGCGGGCGCGAGGGGTCGCCCTCCTTGAAGGGGTGCTCGTCGGTCATGAGGAAGCCGTTGTCCACGTCGCCGGGGCCGTGGCCGGAGAGCACGACCATGTAGTGGCGCGCGGGGAAGAATTTTATGCCCGCGCGGATGAAGTCGGCTATCACCTGCGGGTCGCCCGCGTTCAGCTCGCCCGCGAACGGCGGGAAGCCCGTCACGTCAAGGCGCAGGTCGTTGATGAGCAGGCCGTCCGGGGGATTCTCGGCGTGAGTGTTTAAGACGAACCGCTGTGTGGGCACGCCCGGCTCGTTCGGGTCGAAAAGTGCGATGAGGTTCACCTGCGGGTTCGCGCCGGCCCGCTTCATCTCCTTCAGGGAGAAGAGCATCTCCTCGCTGAGGTTGTTGTCGCCTGCATGAAAGACCATCACCGTCCATTCTTTTTCTTCAGGCATGATTGAACGCTCCTTCTTTCCACTTGCGAGGGGTTGTTGTTAGTTGGCCGTGCAGCGGTCGGGCGCAGACAGTCTACTCCATCAGGTTCGCGACGAAGGGGGGTCGTTAAACCCGTGTTCTTTTGCGCATGAACATTGAAACGTGGCCCTGAAGGACGAGGCCGGGACGGCTGAGAATACCGCGCCCGCCCGGATATGTCGAACAAACGTTTAAGACACCACCTCACCCCTTCAACCAATATGTCGCCCGGCCGCAAATCATTTCCGTCCCGAAGACTTTGAGGAAGGGGAATAACGAAGTAGAAGGCGAGCAGGAAGTCTATGAGGCGTTCAAAAGACGGCGTCCGGGTAGTGTTTCAACAATAGCCTCTCCGCTATAATCCGCCCTTCTCTGCCATCACACGCCCTGCGGGTTTCTGATCGTGAGACGCAACTCCTCGCTCTTCAAGCGGCGTCATTACGCACCGGACGTCAGCCCGCACCGCGGACGCAGGAGGTGGCGGGCGATGCAGTGCTTCCGCACGTTCCACCCCCCTGAGAGAACGCTGGAAGGGATCGAGGCTCCACATGGGACGAAGAAGGGCAGGTCAAAAGATTTGATGGCAGAGACTCGGCAGGGCAGGCGAAGTTCGTCGAGGGCCTCTTCGGTGTGGCCGCACAGGCGCAGAGATTGTCACGACCTTGCTCGCCTCAAATCAGTCTTCGCAACAGAACCTCTACGTGAGGGCGAGACACTTCCGTCACGCAAGGACATCGAACCCAACCTTGCCGCTCGTTCATCGAGCCCTATGTTAGCACCATCGTTCTCACCATTATTACCCCTTCATCACTGCGTCTCGACCACCCACCGCTGCGCGCCGTCCGGCGAGACCGCGTGCAGGTTTTGGCGCGCGCCCGTGACGTAGACGGTGCCGTCCGCCCCGACCGTCGGCGAGCCGAGCGCGCCGGGGCTGACCTGATACTTCCAGAGTTGGTGCCCGTCGGAGCGCGAGAAGGCGTAGAGCGCCCCGTCCTCCCCGGCCTCGTAAACGGCCGCCGGCCCGACCGCGAGGGGCGCCCCGCCCGGCTCGGGGTAGGGCACGTTGACGTGCCAGAGGAGGCGGTCGCCCTCCATGGCGAAGGTGATCGTGCGCCCCGCGTCGCTCCCCGTCAGCCACGTCGCCAGCCCGAAGAGTCTGCCGCCCGACCTCGCCACCAGATAGTCCACGCGCATGTCCCCCGGCGTCGAGTGCTCGCGCCGGATAATCTCTTCCGGGAGTGAGACGGCCCACTGCACCGTGCCGTCGGGGCGGAGCGCGCGGAGGTGCCCCTGGGCGTCGGAGACGTAGATGTCGTTGTCGGCGGCGGCGCTCGGCGGGGCGCTCAAGAGTGGGCGGGGTGAATGATGCGTCCCGCATCCGGCGAAGGGGAGCCCGCACCCGGCGAGCAGGAGCGCTGTTGCCGCAAGCCTGATCCTGGTACGCATGGAGCATAGCCTAGCAGATGAGGCCGAGAGAGATGGAACGCGCCCGCGCCACTTCGGTGTCCATAGTTGACATGCCCCCTCGCGCGCAATAACGTACGCACACTAACGGAACTCCGATACACACGAATGCGCAGCGAGTGCCCGGTGAACGCTATTCGGGATTGAATGGCCGCCGGGGTTAAGGTTTGTGAACTGTTCGAGGAAGAGTGAAATGAGTATGGAGGCAGACAGAGCGCGGCGCGATTTCCTTCGCGCTTCGACGGTCGCTGGTGCGGCGTTGGTGCTGGCAGGCTGCTCGGGCGGCGGGCAGGCCACGCAGCAGCGGCAGGAGAATCAGAGTCCGGCCAAGAAAGATAAGGAAGGCGAGAAGGGCGGTGAGGTCACCGCGACCGAAGACCTGATGCGCGAGCACGGCGTGCTCCGCCGCGCGCTCTTGGTCTACACGGCGGCGGCCTCGAAGCTCCGCGCGAACGCTTCGGCCGTGCCGCCCGACTCGTTGCAGAAGACGGCGAAGCTCTTCCGCGCCTTCGGCGAGGAGTACCACGAGAAGAAGCTCGAAGAGCAGTTCATCTTCCCCGCGGTTAAGAAAGCGGGCGGCGCGGCGGCGACACTGCCGGACATCCTCGTCGTGCAGCACGACCGAGGGCGTGAGATCACCGATTACATTATCGCCGTCACGAACGGGGCGAAGCTCGGCGGCAACGCCGGAGAGTTGGCGAAGGCGCTGGAGGCATTCGTGCTCATGTACGAGCACCACGCGGCGCGCGAAGACACCGTTATCTTCCCCGCGTGGAAGCAGACGATGACCGAAGGGCAACTCGACGAGATGGGGGAGAAGTTCGAGGACATAGAGCACGAGCAGTTCGGCGAGGACGGCTACGAGGACGCGGTCAAGCAGATCTCAGACATCGAAGGCGGCCTCGGCCTCTCCGACATCTCGCAGTTCACCGCCCCCCCGCCGCCGAAAGTCACGGGCGCGTGAAAGTGTGAGGAGGCCGTCGGGTTCAACGCAAGGGGGAAGTTGATGAAAAGAGTCGCCACGTTTCTCTCACTCTTACTCGCGCTCTCCGCCGTCGCGTCGTGCAGCCGGCAGCAGCCGCAGGGCTCGACTGTGGTGCTCGTCGTGCGCCACGCCGACAAGGCTTCGGACGCGGAGGACAGCCCGCTGAGCGATGCGGGCTTGCAGCGCGCGCAGGCCCTCGCCGTGGTCGCGGCCGACGCCCACGTCGGCGCCATCTACATTACGCAGTTCAAACGCAACCACGACACGGCGCAGCCGCTCGCGGAGCGGACGGGAATCGCCGTCACGGAGGCACCTGTCAACCTACAGAACCCAGGCGACTACGGGCAGAGGCTGGCCCGCGACATCCTCGATAAGCACCGCGGGCAGACCGTCCTAGTCGTCGGACACGGCAACACCGTCGCCTCCATCGTCGAAGCGCTGACGGGGCGTCCGCAGCAGCTCGGCGACATACAGTACGGCGACCTGCTCATAGTCACCGTGCCGCCTTCCGGCCCGGCCGGTTTAATCAGGGCGCAGTACAGCCCCGGCTCGCAGGGCGGCGGCATGATGATGAAGTAGTCCGCATCGGCCTTCTGCTATGAGCGAGCACGACGAGCCGGGTCGCCCTAACTCATCGCAACGGCCGACCACGTTGCGGGAGCTGGCGCTGCTGTTCCTCAAGCTCGGGACGATAGCCTTCGGCGGCCCCGCGGCACACATCGCGATGATGGAGGACGAGGTGGTGCGCCGCCGCGGCTGGCTCTCGCGCGAGAAGTTCCTCGACCTCCTTGGCGCGACCAACCTCATCCCCGGCCCGAACTCCACCGAACTCGCGATCCACGTCGGCTACCTGCGAGGGGGCTGGCCGGGGCTCGTCGTCGCGGGCTCCTGCTTCATCCTGCCCGCGGCCCTCATCGTCACAGGTTTCGCGTGGGCATACGTGCGCTACGGCTCTCTGCCGCAGGCGGGACGCGTCCTCTACGGCGTGAAGCCGGTCATCATCGCCGTCGTGTTGCAGGCACTCTGGGGGCTGGGCAAGGCGGCCGTGAAGACGAGGCTGCTCGCGGCCGTCGGGCTGGTGGCCGTGGTCTTCAGCTTCCTGCGCTTCAACGAACTGCTCGTCATCTTCTGCGCCGGGGTGGTCGTCTGCGTGAGCCGCTGGATAGTCATAAGGCGACGTGGGCACGTCTCGCCCTCACTGCTCGCACTTCTCCTCCAGACCTCCGTACCGGCGGCGGCCTCCGCGACCGCGGCACCCTTCGGACTGTGGCCGCTCTTTCTCTTCTTCCTCAAGGTAGGCTCGGTGCTCTTCGGGAGCGGCTACGTGCTCTTAGCCTTCCTGCGCGGCGACCTCGTCGAGCGCTGGCACTGGCTGACGAACGCGCAACTGCTCGACGCCGTGGCCGTCGGACAGGTCACGCCCGGCCCCGTCTTCACCACCGCGACCTTCATCGGCTACGTGCTCGGGGGCGCGCCCGGAGCGACCGTAGCGACTCTCGGCATCTTCCTCCCGGCCTTTGTCTTCGTGGCCTTGAGCGGCCCGCTCGTCCCGCGCGTGAGGCGTTCGGAGACGGCGGGGGCGTTCCTCGACGGCGTCAACGTCGGGTCGCTGGCGCTGATGGCGGTCGTGACTTTCGAGCTGGGGAGGTCGGCGCTCGTGGATGTGCCGACAATCGTGCTGGCGCTCGTGAGCGCCGTCCTGCTCGTGCGCTCCAGGGTGAACTCGGCGTGGCTCGTCCTGGCGGGGGCGCTCGCCGGCTTCTTACTCGGCGGCGTTACGCGCTGAGTGAACAGGTTTCGGTGCGCGCCTACTTTTCACGCGCGGTGCATTCGACGTACAACTCGAAGTTCCCCGGCGACCCGGGCGGGGCCGACCTCGAAAGGCGTTCGTCCGTCCGGCTCACCAGCGCGCCGCGACAGGCAGTTCGTCCCGATCTACGTCCCTGACTGTCAGACCTCCGGCGGGGGGCACTGAGCCTTCCCTCCATAGATAGTCGCTCAGGGCACGCTGGGCCTGCATCGTCCAGAAAGAGCTGTCCGCGGGCAGACGCCTCTTCGTCATGCGTTCGACGTAGCCGACAGCCTCTTCGTCTATCCGTACCAGTACCTCATGCTCGTCCCCGCCGGGACTGTTCACCTTAAAGCGGCGCTCGCTTGGCTCCCGCGGCTCGCCTTCGGGCTCCAGAATCGTGAAGCCGTTCATCGTCACTGTCTGGATGAGCGGCCCCGTAGTGCCCTCGCGCGTGGCCGCGGCGGGCGCGACAGCGCTCTGCTCCTTCAAGAGCGCGGCGGCCACGGCGCCCCGCAGGATTTCGGGCGTCATCGGCTTGCGCACGAAGTCTGCCGCGCCGAGTTTCATGGCGTCCACCGCCAACTCGATTGAGGCATAGGCCGTGGACATGATGACGCGCGCATCTGGCCTGCGCTGCTTAAGCTGTCTTAGCGTTTCGAGACCGTCGAGCCCCGGCATCCTCTGGTCGAGCAGCACCGCGTCCCACCCGGCGCCGTCCCCGAAGGCTTCGAGCCCGCGCTCGCCGTCGGCCGCCTCGCCCACTTCGTAGCCGGCCGCTTCGAGAGTCAGGCGCGTCACGCGGCGGATGTTCTCTTCGTCGTCGATGATCAGTATTCGTTTGGTCATGTCTTCCACCCCTGCCTTTAATTCCGACTCTTCGACCCGGCCGCCGCCGGCAGCGTGAATGTAAAAGTGGTGCCGCGCCCGACTTCGGAGCGGACGCTGACCTGCCCGCCGTGCGCCTCGACGAGCGACTTCGAGATGGCGAGCCCAAGCCCCGCGCCCCCCGCCGAGGCTCCCGGCACCTGCACGAACTTGTCGAAGATGTGGGGCAGGTATTCGGGCGGGATGCCGCTCCCGGTGTCGCTGACGGACACGGCGACGTAGCCGTCGTGACGTTCGGCGCTGACCGTAATCTCCCCCCGCCTGGTGTGGCGGACGGCGTTGACGACGAGGTTGCCGACGACGCGCTCGACCTGCGCGCGGTCGGCCAACACCGCGGGGAGGTCAACCGGCGCGTCAACGCGCAGCTCTAGCCCTTTGGCCTCGACTTGCGGGCGCAGGTCTTCGGAAGCTTTGACGATTAGGTCGTGCGCGCGCACCGGCGCGAGGTGCGGTCGGCTCTCTCCCGCCTCGATCTTTGAAAGGTCGAGGAGATCGCGCATCAGCTTGTCGAGCCGCGAGCAGTCCTCGCGGCAGGCTTCGAGCACCTCCTGCTGCTTCTCCGTCAGTTCTCCGACCGCACCTTCGAGCAGGAGATGGACGCCCATCTGCACGCTCGTCAGGGGCGTCCGCAGCTCGTGCGAGGCGGTGGCGATGAACTCCGACTTGAGGCGGTCTATCTCGCGCAGGTGCGTGATGTCTTCGAGCAGCGTGACCGCGCCGAGCAGCCGCCTCTCGCCGTCGCGCATCGGCGTCGTGCGCAGGCGGAACGCGCGCTCCGCTCCATCCACGGCGAGCGGGAGGACGGAGGCCGTGCCTTCGCCCGCCACTGGCCGCTGCGAGCGCAAAGCCTCGGCCACCGCCCCCGCAATCAGAGCGTCGCGCGAGACCTCGCCGACGTGGCGGCCCGCGTTCTCGCTCTCGGAGCCGAAAATCTCCTGCGCCGCGCGGTTGAGCCTCGTCACGCGCCCCTCGGCGTCCGTGACGATGACGGGGTCGTAAAGTGAATCAATCGCGGCCTCCGTGGTCTGCTGTGCCACTTGAAGCTGCCCCATCTCCGTGCGGCGCAGGGCGCGCAGCGCCTCTGCCATGTGCCTGTACTCCGCGGCCAGCGCCCCGACTTCGTCGTTAGACGTAACCTCCACCTGGGCGTCGAGGTCACCGGCTGCGATGCGTGCGGTCGTCTCCGTCAAGCGGCGGATCGGCTTTACGACGCGGTCGGACAGAAGGAAGGCCAGCGCGAGCCCCGCCCCGACGAGCAGGCCGGCGATGAGCAGCGTGATGTAGAACCAGCGGTGGGCGACGCCGCCCGCGGCCTCGGACTTGGCGAGCATCGCGCGCTGGTTGAGCTGCAAGAGGCTCTCGCAGTCGGCGCGCAGCTTGTTGAAGCGGGGTTCGAGGCGGTCGAAGTATTCCCGTCGCTCGGCGGACTCTTCATCAGCCGCGGGAGTTGTCGCGGCCTTGCCCCCGGCGGCATTAACCCTCTCCAAGAAGGCGTCGAAGGCGCGGTAGTAATCGTCGCGGTCGCGACGGATTGTCTCTATAACTTCCGGCTCGCCCGGCTCCGTGATGTTGTTCGCCGCCTTCTGAAAGTTGGTGTCGAACCGCGCGCGGTGCTCCCGCGTCTGCGCCGCGGCGCGCTCGCGCGCGCCCAGCAGTGCGAAGACGGCCGCCGAGTCCTGCCGCTCAAGGCTCTCCTTCATCTCCTGCGCGGCCACAACTGAGTCGTAGTTGTTCGCGATGATGCGCCGCGACACGTCGCCCATCTGGCGCAGGCGCCACGCACCCCACCCGCCCAGCGCCGCCAGCGCGGCGACGAAGACCAGATACCCGACTAATAGTTTCGCCCGTAAACTCATAAGAGTAGTGATCGGCGACGGGGCCGAACCGACGCTCGGCCGGTCACTCTTCGACCGCTACTTCCTTCCTCTCTTCAAGCGGCACCACCTGCACGGTCGCGTCGCGCACTTCGGCGAGGAAGCGGTTGATGATCGAGCCGTGCAGGAGGATGTCGAGCCGCGTGCGCGAAGTCTGGCCGAAGACGACGTGGGTGACGCCCTCTCGCCGCGCGAACCCAATCAACGCGTCGGCCACCTTGCGCGCCTTCAGCTTGACGACCTTCGCCCCCAACTCTTCGGCGAAGCGGATGTTCTCCTGGAGCGCGGCGTAGTCCTCCGGCCTGATCCTTCCCATCTCCTCGGCGGGCGTCTCGACGTAGACGGCATACCAGTCGGAGGAGAGGCGGCCCGCGATGCGCGACCCCGTGCGCAGGAGCTTCTTTGCGCCCCCGCGCGAGGCCATCGCCACCATCACCTTCTCGGGGATGACGGCCTGCTCTAAGCCCTCGCGCTCGCGGTAGTCGTGCGCCTTGTTGGCCTGGTCAGTCGCTATCTGCCTGAGCGCCAGCTCCCGCAACGCCGAGAGGTTCCCCTTTCGGAAGAAGTTCGAGAGCGCCTGTTCGATCTTCTCGATGCCGTAAATCTTCCCCTGCCGCAGCCGGGTCCGCAGCGTGTCCACGGACACGTCCACGTTAACGACCTCGTCAGCGTGGCGGAGGAAGTAGTCAGGGACGGTCTCGCGCACGCGCACTCCGGTCGTGCGGGCGACGGCGTCGTTGAGTGATTCGAGGTGCTGGATATTTATCGCGGTGATGACGGAGATGCCGGCGTCGAGCAGCTCTAAAACGTCTTCGTAACGCTTGCGGTTCTTCGAGCCGGGGACGTTGGTGTGCGCCAGCTCGTCCACGACCGCGACCTCCGGCTGGCGTTCGATGACCGCCTCCACATCCATCTCTTCGAGCGTCACGCCGCGGTACTCGACCCTGCGCAGGGGCACGCGCTCCAGGTCGCCGGCGAGCGCGGCGGTCTCCTCGCGCCCGTGCGCCTCGACGAAGGCGGCGACGATGTCCACGCCCTGCCGCCTGAGCGCGTGCGCGTCTTCGAGCATCCGGTAGGTCTTGCCGACGCCCGGGGCGGCGCCGATGTAGACGCGCAGCCGTGCCCGCTCGCCCTCTTTGAGCCTGGCGAGCAAAGATTCTGGTGAGGGTCTGTTGCCGTTCTCCTTCATCCTGCCATTGAGAAGTCTGCCTTTCGGTTCCAAACTTCTTTTAGCCTCTCACCTCCTCATCGGCCTTCGCGCGTCGAGGTCGAGGTTGAGTTCGAGCACGTGGACGACGGGCTCGCCGAGGAAGCCGAACTGCCGTCCCTCGGTATGCGCGGCGAGGATGCGGCGCACGTCGTCCTCGCTCATCCCGCGCTCGCGCGCGACGCGCGGCACCTGGAACTCGGCCGCCGCAGGTGAGATGTGCGGGTCGAGCCCGGATGCAGAAGTCGTCACCAGATCAACCGGCACGGGCACGCCGGGATTCTCGACCTGTAGCCTCTCCACCTCTGCTTTCACCCGTTCCATCAGCTTCCGATTCGTCGGCCCATAGTTCGACCCAGACGACGCGCCCGCGTCGTATCCGGCCGCGCCCGCGGCCGATGGCCGTGAGCGGAAGTAGCCGGGCGAAGAGAAGGGCTGCCCGATCAGCGCCGAGCCGACGAGCGTGCCGTCCGCGCGCCTGATGAGCTGGCCGTTTGCCTTGTCAGGGAAGATGACCTGCGCCAGCCCGGTCACCGCGAGCGGATAGATGAGGCCGAACAGGACGGTCGTGACGAGGGTTATCAAAATCGCCGTGATTAAGTTCTTCGTGACTCTCATACTCTTCTCATGCTCATGCCAGCCCGACGGCGTGAATGATTACGTCGATGACCTTGATGCCGATGAACGGCGCAACTATCCCACCCAGTCCGTAGACAAGAAGGTTGCGCCTCAAGAGCGCCGCCGCGGACATCGGCCTGTACTTCACGCCGCGCAGTGCGAGCGGGATGAGCGCGATGATGACGAGCGCGTTGAAGATGACGGCCGACAGGATCGCCGACTGCGGCGTGCGCAGCCCCATGACGTTGAGGGCGTTCAAGACTGGGAACGCCGCCGCGAACATGGCCGGGATGATGGCGAAGTATTTCGCCACGTCGTTGGCGATGGAGAAGGTCGTCAGCGCGCCGCGCGTCATCAGGAGCTGCTTGCCTATCTCCACGACCTCGATGAGCTTCGTCGGGTTCGAGTCGAGGTCAACCATGTTGCCTGCCTCTTTGGCGGCCTGCGTGCCCGTGTTCATCGCCACGCCCACGTCGGCCTGCGCGAGCGCGGGCGCATCGTTCGTCCCGTCGCCGGTCATGGCGACGAGCTTCCCTTCCGCCTGCTCGCGTTTGATGAGAGCCATCTTGTCCTCGGGCTTCGCCTCGGCGAGGAAGTCGTCCACGCCCGCCTCACGCGCGATGGTCGCGGCCGTGAGCGGATTGTCGCCCGTGATCATCACCGTCCTGATGCCCATCTGGCGGAGTTGGTTGAAGCGCTCGCGCATCCCGCCCTTGACGATGTCCTTCAGGTAAATGACGCCGAGGGGTCTTCGGTTGTCGGCGACGACGAGCGGCGTCCCGCCCTGCTTCGAGACGCGCTCGACTATCTCGCGCAGCTCTTTGGGCACGGCCCCGTCGCCGTTCGAGCCCACGTACCTCTCGATGGCGTCCACCGCCCCCTTGCGTATCTGGCGGCCGTCGAAGTCCACACCGGACATGCGCGTCTGCGCCGTGAACGGGATGAAATGCGCCTCGTGGGGGGCGAGCTCGCGCCCGCGCAGCTCGTAACGCTCCTTCGCCAGCACAATGATGGAGCGCCCCTCGGGCGTTTCGTCTGCGAGCGAAGAGAGCTGCGCCGCGTCGGCCAGCTCACGCTCGGCGACGCCGGGCAGTGGTATGAACTCGGCCGCCTGCCGGTTGCCGAGCGTGATGGTGCCGGTCTTGTCCAGCAACAGCGTGTTCACGTCGCCCGCCGCTTCGACCGCGCGGCCACTCATCGCGAGCACGTTGTGCTGCACGAGCCTATCCATCCCGGCGATGCCGATGGCCGAGAGCAGGCCGCCGATGGTCGTCGGGATGAGGCAGACGAGCAGGCTGACGAGGACAAAGATCGTCTGCGGAACATGGGAGTAGACGGCGAACGGCTGCAAGGTGACGACCGCGAGCAGGAAGATGATCGTCAGTCCCGCGAGCAGGATGGCGAGGGCGATCTCGTTCGGCGTCTTCTGCCGCGACGCGCCCTCGACGAGCGCGATCATGCGGTCGAGGAACGTCTCGCCCGGATTCGAGGTGATGCGCACCTTTATCCAGTCGGAGAGGACGCGCGTGCCGCCCGTCACGGCCGAACGGTCGCCGCCCGCCTCGCGGATGACGGGCGCGCTCTCGCCCGTGATGGCCGACTCGTCAACGGAGGCGACGCCCTCGACGATCTCGCCGTCGCTCGGGATGAAGTCGCCCGCCTCGACCAGCACGAGGTCGTCCTTGCGCAGTTCGGGAGCGCCTACTACCTCGACGCGGTCGCCCGGCAGGAGCCGCTTGGCGGTCGTCTCCGTGCGCGCCCTGCGCAGGTTGTCGGCCTGCGCCTTGCCGCGGCCCTCCGCCATCGCCTCGGCGAAGTTGGCGAAGAGGACGGTGAACCAGAGCCAGAGCGTAATCTGCAACTCGAAGAGCGAGTCGGTCATGCCGTGGACGGGCGACACAAAGCCGCGCACGAGTTGAAGGGTCGCCAGGACGCTGCCCGCCTCGACGACGAACATCACGGGGTTGCGCATCATGGTGCGCGGGTCGAGCTTCCTGAACGAGTCGCCCGTCGCGCGACGGATTATCTTCGCGTCCCAGACAGAAATCATTTTCGATCTCTCAGCCATGTAAGTGACCTCAGAATGTCTGCCCCGCGTTCATCAGTAGGTGCTCGACGATGGGGCCGAGGCTCAGCACCGGGAAGAAGGTCAGCGCGCCGACGATGACGATGACGCTCACGAGCAGCGTCGTAAACAGCGGCGACGTGACGGGGAACGTGCCCAAGGAAGGTGGCACGACCTTCTTGCGTGCGAGGTTCCCGGCAACGGCCAGCATCGGGATAATCATCATGAAGCGGCCGAAGAGCATGGCGACGCCGATGCCCGTGTTGTACCAGTAGGTGTTCGCGCTGATGCCGGCGAAGGCGGAGCCGTTGTTGCCCGTGCCCGAGGTGAAGGCGTAGAGAATCTCCGAGAGGCCGTGCGGCCCGGTGTTGTTCAGTTGCGACGTGCCGAAGGAAGGCGAGACCGAGGAGACGGCCGCGAAGAGCAGAATCACTAGCGGGAAGATGAGGACGTAGAGCATCGCCATCTTCACGTCGTAAGCCTCGATCTTCTTGCCGAGGTACTCGGGCGTCCGGCCGACCATCAGCCCCGCGATGAAGACTGACAGGATGACCATGACGAGCATCCCGTAGAGGCCGGAGCCCACGCCGCCGAAGATGACCTCGCCGAGCATGATGTTGACGAGCGGCACGAGGCCGCCGAGCGGCGTGAAAGAGTCGTGCATCGAGTTGACCGCGCCGCAGCTCGCGTCGGTCGTCGCGGTGGTGAAGAGCGCGCTGTTCGCGACGCCGAAACGCACCTCCTTGCCCTCCATGTTGCCGCCCGACTGAACGGCACTCGCCGACTGGTCAACGCCCGCGCCCGCCAGGATGGGGTTGCCGCGCGCCTCCGCCCAGTAGGCGGTCGCGACGCCGGCGAGGAACAGGACGACCATCGCTGCCAGCACGGCCCAGCCGTGACGCTGCGAGCCGGTCATGCGCCCGAGCGTGTACGTGAGCCCCGCACTGATGGCGAAGATGGCGAGCATCTCCAAGAAATTGGTGAGCGGCGTGGGATTCTCGAAGGGGTGCGCGGAGTTGGTGTTGAAGAAGCCGCCGCCGTTCGTGCCGAGCATCTTAACGGCCTCCTGCGAGGCGACCGGCCCCTGCGCGATGGTCTGCTCCGCGACCACCCGCGTCTCCTTCTCAACTTCGACTGTCTGCGGGTCAACGAGCTGCGCCTTGTCGTAGGGGCGGAAGTTCTGCACCACGCCCTGCGAGACGAGCACGAGCGCGAAGACGAAGCAGAGCGGCAGCAGCACGTAGAGGTTCGCGCGCACGAAGTCCACCCAGAAGTTGCCGATTGTTCCCGACTCACTGCGCGCGACGCCGCGGATGAAGGCGACGGCGAGCGCGATGCCGACGGCCGCCGACGCGAAGTTGTGGTACGCGAGCCCGGCCATCTGCGTCAGGTAGCTCATCGTCGTCTCGGGCACGTAAGACTGCCAGTTGGTGTTGGTCGTGAAAGAGGCGGCCGTGTTGAAGGCCGAGCCGACGAACCCACCGGCGGCGGAACCCGCCGCGTCCACGCCGGGCAGCCCCTGGGGGTTGAGCGGGAGCACGCCCTGGAGTCTCTGAATCACGTAGAGCAGGAGCATCGAGACGAGGCTGAAGAGGAGCATCGAGGCGGCGTACTCCGTCCAGCGCATCTCGCGCTCCTCGTCCACGCCCGTCAGCCGGTAGACGAGCCGCTCGACCGGACGCAGCGCCGGGTGGAGGAACGTCCTCTCGCCGTTAAAGACGCGGGTCATGAAGAGGCCCAGCGGCTTAGTCGCGGCGAGTACTGCCGCGAGGAAGAGGAGGATTTGCAACCAGCCGTTGAGCGTCATCTCAAAACCTCTCCGGGCGCAGCAGCGCGTAAGCCAGGTAGACGAGCAGCAGCGCCGACGCCGCCAGTCCTATGATCGATTCGAGACTCATCCGAACACACCTCACTGCAACTTCTCGCACCCGCGCACGTAGGCGAGTGCGAGCAGGAAGAAGGCAACGGTTATAGTGACGAAAAGTAGGTCGAGCATCGCGCCGTCCCCTCTCAATTGAAGTTGTAGCCGAGTTCCAGCAGGAAGAAGTGATTGCCTCGCGATGCGTTCTGATTACCGATTGAGTACCCGGCATAGCCGGTCGTCTTACGCCCGGCCTTGAAGGTGACGCCGGGCGTGAAGTAGCCAGCCGAGTGCTTGCCGGTGAACCAGTCGGCGGCGAGCGTCACGGTCTTGCTCACCGGCTGCTCAAAGCCGAACTGCCCGCCCGCGCGTTGCGCGTTCGCGGCGACGACGTTGTCACTGAAGTGGTAGCCGCCCGCCGTCAGGCGCGTGCCAGACTTCTGAAACGTCTTGCTGAACTCAAGGTAGGCGTAGTTGCCCGCGTCGTACGCGCGGTTGCGGACGGGGATGAAGAGGTGGTCGCCGCCAGCTATCGCCCAGCCGTTGTCGCCGCCGTCATAGAGCTTGTACTTGACGGTAGGCACGAGCGTCGTCGAGTCCGGCCCCGGCTGGATGTTTCCGGCGACGTTCAGACCGACTTCGACGCGCCCGCCTGCGCCGACCACCACGCGCGGCACGAACGAGGAGAATTTGCTCGCCGCCTCCGCGTCGTTCGGCTTGAGGCTCGCGTCCAGCTCGGCGTAGACCTTGCCGCGGTCGAGCACGTCCGTCGAAGGCACGTTGAAGATGGTCTGCTGCGCGCGTGCCTTCGACCCCATCCCGCAGAGTAGCGTCAGCAGGACGACCGGCACGACCGCGCCGGAACGCGCACGGCTGCTCCGAGCCTCAACAGGGTCTTCGGCCTCGGCCGCCGCTTCCCAACCCCTCTCCACCCTTTTGTCGAGGAGGTCGAGGCAGTGCGCGCCGAAGATGAGTAAGGGGATGGTCGAGAGCAGCAGGGCACTCCCTATGCCGTGCATGGAGAGGCCGCCCGCCTCGTCACCGCGCGCCCAAGCGACGGCCGACAGCAGCGCGCCGACGGACGCGGCGAGTGTCCCGCCGACCAGCCCTGCCAGCGCGCCGACGGCCTGCCACGTCCACCCGCACCGGCGCGTCCAGGCGTATAAAGTCTTCAGTCCGTCTTCAGTCTCTTTCCACTCCCTGAGTACTTCCTGTTCTCTGTCCACGACCTTTACCCCGACTCACACGCGGAGAGGGCGCGGGGCACGCACATACGCGCCCCGCGCCCTCTTCAGTGCGCGAGCCTTTTCGTGCCCTTCTCCGTAAAGCCTACGAGGTTAGCTGACGGGCTCGGACTGAGAAGTGTCCTACGCCGAGGTAGCCTTCACGACGGCCTCCTGGCGATGCGCCCCGTGTCCCTCAAGCCTTAATTCGGCCGTCGGGACGTTGGTTCCCCCGCGCCGCCCTTCACGCTCCCCTTAAGGGCCAACGGCGGGCGACTTCGGCAGACAAATTGTCAACCCGGAGAATGGTACGCCCCTCCGTATAAGAAGGGTGTAAAAGGTTCGTAAACGTTTTATAAGGCGATGTGGCTCGGGCAATACCGCGTGGTCGGGCCGCTCTGCCACGGCGGCATGGGCACAGTCTACGAGGCGTTCGACGAACGTCTGCACGACGACGCCCGTGCGGGAAATTGCACCCCGTGCGGACTTTCCCGCACGGCACGTCTGCCCTGCCTGACCTACGGATGTGACTGACGCTGTGAGGCGTACCGGCGACCGCGCCGGGGCCTTCGGCTTTCATCGTCGGCGGCAGCGAGAAAGCTGTCTATCGTGATCGTCAAACGGGCGGCACGGGTGTAAAAGATCGGCGGTAGAGTCCTACTAAGTTGACGTGATGATGGGCGCACTCTTCTCCGAGCTTGAGGGGGAGCGTTGGCTCGCGGGTTTGGAGATCGAATCATTCATCGAGCGCGCGGCCTACTACGTCTGCGAGATCAACGCCGTCCACCCCTTCCGTGAGGGGAACGGCCGCGCCATCAGGTTCTACCTCGACGTTCTCTCCGCCCGGGCGCGCGGCGACTTGTTCGATAAGTGATTAAAAATAAGTGGCGGAGAGGGTGGGATTCGAACCCACGGTGGCCTTTCGACCACTCCGGTTTTCGAGACCGGTGCACTAAACCACTATGCGACCTCTCCGCAAGAGAGATGATGAATGATGCGTGATGAATTAAAAACCGCTTGTCTTTCAATCATCATTCATCATTTCCTTTTCTCCCGGAAGAACTCCTGCATCAGCGCGCGGCAGTCCCGTTCGAGGACGCCGGCCGAGAGTTCCATCCGGTGGTTCAAAGAGCTTGCGTCGCAGACGCGGAAGACCGACTCGACCGCGCCCGCCTTCTCGTCGCGCGCGCCGTAGACGAGCCGCGCGACCCGCGCCTGCACGAGCGCGCCGGCGCACATCGCGCACGGCTCGACGGTCGCGTAGACGACCGCGCCGGTCAGGCGGTAGTTGCCGACCCGCCGCGCCGCCGCGCGCAGCGCCAGGACTTCCGCGTGCGCCGTCGGGTCGCAGTCGGTGCGCGTCCGGTTGCCCGCGGCCGCGAGCAGCGCGCCGTCCGCGCCCACGACGCAGGCGCCGACCGGCACCTCGCCGGCCCGCGCGGCCGCTTGCGCCGCGCCGAGCGCCTCGCGCATCCAGCGCTCATCCGCTGAAGGGGCGGGCTCAAAGTCCTCTCGCGCCTGCATAGTCAAACAGAGCCGCTTTCAAGAAGCGGCGAACGAAAAACGAATATTAAGGACGCCCCCGCGGCCTGTCAAGCAGAGCCGCTTCGCGGAAGGCAAAAGGCAAAAGGCAGAGGGCCAAAGGCAAAATGGAAGATGGAAGCCGCGCCGTACGGCCGTTCCACTTTTGCCTTTGGCCCTCTGCCTTTTGCCTTCCGCCGCAGGCGGCATGTGCTATCATCAAGCTCTGTCGGGCGAAAGCGGCCAACCTCCTCCCACCGCCCCGGCGGGCTTTTCCAGGCGGAAGCAGAGCGGAAGATGAAGACAGACCTGCGCCCCAGAACGAGCGAGCAGCCGGCGGCACAGAAGACAGTCCAGCCCGCACGCGCCCACGCCCCGGACGCGCCCGAAACCGCCCCCATCCACCAGACCATCACGCCCGAGCAGGCGCTGCACGCCACGCAGCTCCCGCGCGCCGCCGCGGCCGCCGCCCCGTCGCGCAAGCCCACGCCCGCCGAGTTCAACACGGCGATGGCGCACCTCTACCGCGGCGAGGTGACGCGCGCCAACACCTGGCGCAACCGCCTCGACACCACGACCAACTGGGCCGTCGTCACCACCGGCGCGACGCTCTCGTTCGCCTTCTCGCTCCCGACCAACCCGCACTTCGTCATCCTCATCAACACCGTGCTCGTCGGCTTCTTCCTCTTCATGGAGGCGCGGCGCTACCGCTACTACGAAATCTGGTCGGGGCGCGTGCGGCTGCTGGAGACCGGCTACTTCATGCAGATGCTCTCGCCCGACACGGCCCCCGAAGACAGCAAGTGGGCGCAGCTGCTCGTCGCCGACCTGGACGAGCCGCGCTTCAACGTGAGCGAGGCCGAGGCGCTCGGCCGCCGCCTGCGCCGCAACTACCTCTGGATGTTCATGCTGCTCGCGGCCTCCTGGAACCTGAAGGTCTACATGCACCCGTACCCGTCGCCCGACTTCGCGGACTTCCTGCGCAAGGCCGACATCGGCATCGTGCCGGGCGAGGTCGTCCTCCTGGTCGGCATCTTCTTCAACGTCGGCCTCGTCCTCTTCGCCTACTACACGATGCGGCTGCGCGAAGCGACGGGCGAGGTGCTGACCGAGCGCGACTTCCACCCGTTCCAGCGCGTGGGCGAGTGGACGCGCGCGGCCGCCGACAAGCGCCGCACCGCCACCGTCCGCCGCGCCAAGCGCGCGCGCGAGCGCACGCGCTCGACGACGCCCCGCCCCGGCTCGACCACCGGCGAGTGGCGCCGCCCCGACGCCCACCGCTCCCCACCGTCCGAAGACATCCACCGCACGCAGTTCCCGAACCGGGACACGGTGATAAAGTAGTAGGCAGTAGGCAGATGGCAGTAGGCAGTTGAAAGCGCCGCCGTCGAGCCTTTGATTTAATCTCTCAACAAGCGTAACGCTGGGCGACTGCCTACTGCCGTCTGCCTACTGCCTACTGATTCCCATGCTTGAACTCGACGGACAACAGTTGACTCTCGAAGAGGTGGGGCGCGTGGCGCGCGCGGAGGTCGGGGTGCGCCTCGGCGATGCGGCGCGCGGGCGGATGGAGTCGGCGCGGGCGGCGATCGAGCGGATCGTGGCGGAGGCGCGCGTCGTCTACGGCGTCAACACGGGGTTCGGGAAGCTTTCGGACGTGACCGTGCCCGCGGACGAGCTGCGCGAGTTGCAGATCAACCTGGTGCGCAGCCACGCGTGCGGCCTCGGCGCGCCGCTCTCAATCGAAGAGACGCGGGCGATGCTGCTGCTGCGCGCGAACGTGTTGGCGAAGGGCTTCAGCGGCGCGCGCCCGGTCGTCGCCGAGACTTTGCTCTCGATGCTCGGGCGCGGCGTCCACCCGGTCGTGCCGGAGTTGGGTTCGGTCGGGGCGAGCGGAGACCTCGCGCCGCTCGCGCACCTCGCGCTCTGCTGCGCGGGCGAGGGCGAGGCTTTTTATAAGGGCGAGAGGATGCCGGGCGGCGAGGCGTTGCGGCGGGCCGGCGTCGAGCCTTTGACGCTCGAAGCCAAAGAGGGGCTCGCGCTCCTCAACGGGACGCAGGCGTTGACGGCCGTCGGCGCGCTCGCCCTCGAACGCGCGGGGCGCCTGGCGCGCGCGGCCGACGTGTCGGGCGCGATGTCGCTCGAAGCACTGAAGGGCACGCCCGCCGCCTTCGACGAGCGCATACACCTCGCGCGCCCGCACAGGGGTCAGGTCGAGTCGGCCGCGCACCTGCGCGAGCTGATGGCCGAGAGCGAGATCCGCGCCTCGCACCTCGAAGGCGACCCGCGCGTGCAGGACGCGTACAGCTTGCGCTGCATGCCGCAGGTGCACGGGGCCGCGCGCGACGCGCTCGCGCACGCGCGCGGCGCGGTCGAGGTCGAGACCGGCGGCGCCACCGACAACCCGCTCGTCTTCGCGGAGACGGGCGAGGTCATCTCCGGCGGCAACTTCCACGGCGCGCCGCTCGCCCTCGCCTTCGACTACGCGGCCATCGCGCTCGTCCACCTCGGCAACATCGTCGAGCGGCGCATCGACCGGCTCGTCAACCCGGACAAGAACGAGGGGCTGCCCGCCTTCCTCACCGCGCGCGCGGGCGTCGAGTCGGGCTACATGGTGCCGCAGATCGTGGCGGTCGCGCTCCTCAACGAGTGCAAGGTGCTGGCGCACCCGGCGAGCACCGACAACCTCCCGACCGACGGCGGCAAGGAGGATCACGTCTCGATGGGCATGACGGCGGCCCTCAAGCTCCGCCGCGTGGTCGAGAACGTGGAGCGCGTCGTCTCCATCGAGCTGCTCGCCGCCGCCGAAGGGCTCGAACACCGCGCGCCGCTCAAGCCCGGCCGCGGCGCACGCCTCGCGTACGAGCGCGTCCGCGCACACGCCGCGCGCCTCACGCGCGACCGCCCGCTCGCCGAAGAGATCGAGCGCGTCGCCTCCGCGCTGCGCCGCGGCGAGTTCGACGTGTGAGGGCCGGGTTGTTAATACCGACATGCAAATCGGAATAAGGCTACTGAAGCCGGGAGCGCGGGCATCCCTGCCCGCCATGAGCGCTTTAGCGCGAAAGCAGTCAGACTTGACACTGCAACGTTGAGGCATGGCGCCAGACGGCTAAGCGTGCTTCTCGCACGCCTTGGCGGGCAGGGATGCCCGCGCTCCCGGCTAGAGGCGCCCTTATTCTAACTTGCAAGTCGGTATAATTACCTTGAATAGGCGGTAGGCAAATGGCAGTAGGCAGTTAAAAGACAGGAAGTCTTGGTTGACGGATTCTTCCTACAGAATGGAGGCGGTGAGCAATTAATCTCACCGCCTCCATTCTTTAAAACGCCTTCTGCTCTTAACTGCCTACTGCCTACTCCCTCACGCCTTCTTCTTCGCCGGTGCCTTCGGCTGCGGGGCGCCGCCGGTGTCGAGGTTGGCGGGGGCGGGGTAGCCCTTGCCGCGCAGGGCGGCGATGTCGATGACGACCTCCTTCTGCCCCTTGATGGTGTAGGTGATGTGGTCGCTCTTCTCCTTCTCCTTCTCCTTCTCCTTGCCCCTGGCGGGCGTCGGCGTCGGGCTGGCGTCGCCGGCCGGGTTGCCGTGCGCGTCGCGCGCCATCTGTTGGAGCGCCTGCGTGACCTGCGCGCGCTCCTGCTCGCTCAAGTCTTCGAGCTTCACGCCGGACGCTTCGAGCACGCGGCGCAGGTTCTCCTCCGTGTTCGTGCCCTTGTCGTACACGTCGCGGTAGATGTGGAGCTTGCCGTCCTCGACGACGATGGTCTCGTAGCGCAGCTCGACGGGGACGGGCGAGCCCAGCTTAACCTGCTTCGTCTCCTCCTTGTTCTTCGCGTAGCCGGCCACGTCCTCGGGCGTGAGCTGCCCGCCGCCTAAAGACGCCAGCACGACCGAGAAGTCCTGCACCTGCCCGTTCGTCAAACCGACGCAGCCGTGCGAGGCGAAGCCGCCGAGCTTCGCGGGCGCCTTGCCGCCGTGGATGAGCGAGGGCAGGCCGATGGGAATCTTGATGGGGCCGAGCGGGTTGTCCTTGCTCCCCGCCTCGACCTTCTTGCCCGGCTCGAACTTGCCCTTGACCCACGGCTCGTCGGGCGGCGTCCAGGTCGGGTTGAAGATGATGGTGTCGGCCTTCCTCAACCCTTGCGGCAGAGGGAACTCCGGGTAGCCGATGCCGACCTTGTAGGTCTTCAAGAGCTTCCCGTTCTGGAACACGTCCATGCGGTAGGCCGGCGCGTTGACGACGATGCGCGTGTCGGTCGGCACCGAGTTCGGTTTGGCGTCGAGCGCCGCGGCGCCGCCCGCCCAGCGCTCGCTGACGAAGGAGTTGAAGGCGGCGGCCTTCTCCGCCCCGACGACCGCCTGAATCTTCTCCGAGGCGCGCTTCGTCGCCTCGGGCGTCGTGCCGGACTGCGCGCCCGCCTCGTCGAGGTGCGCGCGCTCCTCGCTCGCCACCTTGCGCAGGGACTCGACCTGCGCGTCCGTCAGTTGCAGCTTCGACTTCAGCTCGCCCGCGAACGAATCGTCGGCGAACATCGCGTCGAGCACGGGCAGCGTCACCGGCAGGTTGGCCGCCGCCGTCGTCGCCGTCGGAGTCCCGGTCGGAGACGGTGAAGCGGCGGCCGCGGGCGTCGCGGTGGCCGCCGGCGCCGCGGGCGCGGCCGTGTTCGTCGGCGCGGTCGTCGTGCAGCCCGAAGCTATCGACAGCGCGGCCGCGGCGACAAGCGCCAGCGGCGACCTTAAGATTGTCTTCAACACTTCGATACCCATCTACGTTTAAGACTCCTCGAAACGAAATTTTCACACGCCTTTAATAAGGAGAGAGTACAGGCGCAGACACTTCCGCCAACACGTGGCAACTACCGTTCCCGCGCGCGACTGCCCACACTTTCCCCCGGAAAAACGTGCGCGGCGTCATCTTCGCGCACCGTTTACGGACGACAGGCGTACAGAAAAGCCCTCTGTTTATTTCGGCTTATTGAGCGGCGCGCAGCAGCGGGTAGGGGTTGATGTTCTCGCCCGTCCAGAAGTGCTTGGGGTCTGCGACGCGGTAGATTTGGAAGTGGAGGTGCGTGTTGCCGGGCGCGGCGTTGCCCGTGTCGCCGACGTAGGCGAGGGTCTCGCCGCGGCGCGCGACGTGCCCCTCGGAGAGTCCTTCGGCGTAGCGTTCGAGATGCGCGTAGTAGAGGACGTAGTGCTCATCGGCCGCGGCGAGTTGATAAAAAGTGATGCCGCCCTTCGCGCTGTTGAAGAGCTTGACGACGCGGCCGTCGGTCGCGGCCAGCACGGGCGTGCCGCGCGGCGCGATGATGTCGATGGCGTCGTGCACGCGCCCCTCGCTGCGCGCGTCGTTGAAGGTGTCCTGCAACTGCCCGGGCTTGACGCCCTCGACCGGGATGAGCAGACGCATCGAGGCGAGCGCCGCCGCCGGGTCGCCCGAGAGACTTTGCGCCTGCGGCGTCGCGCCCGGCGAAGGCTCCGGCGTCGGGCTCGGACTCGGACTCATCTGGGGCGAGGCTGCGGGCGTCGGGCTCGCCGCGGGCGTCGGGCTCGCCGCGGGCGTCGGCAGACGCTCCACGTCCTGCGCGGGCGGGCGCAGCGGCGTCGCGGGCTGCGACCAGTAGTGATAACTCAGATACCAGACGAGCGCCGCGACCGAGCCGAAGAGCAGGGCCGCGATCAGGAGCACGCGCGTGCGCGGGCCGAGTGCCATCTTTGCCTTCCAAACCCTTTCGGAGTTGTGCCTGCGCCCGAAGCTTATTGAAGCCCCGCCGCGCGCGCAAGCCCGGCGGCGCAAGGGGTGGCGCGCGGGCGCGGTTTTCTGCTATTACATTCCTGCAATTACGCAGTCAGTCAAATCACACGAGCAGGCCGCGCCGCGCCGCCGCAGCCGCCGGGAAGGGCGCGCCGGCCGCACGGCCGCAGGAGGTATAAGTCAGTGTCAGACATTTTCGACGAACGCCGGAGGGGCCTGGAGGAGGAGTACTTCCGGCGCAAGGACAAGGAGTCGCTCCAGCGCCTGCGCGAGGCGATCAGGGAGGACGCGAGCCGGCGCAGCGCCGAGCCCGTCACGATGGAGTGCCCGCGCTGCACGGGCAAGCTCCACGCCGAAGTCTACGACGAGGTCAACATCGACCGCTGCGACACCTGCGGCGGCATCTGGCTCGACGCGGGCGAGCTGGAACAGATCATCAGCGCCGAGAACGGCCCCGGCCGCTGGTTCCACGCCCTCTGGCCCGGCCGGACGAACGAATAGGAGAATGATGAATGATGAGTGATGAACGATGAATGAAAGGCAAGCGGCTTCTCATTCATCGTTCATCACTCATCATTCATCATTCCATTTATGAGTCAGCAGAAGATGACGGCGCTCGTGACGGGCGCGTCGGGCGGCATCGGCGAGGAGCTGGCGCGGCTGTTCGCGGCCGACGGGCACGACCTCGTCCTCGTCGCGCGCAGCCGCGACAAGCTGGCGCGCCTCTCGGAAGAGCTGGCGGGGAAACACGGCGTCGAGGCGCACGCTCTGGCGGCAGACCTCGCGCGGCCCGAGGCGCCGCGGGAGATTTTCGAAGAGCTGAGCGCGGGCGGCGTGAACGTGGACGCGCTCGTCAACAACGCGGGCGTCGGCAGCTACGGCCTCTTCGCCGAGACGGATTTGCAGTCGGAGCTAGACCTCCTCCAGCTCAACGTCGTCGCGCTCACGCACCTGTCGAAGCTCTTCCTGCCGGGGATGATCGCGCGGCGGCGCGGCTACCTGCTGAACGTCGCCTCGACCGCGGCCTTCCAGCCCGGCCCGCTGATGGCCGTCTACTACGCCTCGAAGGCTTACGTCCTTTCGCTCTCCGAGGCGCTGGCGAACGAGTGCGGGGGGACGGGCGTCGTCGTCTCGGCGCTCTGCCCCGGCCCGACCGAGACGGGCTTTGTCGCCGCCGCCGGCATGGGCGACTCGAAGCTCTTCGACCGCGCCGTCATGGACGCGCGCACCGTCGCCGTCGAAGGCTACCGCGGACTCCTCGCCGGCAAAACGGTCGTCATCCCCGGCTTCCGCAACAACCTCCTCGCGCGCTCCATCGGCCTCTTCCCCCGCAACCTCGTCACGAAAGTCGTCCGCGGGATTCAGGAGAAGCGGAGCCACTAACGCCGTATGTCCCAACCGAGAATCGTCCGCGCGCCGCGCGGCGCACAACTCAACTGCAAGGGCTGGCACCAGGAGGCGGCGCTGCGGTGCCTGATGAACAACCTCGACCCCGACGTGGCCGAGCGCCCCGAAGAGCTGGTCGTCTACGGCGGGACGGGCAAGGCCGCGCGCGACTGGCGCTCGTTCGAGGCGATTGTGCGCGAGTTGAGCAGCTTGGGGAACGACGAGACGCTGCTCGTCCAGTCGGGCAAGCCCGTCGCGGTCTTCCGCACGCACGAGCACGCGCCGCGCGTGCTCATCGCCAACTCGAACCTCGTCGGCGCGTGGGCCAACTGGGAGCACTTCCACGAACTCGAACGCAAGGGGCTCATGATGTACGGGCAGATGACCGCGGGCTCGTGGATTTACATCGGCTCGCAGGGCATCGTGCAGGGCACCTTCGAGACCTTCGCCGCGATGGCCGACCGGCACTTCGGCGGAGACCTGTCGGGGCGTCTGATCCTGTCCGGCGGCATGGGCGGCATGGGCGGCGCGCAGCCCCTGGCGGCGACTCTGAACGGCGCGGTCTTCCTCGGCGTCGAGGTCGAGCGCGAGCGCATCGAGAAGCGAATCCGCACCGGCTACTGCGACCGCCTCGCGCTCGATTTAGACGAGGCGTTGCGCATCTGCGAGGACGCCGTCGAGCAGAAGCGCGCCGTCTCGGTCGGCCTCGTCGGCAACTGCGCCGAAGTCCTGCCCGAGATTGCAAGACGCGGCGTCAAGGTTGACGCCGTCACAGACCAGACGAGCGCGCACGACCCCCTCAACGGCTACGTGCCCGCCGGGCTCTCGCTCGAAGAGGCGGACGAGCTGAGACGAAAAGACCCGAGGGCTTACGTCGAACGCTCGACGCAGTCGATGGCGCGGCACGTCGAGGCGATGCTCGCCTTGCAGCGCGCGGGCGCGGTCGCCTTCGACTACGGCAACAACATCCGCAAGCAGGCGTTCGACGCGGGCGTCAACGACGCCTTCGAGATACCCGGCTTCGTCCCCGAGTACATCCGCCCGCTCTTCTGCGAAGGCAAAGGCCCCTTCCGCTGGGTCGCGCTCTCCGGCGAGGCCGGCGACATCCGCCGCACCGACGACCTCGCGCTCGAACTCTTCCCCGAAGACCGCACGCTCGAACGCTGGATGCGGCTCGCGCGCGAGCGCGTGCAATTTCAAGGGCTGCCCGCGCGCATCTGCTGGCTGGGGCTCGGCGAGCGCGCCGAGATGGGCGAGGCCATCAACGAACTCGTCCGCCGCGGCGAGCTGCAAGCGCCCGTCGCCATCGGCCGCGACCACCTCGACACAGGCTCCGTCGCCTCGCCCTTCCGCGAGACCGAAGGCATGCGCGACGGCACGGACGCCGTCGCCGACTGGCCGATCCTCAACGCGCTCCTCAACACCGCGAGCGGCGCCTCCTGGGTCTCCTTCCACCACGGCGGCGGGGTCGGCATCGGCTACTCGCTCCACGCCGGCCAGGTCTCCGTCGCCGACGGCACCCCCGAAGCCGCGCAGAGACTCAACCGCGTCCTCACCAACGACCCCGGCCTCGGCGTCGCCCGCCACGTCGATGCCGGTTACGAAGAGGCCGAAGAGACCGCGCGCACGAAGGGCTTGCAGATTCCGCTGCTCGGCGAAGGCGAAGGGTGAGATAATTGACGGCGAAGGATTACAAGGGAATGAAGAGAGTAAAAATCATCATCGAGAAACACCCCGACGGCTACGTCGCTTACCCGCTCGGCCTGAAGGGCGTCGTCGTGGGCGAGGGCGATAGCCGCGAGGAGGCGCGGGCAGACGTGGAGTCGGCAATACGGTTCCACGTAGAGACGTTCGGCCCGGAGGTTCTGGACGACGACCCTCCGGTGCTCGAAGCGTTTATTGAGGAGATGGGAGTGGCCGTGTAGTGGCTAAGTTTCCCGTTGACGCGCCGAAAAGTCGGGTCATAAAAGCTCTTGGACTGCTCGGTTTCGTCGTCGTGCGCGAACGGGAACATATTGCTTTGGTTCGTGAGAACGCGGACGGCACGCGGACGCCGCTGACCATGCCCAATCACTCACACATCAAGGGCTCGACCTTACGCAACATCTGCTCGCAGGCAAACATCCCGCGGGACGAATTCCTGAAGGCTTACGAGCGAAGCTGAACCGGAGCGATGGCTAAAGCTGAGACGCATGTGCCGGCGGCGCGGACGGTGACGGAGATCGCGGCGGGCGTGCGCGTCGTCGCGATGTTCGAGGCTTTGAAGGGGACGGTGGTGCTTTTGGCGGGCTTCGGGCTGCTGGCGCTCGTCCACCGCGACCTGCAAGATTTGGCCGAGCGGCTCGTGCGCCACTCGCACCTCAACCCGGCGAGCCACTACCCGCGCGTCTTCGTCGAGGCCGCGGCGCACATGAACGACTCGGGGCTGCGCACCCTCGCCGCGCTCGCCTTCGCCTACTCGGTCGTGCGCTTCGTCGAGGCGTACGGCCTCTGGCACATGCGCGCGTGGGCCGAGTGGTTCGCGATCCTCTCGGGCTGCCTCTACCTCCCCGTCGAACTCTACGAACTCGTCAAACAGCCGACGCACCTGCGCGGCCTCGTGCTCTTCTTCAACACCCTCATCGTCGCGTACCTGCTCTACGTCCGGCTCTCGCACACCGGCCGCGCCGCAGAGGAGACCATCCACCGCACCGAGGCCGACAGGAAGGCCGAGAAGAAGGCGCGCAAGGAGAGCGTGCGCGCCGAGAGGGCGGCCCGGAAGGCCGAAAGGTAGTGACGGACGATGCGGCGAGCGCGCTCCGCCAACTACGTAGTCATGCTGCTCCTCGCGGCGCTCGCCGCACAGGGGGTTGCCGGCGGGACTCAGCGCGGGCGTGCGCGTCAGGAAGAGCAGACGAGCTTCAACGTCGAGGAGCCCGTCCGCAAGCCGGTTCCGCTGCCGGAGGCCGTGCTGGGGATACTCGCGCGCGACGAGATGGTGCGCGCGTGCTACGCGCACGAGGACGAGGGCGCGTTCGCCATCAAGGGCTGGTTCCGCGCCGCGGCGGTCAACCTCGGCGGCGCGCCCGGCCGGGGCTACGTCGTGCTGCCGAAGGAGGGCTGCCTGTCCGGCGGGAACCTCGGCACGTTCTGGGTCTTCGCGCCCGAGGGCCGGGGCTACAGGCTCGTGCTCAAGACGCACGCGCTCGCACTCTCACTCGGCCGCGCGCGGCCGCGCGGCCTGCGCGCCATCGGGATCAGCGCCGCCTCCGGCGTCTACGTCTTCGAGGCCGTCTACGAGTACGACGGCACGCGCTACGTGCCCCGCGCGTGCCGCCGCAACTCGACCGAAGAGGAGAAGAAGTCGGGCCGCGGCCAGCTCATCTACTTTACCTGCGGCGACGCGGAGAAGCCGTACTGAACGCTTAAGCCCGAACACTTTCAAACGACACCTTCCGCCCGGCTCAAACCTTTTGGAAGAGGAGACGACGCAGCCTTCGACGCACCTCACGCCCGACCCTTCGGAGGCGTCGGCGGGGCGCGCGAAGCGTGCGGCGCGCTCGCTCGCGCTCGACCTGACGCCGCTGCGCGAGTCGCGCGAGTTCCGCCTGCTGTTCGCGGGGCAGGCCGTCTCTCTCTTCGGCTCGATGATGACGTTCGTGGCGCTGCCGTGGCAGGTCTACAGGCTGACGGGCTCGACGCTCGCCTCGGGGCTGCTCGGCGTCGCGGAGTTCGTGCCCATCTTCCTGATGGCCTTCGTCGGCGGCGCGCTGGCCGACGCCATTGACCGGCGGCGCATGGTGCGGGTCACGGAGGCTTTGCTCGCGCTCGGCACGCTCTTGCTCGTCGCGAACTCTCTACTGGCGGGGCCGCGCGTGTGGGTGCTCTTCTTCTGCGCGGCGCTCTTCGCGGCCTTGAACGGGTTGCAGCGCCCTTCGCTCGACGCGCTCGTGCCGCGCCTCGTCGCGGCCGAGCAGTTGCCGGCGGCGCTCGCCTTAAGAAGTCTGAGCGGGACGGTCTCGATGATCGGAGGCCCCGCGCTCGGCGGGCTGCTCGTCGCGACCGCGGGGCCGGCCGCGACCTACTCGATAGACTTCCTGAGCTTCGCGGCCTCGCTCGCGGCGCTCTGGGCGATGCGCGCGGTGCCGCCGCCCGCGGGCGCCGAACGTCCTTCCCTGCGCTCGATAGCCGAGGGGCTGCGCTACGCGCGGGGCCGGCCCGAGCTGCTCGGCACCTACCTCATCGACATCAACGCGATGTTCTTCGGGATGCCGATGGCGCTCTTCCCCGCGGTGGCGGAAGGGTTCGGGGGCGCGTCGGTCGGGCTGCTGTACGCCGCGCCCGCGGCCGGAGCGATGTGCGTGACGCTCACGTCGGGCTGGACGAAGCGCGTCAACCGACACGGCCTGTGCGTGGCCCTGGCGGCGGGGGCGTGGGGCTTCGCCATCGTCGGCTTCGGCCTGGCGCCGACGCTGTGGGCGGCGCTCCTCTGCCTCGCGCTGGCGGGCGCGGCCGACATGGTCTCGGGGCTCTTCCGCATGACCATCTGGAACCAGACCATCCCCGACCAACTGCGCGGCCGCCTCGCTGGGATCGAGATGGTCAGCTACACGACGGGGCCGCTATTGGGTAACGCCGAGTCGGGCGCGGTCGCGCGCCTCTTCGGCGTGCGTGCGTCCGTTCTCTCGGGCGGCCTGCTCTGCGTCGCGGGCACGGCGCTGCTCTCGCTCCTCCTCCCGCAGCTCATCCGCTACGACGCCCGCGCCGGCCTCGCGCGCAAACGCGCGGAGGAGGAGGCGGCGGCGGGTGATGCCGGTCGTTAGCCTCCCGCCTATTGCCGGCGGTAAGGTTTGCTATGATTACGGCCCAATACCGGTTGAGCAAATCAGGCACATGAGCAGCAAGCCGAAATGTATCATTGTGACGGGGAGGCCCGGTTCCGGTAAGATGACCCTCTCCAAAAAGCTGGGCCGACGACTTTGTCTACGGCTCGAAGGTTTGACGCGCGGAGTTTGACCGAGCCGTTCGGCAGAATAGCAGTCAGGCTCCCGCTCAGGGTTCTAACGGGCGGGGAGGTTGACGGTACCCGGTTACTTTCCGGTTGGGTAAATTCTCCCCCGCGGTATTCGAGGATCACATTATGGGATACGCGCATCGCCTGAAGGGCAAGCACAAGATCAAGCTGAAGGATTTTGACCCGGGAGAAGACGCCGGCCTGAAACCCAAGGAGGCGGAGCAGAAGACGGCACGGCTGCTCGAAGAATTGGCCGAGCTGCAAGAGCTTCTTTATGCGGCGCGACAGCAGAGCGTACTCGTCATCCTGCAAGGGCGCGACACCAGCGGTAAAGACGGCACGATCCGCCACGTGGCAGGCCCGCTGGACTCCCAGGGCTGCACGGTCGCTTCCTTTAAAGTCCCCACGGAAGAAGAACTCGCACACGATTACCTCTGGCGCGTGCACGCCCGAACGCCCCCCGCGGGTCATATCCAAATCTTCAACCGCTCGCATTACGAGGACGTGCTGGTGGCAAGAGTCCATAAGCTGGTGCCGAAGAAGGTCTGGCGCGCGCGCTATGACCACATCAACGCCTTCGAGCGGTTGCTGGCGGACTCCTCGACCATCATCCTCAAGTTCTATCTCCACATCAGCAAAGAAGAGCAGGAGAAGCGGCTCCTCAAACGTGAGGGGGATCCGATTAAAGCGTGGAAGCTGTCTGCCGGGGATTGGGAAGAGCGCGAGTACTGGGACGATTACACCGGCGCCTACGAGGACGCACTCAACCGCTGCTCCACCGCGTATGCGCCGTGGTACGTCGTGCCCGCCGACAAGAAGTGGTTTCGCAATCTGGCGGTGGCGGAGACTTTGCGGGACGCGTTGACGCCGTACCGGGAGGGCTGGCTGGAGAGGCTGGAAGAGGTAGGGCGCGGGGCGCGGAAGGAGATCGAAGAGTACCGGCGGAGCCACCACCCGGCGTGACGACCTCAACGCCGCGGCAAGCCTGACATCACCTTTGAAGTGCGACGCCGACTGAAGCTTCGTCGCGGCACTCCGGCGGCGTCATGAAGCCGAGCCGCTTCCGCGGGCGGGGTGCGGGCCACCTTTGCCGCGTGCGGCTCTCACCCTCTGGGATAGAAGACGAGTGAATCCGACAGGCACCGCGGCGCAGGACGCGGGGAGCACGAGGCCGAAGGCGCGGCGCCGGCTGCTCGCCGCGCTGCTCGCGTGCGCGTTCCTCTTCCGGCTGGGGTTCGGGCTCTGCTCGCAGTTCTGGGCCGACGACGAGCGGCAGGTCTACCTCATCGGGCTGAAGTTCTACGCGACGCGCGCGTGGCCCTACTTCGGCCCGGACGTGGCGAGCGGGGTGCAGGTGCCGGGCGCGCTGCAAGGGCTGCTCGTCGGCCTGCCGCTCCTGGCCGCGCCCTTCCCCGAGTCGCCTTTCCTCCTCGTCAACGCGCTCTCGTTCGCGGGGCTCTGCCTGTTCGCGTGGTACTGCTCGCGCCGCCTGCCGCGGACGCCGCGCTGGTTCGTTTGGGGCTGGCTGCTGACGGCGCCCTGGACGCTCAACTTCTCGACGCACGTCGTCAACCCCTCGTACGTGCTGCCCGCCTCGATCCTCTTCTTCGTCGGCGCCCTCGAAACGATGCCCGCGACGCGCGCGGGCTTAGTCCCGGCGTGGCTTGCGAACCTTTCGATGGGGTTCGCGCTCTGCTGGGTGATGCAGTTGCACCTCTCCTGGGTCGTGCTCGTGCCCTTCCTCGCCGCCTCTCTGTTCTTTCAGTTGAGGGAGGGCGGCGCGAGGGGGCTCGCCTCCTGCGGCTGGCTCGCGTGCGGGGCGGCGCTGTCGGGCTGCCTGCTCGCGCCGACGTTTCTCGCCTACGGGCTGTCGGGCGGGACGGGCGGCTCGGAGGGGATGTTGACGCCCAACTTCGGAAACTTCCTGCGCGTGTTGAACCCGGTCGAGGGCGTGCCGGCGCGCTTCCTCTCTCTGGCGAGCTTCGAGCTGGCGCGCTTCGTCGGGCGCAACACGGCGGAGCGGCTCGCCTTCCTGCGCGAGAACCTCTGGCTCGCGCCGCTCGCGCTCTTCCTCGGCGCGGTCGGGCTCTTGCAGCCGGCCGCCCTCGTCGCGCTGTGGTTCAAGCGGCGCGGGATGCCCGACGGCTGGCCGCAGGTCAGATGGCTCGCGCCCCTGACGGTCGCGCTGCTCTGCGCGCTCTTTCTCTTCTCCTCGAAGCTGCCCGCCTCGCACACGTTCTACGTGACCTTCCCCGTCGCGGCCCTGTACGCCTTCTACTGCTGGGACTCGCTGTTCGCCGACGCGCGCTGGCGTCAGGCGGCGGCCGTCCTCCTCGCCTGCGGCGTCCTCTTCCACGCGGGGCTGGCCCTGCACAACCTCCGGCACGTCTCGCTCTACGTAGACCGCCGCGCCGTGCAGGCGGCCATCGACGAGAAGAATTATCATATACTCGGCGAGCGCCGCCCCGGCTCGCGCTACTGAAAGTCTGTAATTTTCCACAAAACGGACTGCTATTGTGACGAAAGCAATTGCTTTCGTCACAATCTCAATTGCTTTTATCACGATAGCAATTGCTTTCGTCGCAGTAGCAATTGCTATTGAGGCGTTAGCAATTGCTTTCGTCACAGTAGCAGTTGCTATTGTGACGAAAGCAATTGAGATTGAGACGTTAGCAACTTCTATCGCCGCGTTAGCAATTGCTAACGCGGCGATAGAAGTTGCTATTACGTCGGTTTCGTTTGCTATCGTGGCGGTGGCAACTGCTATAAAGACAAAGCCGTGTCCGAGCCGTGTCTCTGTGGCTCATTCCCTCCAACGTGTAAACTGAGACGAGAACATCATGAGACTGACGCACAACAGACTCGCAGCGCTCGCCGCGCTCGCACTCTTTCTTTCCCTCGGCGGCGCCGCGCGCGCGCAGGAGGCGCAGCCCGGCGACGAACAGGTCAAACGCGTCGCGGAGATACAGGCCGCACTGCGCGAGGCGAACCTCGACGGCTGGCTCTTCTACGACTTCCGCCACAGCGACCCGCTCGCCTACCGCATCCTGAAACTCCCGACCGAAGGCGTCACCACGCGCCGCTGGTTCTACTACGTCCCCGTCGTCGGCCAGCCCGTCCGCGTCGTCCACTCCATCGAGCGCTACCGGCTCGACGCGCTGCCCGGCCGCAAGCTCATTTACGCGAGCTGGCAGGACTTGCACGCCGCGCTGCGCGACGCGCTCGCCTCCGGCGGCCTCAAGAGCAGGCGCGTCGTGCTCAAGAAGGTCGCCATGCAATATTCCCCCATGGGCGATATCCCCTACGTCGCGCGCGTGGACGCCGGCACCATCGAGCTGGTGCGCTCGTTGGACGGCGTCTCGGTCGTCACCAGCGCCGACCTCGTCCAGCAGTTCGAGGCCGTGCTCACCCCCGAGCAGCTCGACACACACCGCGAGGCCGCCGACAAGATTCACAAGGCCATCATGGAGGGCTTCGCCGAGATCGCGCGCAGAATCAGAAATAACGAGCCGATGACCGAGTACGACATCCAGCAGTTCATCGCCCGCCGCCTCGACGCGGAGGGGATGACTTCGGGCGGCGGCGACGTTTCGGTCGGCGCGAACACGGCCAACCCGCACTACTCCCCGACTGCCGAACGCAGCGCCCCCATCCGCCGCGGCGACTTCGTCCTCTTCGACATCTCCGAGAAGTTGAAGAAGCCGGGCTCAATCGTCGCCGACCAGACCTGGGTCGGCTACGTCGGCGAGTCGGTGCCCGACGAGTACGTCAAGGTCTTCAACATCGTGAAGGAGGCGCGCGACTCCGCCACCGACTTCGTCCGCGCGGCCTTCGCGCAAGGCCGAAGCATCCGCGCCGCGGAGGTTGACGACGTGTCGCGCGGCGTCATCAAACGCGCCGGCTACGGCGAGCAGTTCACGCACCGGACGGGGCACTCCATCGGCGAAGAGGGGCACGGCAACGGCGCCAACATCGACGACTTCGAGACGAGGGATTCGCGCCGCGTCATCCCCCGCACCTGCTTCTCCATCGAGCCCGGCATCTACCTCGAAGGCCGCTTCGGCGTCCGCTCCGAGATCAACATCTACGTCTCGGGCAAAGACATCGAGGTCACGGGCCAGCCCATCCAGACCGAAATCGTGCCGATACTCAAGGAGAAGTGACTTGCTCAACTTCGCGATTCAGACCGCGCGCGAGGCCGGGAAGATTCTGGCCGACAAGTTCGGGCGCGCCCTTCAGGTCTCGAACAAGGGGGACATCGACCTCGTGACCGAGTCAGACCTCGCGGCCGAGCGCCTCATCGTCGAGCGCATCCGCAGCTACCACCCGCGCCACCGCATCCTCACCGAGGAGTCGGGCGACGTGGCCGAGGCGGGCGGCGAGGATTCCGCGCACAAGTGGATCATCGACCCGCTCGACGGCACGACCAACTACGCGCACGGCTACCCCGTCTTCTGCGTCTCCATCGCGCTCGAACACGAAGGCCGGGTGGTCGTCGGCGTCGTCTACGACCCCGCGCGCGACGAGCTGTTCGCGGCCGAGCGCGGCGAGGGCGCGACCCTCAACGAACGCCGCGTGCGCGTCTCCGAGACGGACGAGCTGAACCGCGCGCTCATCTGCACGGGCTTCCCCTACGACGTGCGCCAGCGCATGGACTTCGCGCGCCACTTCCGCGACTTCATCATGAAGGCGCAGTCGGTGCGCCGCGACGGCGCGGCCGCGCTCGACCTCGCCTACGTCGCCGCGGGGCGCTTCGACGGTTTCTACGAGGAGGGCCTGCGCCCCTGGGACGTGGCCGCCGGCGTGCTGCTCGTCGAGGAGGCCGGCGGCCGCGTCACGCACTACGACGGCTCGCCCTTCCACATCTACAAGCCCCCCATCGCCGCCAGCAACGGACTCGTCCACGAAGCGATGCTCGGAGTGCTTACAGCACCGTGAACCGTAAACGGTAAACCGTGACAAGAGAAAAACAGTTCTCTTCCTGTCACGGTTTACCGTTTACGGTTCACGGTTTTCGATTTACGATTGCGCGGATGATAGCCCCCGGGACAGTCTTGCAGAACCGTTACGCCGTCGAGCGGCAGATCGGCGCGGGCGGCATGGGCGCCGTCTACGTCGCCACCGACCGCCGCTTCGGCTCGACGGTCGCGCTCAAAGAGACCTTCTTCGACGACCCCGCGCTGCGCAAAGCCTTCGAGCGCGAGGCGCGACTCCTCAACCGCCTGCGCCACCCCGCGCTCCCGCGCGTCAGCGACCACTTCGAGGAGGCCGAGGGGCAGTTCCTCGTCATGGAGTACATCGCGGGCGAAGACCTTTCGCAGATGTTGAAGGGGCGCGGCGGCGCCGGCTTCCCCGCGCGGCAGGTGCTGGCCTGGGCCGACCAGCTCCTCGACGCGCTCGACTACCTGCACACGCAGGAGCCCCCGGTCATCCACCGCGACATCAAGCCGCAGAACCTCAAGCTGACCGCGCGCGACCAGGTCGTGCTGCTCGACTTCGGGCTCGCCAAAGGGGCGCCGCTCCAGACGCGCGTCACGCAGACCGGCAGCCTCTTCGGCTACTCCTTCAACTACGCCCCCATCGAGCAGATGCAGGGCACGGGCACAGACCCGCGCAGCGACCTCTATTCTTTGGGCGCGACGCTCTACCACCTGCTCACGGGCGCGACGCCGCCCGACGCACTGACGCGCGCCACCGTCGTGCTCGACGGCGAGCCAGACCCCCTGCGCCCCGCGAGCGAGACGGCCGCGCACGTCCCCGCCGAAGTCTCCGAAGTTCTCTCGCGCGCGATGGCGCTCAGCGCCGCGCGCCGCTTCAACTCGGCCGAAGAGATGCGCGCCGCGCTGCGCGAGTCCGCGCACGCCGTCTCGGAGTCTTCCGACTTAGCGACCGCCTCGACGCTCGTCAACACCGTCGCGTCCGAACAGAAGACGCGCTTGATGGGCGCGGCGGAGACGCGGCCGGCCGCCGCGCAGGAGGCCGCGACGTTACTCGGCGAAGGGGCTTCGGCCGCGCGCACCAGCGCGCGCGGCGCCGGGCCGACCGCGGTCGAAGAGGCGGACGGCAAGTCGGTCGTCACGCGCGTGAGAGGCGCGGACGCCCCGCCCCGGAGAAGTTCGCGCCGCGCCCTCTACGCCGTGCTCGGCGTCGTCTGCCTCGCGCTCGCGGGCGCCGGCATCTACTCGTTCGTGCAGAGCAGTCCGCCGGGTCTGCCGGCCGCGCTGCCCACGCCGCAGCCGACCGCGCAGTCCACCCCGCCCGAGTTCGTCCCGCCTTCCACGCAGCGGGCGGTCGAAGCGACGCCCACGTCCGCCGCCGCGCAGAAGCACGCGACCGCCGCCCCCGCGCCCCGCAGTGCACAGCCCGAACCGGCGGAACGCCCCGTCGTCCCCGCGCCCCGCACGCCTCCGCCCGGCGGCCTGCCTCTGCCGCCCGAAGCCGCCGACGACCCGGCCCTCCGCGGCCGCGACCTCGAAGCCCAACCGCTCACGCGCGAAGAGCTGCGCATCATCCTCCGCCGCGCCGCCGAGGCGCGGCGGAGGGCGCTGACGGAACAGGACAGAATCCTCCGCGAGCAGCGCCGCCAGCGCCGCCTCGAACAGCAGCAGCGCCGCGGCCTCAACGTCAACCCGCCCGTACCCCCGCCGCCACAGTAGACAATATCTCGACTTGGAGCGGTATCAAGTCACCTGAAAGCGCCCTCGGGTACGAAGGCAGGCGCCTTGAAGTGAGCCTTGAAGTCGCGTATTTTGGTTGGCAGAGCGGAGGGTTGGCAGAACGGCTATTGCAACGGTCTTGAAAACCGTCGCCCGAAAGGGCTTGGGGGTTCGAGTCCCTCACCCTCCGCCAAGAAATATTTGTTGAAGAAGAAGCCGCCCGCCCCCTGCAACGAGGCGCGGGCGGCTTTGGCTTTGGGGCTTGATTCGACAGGGGGAGGGTTCGAGTGTCGATGTTAGCGGTTCTTTGGTTGGGAGTGTGGGCGGCGTGGCTGTGGCGGCAGGCGGCGGCGGCGACGGGGCAGCCGCAGGAGCGTTTGAGCTTGCCGGAGCGGCTCTGGAGCTACGTCAATCACACGTGGACGGTCGGTAACTTCCCCTTCTCCGTCGCGACGCTGACGCTCGGGCTGCTGGCGATAGTCTTCGCCGTCGTCGTCTCGCGCTACCTGCGCCGCTTCCTCGAGCGGCGGATGGCGACCCACAAGCACCTCGACCCGGGCGTGCAGTTCACCATCCTCCGGCTCGTCCACTACTTCATCATGACGGTCGGCGCCGTCGTCGCGCTGCGCATCGCTGTGCAGGCCGACTTCACCTCGCTGGCCGTGGCCTTCACCGCGCTCTCCATCGGCATCGGCTTCGGCCTCCAGTTCATCGCGGGCGACATCGCCTCCGGCTTCATCATCCTCTTCGAGCGCCCCGTCC